>Ga0209107_10002221_pt1 | contig 10795 bp, 14 predicted proteins | sample LakErihyJuly2011_2_FD_187460 | JGI IMG/M metagenome (GOLD analysis project Ga0209107, IMG submission 187460) | Freshwater microbial communities from dead zone in Lake Erie, Canada - CCB hypolimnion July 2011 (SPAdes) (version 2) | ecosystem: Environmental > Aquatic > Freshwater > Lentic >... | reverse complement strand
AGTGGAGATAGGAGATAGGCCATGCACGAAGTCGACATGACGAAATGCCTGCTGCTGTCCCTCCATCAATGGAAACAGCAACACCAACCCCAGGTTCCAAACGTTGAGGTGGTGCACCTGCAGGTGGGCGATTTCACCTGCGTGGAACCGGACGCCCTGGTGTTCACCTGGGGGGCCCTGGTGAATGGCACCTGGCTGGCCGGTTCGGAACTGCGGATCGAACGAACACCCCTACGGGCCCGCTGTCTCCCCTGCGGAGCCAGCTACAGCCCCCGCCAAGGGCAGGCCTATCGCTCCCCCTGCTGTGACCATCCGATGGAGGAGATCCTCAGCGGCCGGGAGCTGCGGATCCGCTCGATCGAATACAGCCTGCCGGAGCAAGGCAACAGCCCGCCAGCCGCCGACTCGCTCTCCCCTGAACAATCCCAGACCAGGGCCTTGGTGGCCGGGGCCAGGCCCTAAGTCCGACCCAGGGTTAGGGCCCTGCGGGTTCGATCGCTGAACACCGCGGCGCTGTTGTTCAGCAGCCCCATGAGCCCCAACAGGGCCATTCCTTTCCCCTTGGTTCCCGTCAGTCCAGCGTCTTGCCTTGCCCCTTTTGACCCTCCGTTGCCAAAACCGCCATGCACATGCCCCTAGAAGACACAATTGGTCTCAATTTATTAGCCGCCAATCAACACCAAGCCGACCACAATCGCGAGCATTTTGATGCCTGGCGGCTGCTCTGCCTCAACCTGATGAGCAGTCCCGGGGCGGGCAAAACCTCCCTGCTGGAGCGCAGCCTGGCCCAGCTCTCGGATGAGTTTGCGATGGCCGTGCTGGAGGGCGACATGACCACCCAGCTCGATGCCGAGCGGCTGGAAGCCGTGGGGGTGCCTGTGGTGCCGATCACCACGGGCCGGGCCTGCCACCTGGATGCGGCGATGGTGAGTGGTGGCCTCAAGCTGCTGGGCCAACGCCTCGATCCGGCCAGCTTGGATCTGCTCTGGGTGGAGAACGTGGGCAACCTGGTGTGCCCGGCCGAATTCGCTGTGGGCGAACACAAAAAGGTGGCCCTGCTCAGCGTTACCGAAGGCGATGACAAGCCCCTCAAGTATCCGGTGATGTTCCGCGAAGCCGATTGCGTATTGATCACCAAGATTGATTTACTTCCCTACCTGCCGGTGGAGGTGGAGCGGATCGAAGATCACATCCGCCAGGTCAATCCCCGCTGCAGCGTGATTCGCGTTTCAGCCAGCAGCGGCGTTGGCCTCGATCGCTGGCACGCCTGGTTAAGGGCGACCCATGCCGCCCAATGCCCCAGCGCCCGGCTCGCCACCCCCCAGTTCCTGGCCTCCCGCCCCACCCTGGTGAACGCATGAGCTCCCCCGACTGGCAACAGATCAAAACCGACTTGGACCAGAAGGGCGTGCGCTATGCCCTGGCGAGCTTTGTGGACCTCCACGGCATGGCCAAGGCCAAGGCCGTGCCCCTAGCGCACCTGGGCCAGATGGCCCGGGGCTCGGAACTGTTCACCGGCGCCGCCCTCGATGGGGTGCCCCAGGAGGTCAGCGATGACGAAGTCGCGGCCGTTCCCGATGCCGCCAGCCTGACAATTTTGCCCTGGCAGCAGGAGGTGGCCTGGTTCGCCAGCGATCTGCACCTGCGTGGCGAGCCGTTTGAAGCCTGCAGCCGCAACGTGCTGCACCGGGTGAGGGCCGAAGCCGCCGCCATGGGCTACAGCTTCAACCTGGGCATCGAAACCGAATTCTTTGTGCTCAAGCGCAACGGCGCCGGCGACTTGGTGCCCTTCAGCGAGCGCGACAGCCTCGACAAGCCCGCCTATGACGTGCGCGGGCTGCTCGACAACCTGCCCTGGCTCGATGAATTGGTGCAGGCCATGAATGGCCTGGGTTGGGGGGTGTATTCCTTCGACCATGAGGATGGGCCCGGCCAGTTTGAAACCGATTTCGACTACGCCGAAGTGCTGACGATGGCCGATCGTCTCACCTTCTTCAAATTAATGGCCAAGGAGATTGCCCACCGCCACGGCTTGATCGCCACCTTCATGCCCAAGCCCTTCGGCGATCGCACCGGCAGTGGCGCCCACTACAACATGTCCCTCGCCGATCTAACCAGCGGCGAGAATTTATTCATCGATCCCGCAGGCAAGCCGGCGGCGGTGAGCCGCCTGGCCGAGCACTTCATCGCCGGCATCCTGCGCCATGCCGCCGCCATCTGCGCCGTGATCGCCCCCACGGTGAACAGCTACAAGCGGCTGGTGGCCCAGGGCAGCATGTCGGGCTTCACCTGGGCGCCGGTTTTTGTCTGCTACGGCAACAACAATCGCACCAACATGCTGCGGATCCCTTCACCCGGCGGCCGGGTGGAATGCCGCGCCGCTGACATCTCCTGCAATCCCTATCTCGGTGGGGCGATGATTCTGGCTGCGGGCCTCGAAGGCATCCGCGAGCAGCTCGATCCCGGCGACCCCAACCTGGTTAATGCCTACACATTGACCCCGGAGCAATTGGCCGAACGGGGCATCACCATGCTGCCCCGCACCCTCGGCGAAGCGATCGAAGCATTTGCGGCCGATCCCCTTTCTAGAAGGGTATTCGGTGATGCACTATTCGACTCGTTTGTGGCCTACAAAAGGGAGGAGTGGCAGTCTTACCACTGCACGGTTTCCGACTGGGAGATGAAACGCTATCTCGAATTTTTCTAAGACTGCCTAGGCCCAATTTTCACCCCACCGATCAGCGCGCCCAGGGGCTTACCCCCCTTCTTTGCTTCCAACCAGGCCGATCCCAAAGACTTCATCCTCCAAACCCAATCCCAGATCTCCTTCATCCTTTCCCCCATCCCTGATTTGCCATGAAACGCCCCCACACAACCAAGTCCCAGCAGCGTTCCAGGGCCCTTGGCCTGGCCCTCCTGGCAGCCCTATCCGGCGGACTTTTGGCGGCTTGCCAAAAACCGGTCGACCAATCCGCCCCGGTGCGGATTGGCTATAGCGCCTGGCCCGGTTGGTTCCCCTGGCAGGTGACCGAAACCAAAAACCTGTTCAGCGAAGCCGGCGTATCGGTGAAGATGCAGTGGTTCGATGGCTACCTCGATTCGATCAATGCCCTGAGTGCCGGCCAGCTCGATTGCAACAGCCAAACCCTCAATGACACGATCAGCTCGATCGCCGCTGGGGCCGACCAGCAGGTGGTGTTGATGAATGATTTCTCCACCGGCAACGACCAGATCATCGCTGGTCCGGGCATCAATACGATCGCCGATCTCAAGGGCAAAAAGGTAGCCGCCGAAGAGGGCACGGTCGACCATTACCTGCTGTTGATGGTCTTGAAGGAGGCGGGCCTCTCGGCTAAGGACATCACATTTGTGCCGCTGGAAACCGGGGCGGCAGCGGCGGCCTTTGCCGCCGGCAAGGTGGATGCGGCCGGGGTCTATGCCCCCTTCACCACCCAGGCCCTCAAGCGTGCGGGTGCCAAGGCCCTCACCACCTCCCGGGAGCATCCGGGCGCCATCAGCGACCTACTGGTCTGCCGCCGCGATTTCATCGCCAAGAATCCCGAGAAGATTCAAAAAGTCGTGAATGCCTGGTTTGCCACCTTGAACCTCATCAAGAAAGATCCAGCCGGCACCTTGCCGATTCTCGTGCAGCGCTCCGGCGTCAGCGAGCCTGAATTCAAGGCCTATAACGCCGGCACCACGATTCAAACCCTGGAGCAAAACCGTCAGGGCTTCAAGCCAGGCGACTCCATGCTCTCGATGCCCTATGCGGCCGAACAGATCAGCACCTTCCTGGTGGAAACGGGCTTAGCCAAATCCAAGCCGGATCTCAGCAACTTGCTCAATTCCCAGTTCGTGGATGCGGCCAAGTGAGGTTGCTCCCTTGAAGCGCCTGAGTTCCCTCGGTCGCTTTGTGGCCCAGCCCTGGGTGCTGGGCCTGGTGGGAGTGGCCTCAGCACTTCTGATCTGGTTGCTGACCACAGCCAGCGGCGCCGTTGACAACTTGTTTCTACCTTCACCCCAGGCGGTGTGGCAGGCGGGCCAGGCCCAATGGCAAAGCGGGGTGTTGCTCAAGGATGCGGTGGCCAGCATTCAGCGGGTGTTCATTGGCTTTGCCCTCTCGGCCGGGTTAGCCCTGCCGGTCGGCATTGCCATGGGCACCAACCCAACCATCTGCCGGCTGCTAGAGCCTTTGATGGCCTTGATTCGCTACATGCCAGCGCCCGCCTTCATCCCCTTGCTGATCATTTATTTTGGCCTGGAGGAGTTACCCAAGATCTTGTTGATCTTCATCGGTACCATCTTCTTCAACACCTTGATGATCATGGATGCGGTCAAGTTCGTTCCCTCCGAACTGGTGGAAACGGCCCTGACCCTGGGCGGCAGGGGGCTGCCAATCCTCACCCGGGTGGTGGCCCCTTTCATCGCCCCCCAAGTGCTGGACACCTATCGGATTAACATGGCTTCGGCTTGGAACCTGGTGATCGTGGCCGAGCTGGTGGCCGCCACCGAAGGACTCGGCAAACGCATCAGCCTGGCCCAACGTTTTCTGCGCACCGATGAAATTTTTGTCGGCTTAATCGTGATTGGCCTGGTGGGCCTGGGGATCGACCTGGGCTTCCGTTTCCTGATGCGCAAAGCCTGCGCCTGGGCGAACTGAGGACCGATCTTCATGCATCTGCAAGTTTCCTCCGTCTGCAAAAGCTTCGGCTATGGCTCTAAGGCCAAACAGGTGCTCGATTCGGTGAGCTTTGATCTCCATTCCGGCCAGTTCCTGGCCCTGGTGGGGAGTTCCGGTTCGGGCAAATCCACGGTGATGCGCCTGATCGCCGGGCTAGAGCGGCCCAGCTCCGGCGAGATTCGCCTCGATGGCCAACGGATCCGCGGCCCGGGAGCCGATCGGGGCATGGTGTTCCAGAAATACAGCCTCTACCCCTGGCTCACGGCCGCCCAGAACGTGGCCTTTGGCATGCGTCTACAGGGCAGGCCCAAAGCGGAAGTGCGGGAACGCACCGCCTATTTCTTGGAGGTGGTGGGGCTGGTGGATTCGGCCCGGTTACTGCCGCGCGAACTCTCGGGGGGCATGCAGCAACGGGTGGCGATTGCCCGCTCCCTGGCGGCCGAGCCCAAGGTCCTCTTACTGGATGAACCCTTTGGCGCCCTCGATCTGCAGATCCGTGAATCCATGCAGGAATTCCTCCATCGCCTCTGGCTGCAAACAGGCCTCACCGCCCTGTTGATCACCCACGACTTGGAGGAAGCTCTCCTCCTAGCCCAGGAGGTCCACATCATGGCGCCTCGGCCTGGCCGGATTGTGCGCAGCGTGCGCGCCGATCTGGACCGCTCCTCCCTGGCCCACCTGCGCGTCTCCCAACCCTTCCTGGCCCTACGGGAAGAGCTGGCCAGCTGCCTGCGCGGCCTCGATTCCAACCTCACCGCCTAATTACCAGAACACCCAATGGATCCCCTGGCTGACCTGCGATCCAGCCCCTTCCTGCCGGCCTGGGCCTATGGCTCTTCCCTGGTGGCCGAGGCCGAGCGCAGGCTCTATGCCAACCGCTTTTGGCACCCACTGGCCTGCGGCAGCCAGCTGCCCCCGGGCTCCAGCCTGGCCCTCTCCCTGCTCGATCAGCCGATCCTGCTCAGCCATCCCCTTGATGGCCCGCCGCGGGCCTTTTTTAACCGCTGCCCCCACCGGGGTGTGGCCCTGCAGAATCCAGACGCAGGCCCCGTGACCTGCCGGCGTCTGGTCTGCCCATACCACGGCTGGACCTATGGCCTCGATGGGGTCTTGCTGGCTGGGGCCCGGCAGAGCGATTTTCTCGAACCCTTTGATCGCAACGCCTGGCCCCTAACGGCCCTGCCCTGCCAGGTGCTCGGCCACCTGATCTGGGTGGCCCTGGGCCCAGACCCGATCCCCTTGGCCGAGCAGCTGGATCTGGTGATGGAAGAAGCCGGTGCCTTGCTCGAACAGCCGCGGGTGCTCCTTGCCAGCGCAGCCCAGGAGCTTGCCTGCAACTGGAAAATTGCCCACGACAACACCCTCGACGACTATCACGTCGCCATCGCCCACCCCACCACCTTGCACCGGGAACAGGGACCGGTGCGCCACTACCGCTATCGCCTCAGCCGCTACGCCACCCTGCTGGCCACCCCCCACCCCGCCGGCGGCGAGTTCCTCACCTTCGGCCTTGCCCCCTGGACCCACCTGCTCTTCTGGCCCGATGGCCGCCTGGCCCTGATCCAGTTCCTGCCCAAGGATCTGGGCCATTGCCAGATGGACGTGGCGCTGCTGGGCCGCCCCGAGCTCGAACCCGGGGCCCAGGCCTGGCTGGCGGAGATCCAAACCTTTCTGACGGAAGACCAGGCCCTGGTGGAGGCAGCCCAGATCGGCTATGCCAGTGGGTTGGTTCCCGGGCCAGCCCACCGCCTTGAGCAACGCATCCTCCAGCAACAGGCCCTCTACCGGGAGCTGATGGGGGACGAGCTGATCGCAACCAGCTGATCGGGCCGGCGCCCCGTTAGGGGGCGCCTGGATCTAGGTCGCTGCGGATGTCGCTAAAGAGATCGGGCTGGATTCCCAGGTACACGGCCTCCTTGAACAGGGCCTTTTTGGCTTCGGCATCACCGCTGCGGAGGGCCTCGGCGAAGCGGCTGCGCAATGAGGCGATCAGGGCCTGTTGTCGGGGATCGGCAGCCGTCATCGGGGCGGGGACTCGGCCGGGTGGCTTGGGCCATCGTATGGGCCGCGCGAGGACTTCAGGGCAGGCGGCCATCGCCGGGGCGCGAGGGGATTGTGGATTTGGGGAGGGATTTGGCTGTTGATTTGATCGCAGGTTTGGCGCCAGGCTGGCCCAATGGGCCCCGACCGGGCGCCGGCAAGGGATCGTTAAAGGGCAAAAACTCGGGCGACTGGGAACTGGGACGCTGCAGTTGGCTTTGCAGCTGGCGGCGCAGCTCCTGCTGCTGCAGCTCGAGCTCCTGCACCTGGCCGGCGCTGGCTTCGAGGCCCTGCAGCCGCTGGGCCAAGGCGCGCAGTTGGGCCTCCAGGGCCTGGGCGCGTTCCAGGTCGCGACTGTTTTCTAGGTCCTGCACCCGCCCCTCGAGGGCCTGGTTGCGGCTGGCCTGCTGCTGCAGCTGGTGCAGCAGCACGAGGGCGAGCACGGCCACCAGGGCGGTGAGGCCGGCCCCGATCAGGCGCATCCAACGGGGCAGGGGTGGCTCGGCGCCCGGCGACGCTGGGGGGACAGACATGGCAGAGGACGGGGCCTGATGGGACCCGTACCCCATCGAGGCCGGGGATCGCTGCTGATTCTGCAGGCAACAGCCCGGCGGAGGCCCACCCCGGGAGCCGGCGCAATGGCCCTGATTCGTGAGAGTTCAATCGCTGGTGCTTGACCTGGAGCAGAAGAGCACCCCCCAAACTCGCCTTGGGGAGTGGACTTTGCTCGCCCCATTCCCATCCGGACTCCCATCCCCTTCGCCGGGGGGATCTGGGCAGCTGCAGGCCAGCCAAACTTGCTGCGATTGCAACAGGCCCGCGGAGCCTCCAGCACCAGCTCACTAATGCCATGGCGGTGGAAGTGGCGGGGTCCCAGGCGGGCCATCCCTAGCCTGGGCCGCCTCGCTTAATCCGGCGATTGGGTCGCCCCTGTGATGGCTCCAGCGGGTCTTTTCATCCGCCTAGGCCTAGGCCCCGACCCCAGGGGAGCGCGACTGGATCGCACCCCAGAGTCCAGGCTGCTGGGGCCAGACAGGCCCAATCCACCGTCAAAGCGCTAGGACAGGGCCCTGCAGATCCCACCGCCGAAAATCCTTTGACCCTCCCTGCGCTCGATGCCTTTCTGGCCTTTGCCCAAGCCGATGGGAGCCTGGCCGAACGGTTGCGCCAACCGCTGGAGCTTGAGGAACTACTGGCCCTCGGCCGCAGCCATGGCTTCGAGCTTGAAGCCGAGGATGTGCTGGCTGCCCAGCAGCGGGAGGAGGCCTCCCTCAGCGCCGCCGAGCTGCAACAGCGGGCCGGGACGGATGCCCGCAAACTGCGCAGTTTCATCCCAGGCTGAATGCAGCCCAAGGTCTGATTTTCTGTCCCTGGGGATGGGCAAGCACCAAGGCAAGGACGCCAGCATTTCTGGAGATCCCCTGGCAGACGGGCGATCTGAGCAATGCTGATCATCGCCACCCTCCACTTGTTAGCCGGGAGACCCCGCCCGGTTGAGCCCCTTGGCTGGTGTTTAAACCCTGCCATGGAGTTCTCCTATGACGGGATTTGCTTTGGGGTACTGGCACACCTCCGACGGTTCGCTACATTTGCTGCAGAGTTTTCTCTCCTCCATGCTCACCGGATCCGAACTCCTCTCCAAAGTCAAGGAGCTGGGCGATGTCAGCAAGTCCGATCTCGTCCGCTCCACTGGCTATGTGAGCACCAAAAAAGACGGCACCGAGCGACTGAATTTCACCGCCTTCTACGAGGCCCTGCTTGAGGCCAAGGGCGTCAGCCTGGGCGATGGTGTTGGCAAGGGCAAGGGCAAGGGTGGTCGCACCCTCAGCTATGTGGCCACTGTGCAGGGCAATGGCAACCTGCTGGTTGGCAAGGCCTATACCGCCCTGCTGGGTCTTGAGCCCGGCGACGAGTTCGTAATCAAGCTCGGCCGCAAGCAGATTCGTCTGCTTCCTGCTGGCGCCCCTGACGAAGAAGAGTGATTGACTGGGCTCCATGCCCTACCTGATTGGCGTTGACGGTTGCCGACTTGGTTGGCTTGCCGTCAGCGCTTTTTTAATGCCCAATTCCCCAGGCAACCTTGGCCATGGGGGTGGATCTCCTGGTCCTAGGCGGCTAGGCAAGGTGGAGGCCCGCATCTTGCCCGACCTGGAACCGTGGCTAGCCAGCCTGGAGGAATCGACTCCACCCTTGCAGCCGCAGCGAGGCCCAGACAGTGGCAGTTTGGCTCCCTGGCTCGTGGCCGTAGACATGCCGATTGGCCTCAGCGAAGCGGGGCCCAGGCGTTGCGACCAGGAGGCGCGGCGGTTGTTGGGCCGTCCCCGCGGCAGCAGCGTTTTCCCGGCGCCGATCCGGCCGATGCTCCAAGCGCCAGACTATGGAGAGGCCTGCGCCATCGGTCGCGCCAGCGATGGTCGGGCCCTGAGCCGCCAGGCCTGGAACCTGCTGCCGCGCATCCGCCAACTGGATGACCTGCTGCAACGCCGCATCCCCTGGCGGCAGCGGATTGGCGAAGCCCATCCAGAGGTGATCTTCCAACTCTGGGCCGGCCAGCCCCTTGGGGAGAACAAACGTCAGCTGGGGGGCCGGCGCCAGCGCAGCGAGCTCATTGAAGCCCGCTGGCCCGGGGTGGTGGCGGCCACCACCGCCCAGTTGCCCCGCGGCGGCTGGGCCGCCGACGACCTGCTCGATGCCCTGGCTTGCCTGCGGGCCGCCGAACGCCGGGCCACAGGAGTGGCCCTGGAGCTGGGCGGAGACCCCGATGGCACTGGCCTGGCCATGGCGATCACCTGCTGATCAGGCCAGCGCCGCGCCTGAGCGAGCCAGTCGCTGGAGCAGTGGCTCGCCCTGCTCGATGGGGAGCACGGTGTTTTTCTAGTTCAGCCACCTGGTGGGCTGGCACTGAAGCCAGTTCGTTCGCCTGCCCCCTGGCCAGCCTGAGCTTCTGAACTTGCGTACATTGCGGCTAGATCTACGGCGGCTATGACCTTTTACGAGCTGGTCTGGCAGGGGGAGGGTTTCAGTGATGCCGCAGACCTGGAGGAGGCCACTGCGGCCTTTTTGGAGCTGAAACCGAAGGAGCTCAGCTGGCCTGAGGTCTGTTCCGATCCCACCAACGGCCCGACGATCCGCCGCTACCGCTCCTTCGACGCCTTCCTCGACAACGAGGACGCGATCGAAACGATCGTTGTGACGGCAGCGATGCTCGAGGCAGCCGAGGCTGGCCAATCGGCAGAAGAGCCGCCAAATTGAGCCGATGATTCCCGCCAACGCCGAACCCATTCCCCTCGCAGCCAACCCCTGGGGCCAGGAGGTGCTGGTGATGCACCCCCATCGCTTCAACGCTGCGATGGAAGCAGTTGTGGCGCTGCGGCAACAGAAAACGGTGGTGCTAAACCTCAGCTTGATGCCGGCGGACGAGGCCCAGAGGGCCGCCGATTTTGTCTCGGGTGGCGCCTTTGCCCTCGATGGCCAACAGGAACGGCTCGGCGAGCTGGTGTTCCTGTTGGCCCCCCATCACGTCGACCTAAGCCGCAGCTGAGGCCTGCCCGGAGCAGTCCTGACCGAACCCCCTGTTCACTAGCGAGCAAAAGGCCTGGAAATGAAAATTAATTGTAAAGAAGCCGCCGTTTTGCCTGGGGTGCGCGGGTCAGGCCGGGGCAATGCGGCAGTAGGACTGAAGCTGGGAGGGACGATTCCAAAGGTGGACAACGGGTGGGATAGTCCCCGGGGCTAAGGCTCCGCGGGCCAGGCGGATCGGGTCTCGTGATCCCCTGGGGTTGATGGCTGGGCTGGGATCGCTTCCCCACCACTGGCTGCACACCTAATTGTCCGATCGCTTCAGGGAAAAGACCACGGCATTGTTCCGCGGGCGGGCGCTCCCGCATCACCAGCACTTCCCCATGACTTCAGAGACTCCCTCCCTCACCATCGGTGAACTAGAGGCCAATTATTCGCTCTATTGCAAGGCCATGCGGCTGCTGATTATCGAAGGCCGCAGCCCCAAGAAAATCCAACGCACCGTTTGCTGGCAGCGCCTGGAAATCCTGCATAAATGCCTGCCCAATCGCTACA
>Ga0209107_10002220_pt1 | contig 10803 bp, 5 predicted proteins | sample LakErihyJuly2011_2_FD_187460 | JGI IMG/M metagenome (GOLD analysis project Ga0209107, IMG submission 187460) | Freshwater microbial communities from dead zone in Lake Erie, Canada - CCB hypolimnion July 2011 (SPAdes) (version 2) | ecosystem: Environmental > Aquatic > Freshwater > Lentic >... | reverse complement strand
AGATATTTAAACTGATTTCAATTTAATTGACAGATTATTATCGAAATTAGGTATATTTTTTAATTTTAATTAATAGAAAAATGTCTCAACCATCCACCAAATATATATCAATATAAAAATGAAAAATGGTCGAAAATAGAGGAAAAAGATTACAAAAAACACATGGGCTAGATGTTAGCCATCATTAATTCTTTATTCAGAGATGAAACTAATAGAAGGATGCTTCCTCGTAACATGCTTCCAATTTTGTCCAGAAAAATAGTTGATTCTAACCTTTTAAATAGAATGCATGAATTATTATAGATCAAACCTATTAAACCTGATCAATTTGATGATTGTTTATTTATGGGCATAGTAGTGATGGTTTATAATATAAGTGGAGAGACTCCGAATATGATAGTGAAGATGGTGGAAAATAATTTTATTAATGACGTTCTTGAAATCTTTTAGACTCGAGACCTTCCGACTGATTACAAAAATATATAGTAAGTGATAAACTTTTTAAATCATATAAGCTTGAAATAGGAAGGAAAAGATGTAATAAAGAATTATAAAATTTTGGAAAAAATTTTCGATATTTTTCAAAATAAACAATATGCTTTTATATGGGATATTTACAATAATACTAATAAGTCATATAATTGCATAGCAAATAGTATCATAAAATATGCAATGAATATTGATCAAACAAAAGAATAAGTGATTTTACTTATCTTCAAAACTATTGACGATCTAATTATCTTGGACTCGCAAATGCGATCAACAATTGAAGATGAAATGAAATAGATAGAAAATCCTAAATAACAATAATTTGGAATTCACGAAATATTAATATTTAGAAAATTATTGATAAATTTTTTGAAGTTCTTCAAAGAAATCCTAAGAAATGACTTTCCTATAACAAGATTGATAATATAAAATTAATAATTTAATAAAATTTTTGATTTGTTGTCAAGTCCTATTCTAAACTTCATTGATAAAAATAAAATAATATTTTCTAGTCTAAAATCTATGTTCAGGATTGATCGAGACATGACCTTTAATAAATTGTATTAGTTAATTGATAATGAATTTTAGAATATAGAAAAACACTAAAATATAAAAATTGATGTTCAAAATAATTTTTCAAACAATTTTTCTATCTAAATATACCACTAATTATGGAGTTTAGACATTGATACTATCATTAAAAAATAAAGCCATGAATGGTATACTGCACTTCGTTTAGGAGGAAGTATTCTATTTCTAGAATAGGTTTCTGAACTTTATTAGAAGATAATTATAGATCCGAGATAGAAAATTAATTAATTAGAGTCAGTCAAATTACTGAAAAACTTTTTTTATTTATTTTAAATCTTGAATAACTAAGATCACAGTGTCCAAATATAATTACTGTAAAATTCTATCGATGAAAAAAAAACAGAAGAAGAAATTGTTAAATAATTTAATGGTATTCTTCAAATTTCTAGACAAGGATCGTTAAATTAACTAATGGTAGTGATCAAGAAAGTAATTGTCCATGCATCTTGGCACCTAGCTGAAGCATCTAAACATAAATTTGAAGATTTATTCACATAATTATTCCATTATTTAATTACTGAAATTGATATAAAAAATTTAAATTTTCAAACTCAATCTATGGACAACATTTTTATTTTGTTGAAAACTAGCTATAATCTCCAACATATTTTAGATTTATCATAGAATTTTTTAGATGAAATCCGAAAAAATAAATCATATTTGAATTCCTGGCCAGGACATATTTATTTTCAACTGTACACAAATGGTAGTATGTAAAAGATTTACTCATTTTTACAATAATTCTTCGATAACCTAGAAGAATACACAGCTTTTAAAGATGAAGAATTAAAAACCAAGGATCTCTATACTAGACTCCTTGTTGGTATAGTAAATGATCTATGTGATAAAGTAAATCTGATTATAAAAATGTTGACATTTGTTCAAATTGAGATAAAATCAGCCATTGTGATAAATTCAAAAAAAATATAAGGAAAGTAAGTTCAATAAATGGCCTACTGGGTAATAGATTGGCAATTTTAAAATCTTACATAAATTTTAAAACGAATGAATAGGCTTCCAAGATAGTATTAAAATTCTGTATAAATTTAAAATTTATTGGAATCATTATTTGATAAATTTATATTTATATTAAAGTAAGGCAGTTAACATTTTTTTGTGGAAGCTACTGTTCAGCCAAAGAGAATCCGCCCCCCAATAGAACGTAATGAATTGATGATAAATGACCCGTTAAGGCCGGAATATGAAGGTTTGGCTTCGACATTAAACAGGCCGGAATACTAAGGTTTGTCGATGAACTAGGAGCGAGATCAGAATTAATCTGTTTTTCCTCCTATAAATGGGACTAAATAGGATATAATTTATTTTAATTTTGATAAAGAAGATGAGACATTTTAAAATCTACCAAATTTAGGATAATTATCTAAAGAATAATATATTGCTAGCTTAAAAACTTAAATATATGAATTAGGAAAAATTTTTCTCAAGGATATCATATTTTTTGAAAATTTTGAAAAATTAATTGTACAAATATTGTTAGAGATTTTAGAATATCAGAATGAAGAAGGATAAATTCCTTTACTCAATGAATATAGTTTTATCTATTTAAGTATGATGAAACAGGTCATAAATAAAATCTTTAAGAAATTCAATTTTAAATTTAATTTGAAAGGGTCTAAATAAATGATTGAACAACTAAAAGAAGCTCAAAAATGTACCTCAGAGTAAAAAAATATTGAGAAATTTAAAATTTTGAATATTTTACTACCAATAGTTCTTAAACTCGGGGAAAAGAGTATGAGAATGGTTGAAAAAACTGGATTCCTGTAACCTGAGTTTGGAATTGAGTTAATGAGGTTATCAAAAAATATTTTATCAAATTCAGAGAATTTCATTTTAGGAAAGTCGTTTTCAGATTAAAAAAAACCTGAATAATAAGACCAATAAGATCAAAATAACGATATAAACGAAAATTTTAATAACTTAACAAAGTTTTTTTAAAGAATAATCATAGCATTATATGATATTTTGTGTATAATATAGCTAAAATCATAAACAAAAGATCAAAGTTTAGAAAAAAGTAGCTAGATTATGTAAGAAGAATCAAATAAACCTAAGTCTCAAAGTAAAAGTAAATAAAAAATAATTGTTGAAAAAATTGATTTTGATTATGAAACTTTTAATTTTATTTTCAACTTATTGCAAGTAAATAACGCTTTATACTCTTAACACAAAAAAAATATAATTAATGGCGACATTCTTTAAGGATTATTCACTTTAATAATTAAAATTTGCTAGAATTAAGATAATAAAATTAAAATTTTTTTCGATACAAAGATCTTAAGTGAAATTTTCAAATTAGTGAATATTAATAAATCCGGAATTTTGGATTTATATTTTAGACTTATTTAAATTAGCATTTGTGATAAAAATGTGAAATCAATTACAATTGAAACATCAATTAAAAAATTATTTTATGACAAAGCAATCGTCAAAATCCAACAAGAAGAAAAAATAAACTGCGAGAAAGATGAAGAAATGGAAGAGGGTGATATAAACCTGAAAAAATAAAAAAAATCAATGTCAGAATAGTAGCCACAGAACATCAATACAGTGGCCAAAAAAATAAGTATACCATTACCTCAGTTTTTATAAGAATTTATAACCTAAAAAAAATAAGGATGTGAAATAAATCCAGATGAGTAAGAATTTAAAGAAGTTTTCAAGACTATTTGTGACTGCACATTAGTAATAAAAAAAAATAATGCAAAAGAAGAAAAAGAAGAGATTGTTACACTAAAATAGGATATAGAGTTACACCGTATAGATAGTATACCATGCGCTACTTCTACATAAAAACACCGTCATAAAAAATCAGAAAAACGATCTAAGAGCATGGAATAATAGGGGGATCACTAACAGATTAAAGTTGACAAATTTGAAGATGAATCCCTTATAATCAATTTTTAGCCCAATCACCTACCTTACTCCATGCTATCGTAGATTATGGAAGTTTTTTTGCAGAGATTTAACTATGAATTAACGAATACCAAATAAAATCAGAATTTAGAAAATGATGGATAAAATGACCTAGTTTTCGACTATGTGATGCATTTGAAATGCCTTCATCTTATCATAAGAAAATATCCGGTTTTTATACCTTTCATAACAAGATATAAACTAGGAAAACTATTAAAAAAATAAATTTCAACGGAATTAGATTAAGTAATGAGCAAATACTTAGGATCAAATTATTAACAGTCAACTTTCTTATAATATATAATGAAGGTCTTGATTTTTTTTTCACTTAATAAGTTTCAAAATTTAGTTTATGAATTTTGTCTTGACAACACTATTATATATGAGAATAAATAGCAATAATTAAATATTTTCTCTCATGAAATAAGAAAAAAAGTTATAAGCGAAATTTATTCTAGCTTAGAAAATGATTTTGAGCACAATAAGTCTGATAATCCTCTAGATAGCTACAGAAATGTTCACATATTAATCACTTATTCATCCCTGCATACTTTCCTGTTAAGTTAGAAAGAAATAGCCCGAATTTCATTAAAGAACGAGGATAATCTAGGTGGATTTAATTTTGTTAAAGTGTACTCTGATATATTCAAAAAATTTGAAATTTCTAAATTTTATTAAATGGAAAAAGTCCTTCAACATATTTCCCAACCTTTAAACATATTGCATCAATATTCCTTATACTTCATAGTATAAAATAAGGTCTCTTAACAGGAAACAATTAAGCTATCAAATACATTTATGGACGTTATTAATAAGCAACTAATGCCGGTCAAATCATTAAAAAGGGATAGATTTTCCGAGGGATGGCCTATGTAAGACCATACTATAAAGCATTCTAAACACAACCGAGATATAGATTTAGGGATGGGAGATGATAATAGAATAATATTTAGAATAAGAGAGGATTAACACGGTGATGAGCATGAGGATGCAGACCTAGACGATGAAGACGGATATGAAGATGATGAAGAGAGGATAGAAAACGATTAATTCGCCAACTCTTTATCCGAACTAGATGAGGATATTGCGGAAGATGAACAAATGGAAGAAGAGCAAGATGATTTTGATAATTAAATGGACGATGACTTGATGGAGGAAGATGAGGATATGGATTAATCCGTCGAAGATAACATATCTGACATAACAGGGGATAATGAAGATACCTTTTCACAGGAATCCTATTCTTTTAGTTATTAAAGCGAATCTAATTAGAACCCTTCATACTCTCAGGTGTAAGAGGTTTATGATGGCGAAAATAATGAACCCTAAGAAGGAAGTATTCTTAACGTAGAGGAGGAGAACGAGAACCCCGAGGAAGATAGTGAGGGTATAATTGAGGAGGATGAGAATGTTAGTGATGATGAAGATGACAGCGACAGCTAATAGATTTTTTCCGATACAGAATTAAGTTCTCAAAACAGTGAGGATGTAAATGTGATTGTTATAACGGATTAGAAAAACAATCATTTATTCGGTAAAATTGTGGATGAATTAGGCCTCCAGACTAACACAAAATAAATTTTAAATCTTGATAATCTATCCATTCCTCCACAACTTTTAATCATCTAGACTGAGTTCACAGAGCATATACATCATTTATTTTTGCAGAAAGTCAATATTGTGAACAGAAAAGAAGGACTAGACATCCTTGAGTAGTCGAATATTATATATAGGAATATAGATAGGACCGAATCAAATATTTATGACCCACCTAGTGATAATTGGAAACTTTTGGCTCATGAGTATGTTAAAGTTAAAAATTTTACCGAGTAAATTCATGTTTCAGACGCTGATGATTTCCTTTAGTTTATTGGTCTCAATGAAGGAAGAGATGTGCGTGGAGATGCAGATATGTTTTTGCAATAAATAAACTAAATAAGATAAATGAATGATCTTATCAGTCTGGGCGGTACATAGACATTCAGATAGGCTGAGGGGGTGAGACCTCCAGATGAATTAAACAGACGATTAGTATTCCCTAGATAATAAAGAGGTGGGTTTGATCAACTCGTATTACCACCTAGAAATAATTTGAGAGCCAATGAATGGCTTTAAAATAGGATACATGGGAATAGATTTGGGAACACTGAAATTTAATACCCAAATAATATATACCCGTAAATTTAAAGGCCCAATACAGCCAACAATAATGAATCGGATATTAGAAACCGCTTTTTAGAAGGAATTTAACTCAGAGAAGAAATAGTCTAAAGTTCTCCCGCCACCGAAAATTAGACTTAGTTGGAATAATAAATAGCTAGAGTTGAATAATAAATCCAATAAATATAAAATATTTAGATCCCTGAAGAGGTCGGAGAATAGGAGGAGAATATTTTCCAGAATGAATTGGAAAATATTTTACAAGAATAGTAATAAAATCCCCCTTTAGTGTAGCCATAACAACAATCAACTCTAGACCCTATTTTTGCCATTTTTAATGAGTTCATGGCATAGCCTTCAACTCAGCATTTACTTTAACAACAATAATAATAGTAATAGTAATAGCCCCCCCTTGAACAGAAGCCCGATAATAAAATGGAAGAAGAAATTAGTTAAATATAAGATAATGAAAATCTTCCAGATCATTTATAAAGATCAATATTAATATTATCTCAATTCAACATTGACATAAGTTTTTTCTAACGAAATTAAATTGATCCAATTATTTTCGATCAATTGCCAGAGGAATTCAAAATGGAGATAATTCTATAATATCTTCCTTAAGAATAATAAATATAGCAATAGAGACCTTAAGAGGATTTAAACTAAGAATTTGTGCAATCATTACAAGAAAATTTGAGAAATGAAGTTTAAGAAGTCTTATAGTAAAACGCATAGCTTGAAAGCGCATAAAATGTAGTTTAGAATAGCAATTAATCAGTAGATAATAATACTTTTATAGCGTCTTTAAGTCCAGATTTGAGAGAAGAAATTCTTATGACCGCTACTCAAGAATTCTTGGAAACTTTGACTCCTGAAATTTAAGCTGAGGCTAATCAATTAAGAGTCCGAAATAGAGTTGATAATCCAGATTTTTTCAATTATGAATATATTTTTTAGCAACACGGTCCTAGAAGTGTAAATAACTCAATTCGTAAATTATAACGTTAAAACAAAGATATCAAGGAAATAATAATGAAAGACAAAATTTTATAATCAAAATTATAATAGGCGGATGATAAATTAATAGAAAATGTATTAAGACTGTTATATACAGATAATACATCGTTTTGTAAATTCCCTTACCAATTACTTAAAGCTATGAGTACTAACCATGTTTGTGAATTCAAATTATTAGACACCCTTATGTTTATATTAAAGACTCCTGAATTATCTCAACTAAAAGAAATGTGTACTCAATAATAAAATGTATTTCCATACACATTGATATATGAAAGGACAAATATACAATAAAATTACCAAAAAAATTATGAAATGATAAGTTTAAAAATCCTATATATCTTTAGTTATATTTCCTAAAACTCAATAAATTATTTTTTAGAACCTGAAAGTTTTTATTTGAAAAAAGATTTTGAAATAACTAAAAAAAATAAAAAAACATTGGATATATAATGTGTTCTTCAATTAAAATAAAAATAAGATGAAATTGTATAAAGAAAAATTCCATTTATTGAATTAATTTAGTTGTTATTAAAAGAGAATTTTTATAATAAGAGGCAACACATGGAACATTTGATTTCTGTTCTTTACAATATAATTAAAAAAAGTTTTTTAGGTTTTTTCGATAAAGAGAACGAATAAAAAATAAATAATAAGTTTAAATTAGATGTTGATACTGTATTATGCATATGCTAAGTTTTATCTAATGATAATGTTGAATAAAGAACTTTGTAAAAACTATCTACAATTATCAATAATTTATGTTACGACAAAACTAATTTAACATCCTTTATAAATGAAATGAGACGAATAATTATGCATTATTGTGAAAATATTAACGTCGAATTAGAAATAGTTTTATAACATCTAAAAGGTTAGGAATTAAATTTAAAAGATGAGATAAAAATTTTAAAAAACATGGAAATTAAAATTGTAGGGGAGCAAAAAGTTTATAAAATATTTTTAATTATTAAATAATTATTTGAAAAATCCTATACAAAATAATTAGAAAATTAAGAATTAATTTAAAACTAAGGAGATTCCTAGAAAAAAGAAGATAATGAGAATGAAGAAAAAATTAGACTAGAAATACGTTTATCATTCTAAAATTTATTGAGTGATTAATTATTGGACCTAATGTGGATAAACATATGTGAGCTTTTTTCTTTAATAGCTGATAGGCATTCAACACGGTAATTTAACTCGACGGTTGAAAAATTAGCCCCTCTTCTCGATTGCTACTTCATGATTTATAAAATAATGCATGATGATGATTTAACAAATTTGAAAAATAAATAATAAAATAAAAAATAATAGAAAAAAAATATTTCCCAACTTTAAGAAATTAGCACAGAATTAAATGAAACAAAAGAGCAATCATTTAGCAAACTCAGAAAAAATTTTGATGACAGTAAAAATGTTTTCAACTTTATTTGCGAAAAAAGCAAATTAGCAATAAATTAAATGCTAAAATTAAAATTAAGGGAAATAAAACATAATTAATTAAAATCTATTTATACCAGTCTTTTAAAGGAGCCAGAGGGTATTATACTCAAATAAATACCCCGAATAGTCGACTTTGAAAATAAAAAAGCTTTTTTCAAATTAGAATTAAAAAATCTGAAAGGAACAGCCAGATACCCACCAGTTCGAATAAGAATTAATAGGAGCAGATGTTTCATTGAATCATTTAACAAAATTAATTATCTAAGTGTTAATGATCTTAAAGGAAAGTTTAGTATTGAATTTTAAGGCGAGGAGGGTATAGATGCAGGAGGGGTTTAAAGAGAATGGTTTTTATTACTTTCTAAGCAAATTTTTAACCCAGATTTTGCCCTTTTTAAACTATCTTCTACAGGAAATACATACTAGCCAAATAATTAGAGCAAAATTAACCCAGATCATTTGAAATTCTTTAGATTTATTGGTCGACTCATTGGAAAAGTAAAAAATATTAATAAATTAATTAGTGTATTTATGACGGATACATGCTTGACGCTTTCTTCACTAGATCGTTCTATAAGCATATATTGGGCCAACCTTTAACATATCATGATATTTAAGATTAAGACTATGAATTATATAAAAGTTTATAATGGATAGTCGAAAATTAAATAGATGATGTATTAGATTTATACTGGAATTACGAAACAGATAATTTTGGAAAATTCGAGATGGTCGATCTTATACCAAATGGAAGATCTATTAAAGTAAAAGAAGAAGAAAAAACTGATTATGTATAAAAAATATGTTATGCGAAAATGGCTGAAGAAATAAAACCATAAATAGAAGCTTTTCTTGAAGGTTTCCATGATCTAATACCGTAATACCTTATTAGTGTCTTTGACTCACATGAATTAGAGCTAATTATCTCGGGCCTACCCGATATCGATTGTAAATTTTAAATTATATTTATAAAAATAGTATAAGATTTAAAAGAAAACACGGAATACCATAATTATACTAAAAATGACTAGGTGATCTTATGGTTTTGGGAAATAATGGAATAATTTGATAGAAGTTAAATTGCTGCCTTTTTGCAGTTCGTTACTGTATTTATTTTTATTTAATTAGATAGGGAACGTCTAAAATTCCTCTGGAAGGATTCAAAGCATTAAGGGGTATGCACGGATTATAAAAATTCAATATACATAAAGCTTATGATGTTCATAAACTTCCTACTGCACATACTTGGTATATAATAATTCTTATAATATAAAAGTTTTAATTAATTGGATCTACCAGTATATGAGTCCAAGGATATTTTAATTGAAAAGCTTATGCTTGCAATAATGGAAGGAAAAGAAGGATTTGGATTTGCTTGATACTTATTAAAAATATTATTATTGTAAATTATGAATTATACAATTTAAAAGATTTATATTTTAAAATTTTTATTTAAAAATAAATTTTTTTTATATTTAGCACCAAAAAATTATATTTAAAAAATTTAGGATCGAAAATCTGAAAGTTAATTAAGTTATATATTTAATTTAAAAAATATGACATAATAATTCAAGAGATTAGCCCGAAAGTAAAATTTTAATAAAAGAAAATAAATGTTATTGAATTATGATCCAATAATACAAACAAAGACAAGATTTCGAAAAGAAAATAGAAAAATATTCAAAATATAAAAAAATAAAAATGTTGTTAATATTCCAAAGTTTTCAGATGAAATTGAAGATGAAGAAAATTAATTAATGTTTTAAAAATTTTAATGTTATAATGATTCTGATTTGAATATAAATTTTGTTTTTTAGAATTTAACTATTTAACTTGTATTTTATATATTATATTTATTTTAGTCATTTGATAATGATAAATAGTCTGATGATGAATCGATATAAAAAGCAATTGATTTTTAGTATTCCTAAGTCAAATAGGCTATAAATTAAAATAATTCATGATTATATATATACTGTTAGCTACTATATAAGTTATTTAACATATAAATATAATATATTTTATTTAAATTGTTTTTTTAAATTCAAATTCAAATAAAAACTAAAATATATAAATATATTTACTAACATTTTTATTTTAATTTTTAATTTTAATTAATTTTAAAAATAAAATTATTAATTTATAATGAAATTTAAAATA
>Ga0209107_10002219_pt1 | contig 10803 bp, 5 predicted proteins | sample LakErihyJuly2011_2_FD_187460 | JGI IMG/M metagenome (GOLD analysis project Ga0209107, IMG submission 187460) | Freshwater microbial communities from dead zone in Lake Erie, Canada - CCB hypolimnion July 2011 (SPAdes) (version 2) | ecosystem: Environmental > Aquatic > Freshwater > Lentic >... | reverse complement strand
GTTGAACCTCGCACTCGATGAAATTCTGGTGCGTTGATTATATGTCGATAAACAATATTGAGTTTATTATTTTCATCTAATTTTCCTACTTCCATCGGATACCATTTATAAATGAAATATTCTTGTTCTATTAACTCACCATTATCGCCAATGGGTTCTTTACGTACCAACGGAATCCAATTCTTTTCACACCAACTTTCATATGGCGGTTCTGTAATCCTACAATTCGAATATGTTTGTGTTTCTGGGTGATATTCACCAACAATCATTCGATTCCATTCCATCGGCGAATAATCGATATTAGTTGCTATAAAACGTATTGTATTACGATATTCATACAAACGTATATCCTCCAACCCATAAAAATAACACCGTTTTGATTGAAATCCCACACTGGAATCGTCCATTTCTTTATAAAACATCGGCCTCAATGTATCCCCATCTAATTCCGAACATATATTCTTTGTGATAATAAAATCCTCTGGGTGCTTTATATGACAATGACCAGTTTCCCAATACCAGTAATTCACGTAACGCGTATTTAATATATGTTTCCCTTGGAAATAAATATACGATGCCGATGCTGGCTCATATGTATCTATTTGTGGATAATCGTATGTAGTCATCGTGTCAAACCCATCTTGTATTAAAACTATACAACATACATCTAATGGAATATGAATAATACAGTCATTATGGTCCGCTTTATACCATCTTGGAGACCATTCTGTATTTGCCTCTAACCATGCCCAGAAATTGACTTCCCAAACTAATTTTTGGTGGGTTCGTATCCATTCTGGATAATACTGTTTATATAACAAAAACATTTGTTCTACCGATTTCGCATCACCTAGTAAAAAACCACCACAATAACGCCAATAAACACCATTCGATATTTGGTCGACGTTATTTTCCGCGATTTTATCCCAACACCCCGGTATCAATAAAAATGGTTCTTTTATGAATGTTCTCAATGATAGTGCTGCCAAATATTCCAACGTTGCCTCTTTATTATGGAATACATACGAAATACTGAAATCTATCCATGCGAAATGGGTTGACCCCCATGGGTTCTCTTGTATGGCATCATATAAAAATTCGCATTTCGAATTAATCAACATCATATAATGTGGTATATCTTTTGGATAATTACGATATTCCGGTAAATAATATTCCACATCGGCGCATTCTTTCGCTATCCATGTCGATTCTATCGAAACTCGTTTCATTATTTTGACATTTGCGAAATCTTTTACAAATTCATATAAGACATCATAACATTCTGGACTTACATATACACAAATTTGAATACCAGTCGAAACGATATCGCGGAATTTTTCAAAACGCCATTCTATCGTTTTATCTTCAAATGTGGTTTCATAAATATCGATGAATGACGTGACAAATGTTATTTTCGATTCTTTTGTTATAAATTCTGTCATTTTTCTGTGTATTTTTACTCTATATACTACAAACCTTTTTATATTGATTTTTATACAAACGGTATAAAGTTATCTAATTCTATTGTATATCCATAATGAATCGCATTTTCGCTATTTTATGCTTGGGTTTATTACCAGTTTTAAACGCGTCCTCACTTATCAATCGATTTACTGAATGGGTTGAATTTTTCAATATCGAATTCAAATCCGATGAACATTTCCATGATATTTATAAAAAATGGCAATCCAATGATAAATTCATTGAAGAAGTCAATGGAAAGAATCTTTCGTATCTCTTAGGCCATAACCAGTTTTCCGGTATGGACAGTGAAGATTTCCGTCAATATTTAGGCTACTCTGGCGTTCCCATGGACCGTATTTTCAATAAACTAGATTCCGAACCAACCATATTGATATCAGAAGAAATCGATTGGGTTAAAAAAGGTGCTGTAACCGAAGTAAAAGACCAAGGACAATGTGGTTCTTGTTGGAGTTTTTCAACAACCGGTGCTCTAGAAGGCGCATATTTCGTCAAATACGGAAATCTCGAAACTTTCTCTGAACAACAATTAGTCGATTGTGATACATTCAAAAATGGTGGTCGTGATATGGGTTGTAATGGTGGTTTGATGGACCATGCTTTTGCTTGGATTGAGAAAAACGGTGGATTATGTAGAGAAGCCGATTATCCATATGTTTCAGGTGAAACCAAAACCGCAGGCACTTGTAAAAAATCATGTTCTCTCATTGAAAAAAGTAAAATCACTAGTTTTATCGACGTTGAGCCTAGTTCTGACATCGCCATGATGACAGCACTTTCCCAACAACCAGTATCGATTGCTATTGAAGCTGACCAACGCGAATTCCAATTATACAAATCCGGTATTTTTACTGGTGTATGTGGAAACAAACTAGACCATGGTGTTTTGGTAGTAGGTTATGGTCGAGACTATTATTTGGTCAAGAATTCTTGGGGACTTTCATGGGGCGATGGAGGATATATTAAATTAGGTTTAGGTCCAGAATTCAATAGTGGTGATGGCCAATGTGGTATGCTATTACAAGGTAGTTATCCATTGCTATAAACGTATTCAACAAAAATATATCAATTTAAAAAATATCATAATAATTATATATATTATTATGAATAATACAAATGAGGTTGAAACACTTAGACAATATATAAAAACAACAAAAGATGATTGGAATTATATAACGCCTATCGATTTTTACAATGATTATTATCTGAAAAAAAAGGATTATTATTTGATTGATTTACGTGATGATACAGAATATAAAAAAAATCATATAAAAGGGTCAAAAAACATATTTTGGATGAATATTTTAGATGAAAAAAATTTGAAAAAAATACCAAAAGATAAACCTATTTTTTTAATTTGTTATGTAGGACATACAAGTAGTCAAGTACTAACTTTATTGAAATTACTAGGTTATAATGTGGTATCTATAAAATATGGTTATGGTATATCACCCGTAAAAGGTGTGCCTGTCGCTGGATGGGTTGATTATGGTTTGCCTATACAAAAAGGCAAATAATAAAATATTTTGTATTTTTACTAAAAAATTGACTTCAAATCATAATAATACAATCAGTCATATAAATTCAACCAAAATCTATTATTATGACAACAATCATTGTATCACCGCCTGTTCGTAAAAGTTGTTTTCTAATATTCGACGTCGAAACGAATAATTTGATGCCGAAACAGAAACCAAATGGTCCTCGTTTGACTATTGATGATTATCCTCATATATTACAATTGAGTTTTGTAATATATGACTTGAATGAATCAAAAATTACAAAATCATATGATGCTTATGTAAATATAAATGAAAACGTGGTGATTAGTGATTCTATCACCGAATTAACCGGTATCACAAAAGATATATGTAAAAAAAAGGGCGTTCCTATTATTACTATTTTGAAAGAATTCTACGACGCATATGTGAATTGCGACGTTTTAATCGGGCATAATATGGAATTCGATGTTGAAATGATTAAAATCGAAATTGAACGTAATCGAGCAGAAATATTATCAGCATTCCCTTGTGTTTTCACAACATTTAATGATACTTATGAAAAAATTCATAACATTGAACGTTACTGTACTATGCGTAAGGGTATTCCTATTTGTAATATTCTAGTCGAATCCAAAATTCCAGGAAAACCTCCTACTAAAAAATATCCGAGATTATTAGAATTATACCAACATCTATTTGTTGGTGAAACCGCAAATGGTCTTCACGATTCGATGGTAGACACATTAGTTTGCTTACGTTGTTATTTAAAAATGCGACATAATATTATTATTGACGTCAACGATTTCGAACGTATTATAAAAACATCAAAAAATAGACATCCAAAAACCTCACAAAACTCATAAAAATAAAAAAAATCAAAAAACCTTACATGGTTTTTTTATGAAGAACACATCTCACATGGTTCATCGTCCTCATAAAACTCGGTTGTTCCGCCATTTTCTTTCTTTTCAGGTTCAATTGTAAATTGCTGTGCCTGATGTCTGCCTCTACGTCTCAAATAATAAATACCGGTTTTCAATCCCTTACTCCAAGAGTAGAAATGCATCGATGTTAATGTATTATAATTTGGGTCTTCTAACCATAAATTCAAACTCTGACTCTGACAAATAAACGCACCACGGTCTGCTGCCATATCTATCAAATGACGCATTGGTATTTCCCAAACTGTCTTGTATTTATCTCGAATATTTTGTGGAATAACATCGATATGTTGAACACTTCCATGGTTCGCTATTATGTTATTTTTTATTTTCTCATTCCATAAATCGAGTTTCATTAAGTCATTCATTAAATATTTATTTGCTAATATAAATTCACCAGCCAATGTACGACGGTTATAAATATTACTAGTAATTGGTTCAATACATTCATTGAAACCTAATATCTGTGATGTCGATGCGGTTGGCATTGGTGCCAATAATAGCGAATTACGTAATCCATGAGTTTTGATTTTCTCCTTTATTAGTGACCAATCATATCGTTGTTCATCTTTTGATGGATCTACTTCCCACATATCGAATTGTAAAATTCCCTGGCTTGCTGGTGACCCTTGGAAAGTTTCGTATGCGCCTTCGGTAATTGCCATTTCACATGATTGTTCTAATGCGGCATGGTAAATCGTCTCGAAAATACGTTTATTGATACGTTTTGCGTCCTCGCTTATAAATGGAATATTCATCAACATAAATACATCTGCTAAACCTTGTACTCCTATTCCAATTGGACGATGGCGCATATTACTACGTCTTGTCTTTTCGGTTGGGTAATAATTGACATCAATAATACGATTTAAATTATAGGTCACTGTTTTTGCGACATCATGTAGTTTTTTATAATCGATGAATGGTGCGGATGGACCCACTGTATTCACAAATGTTGGTAATCCTATACTGGCCAAATTACATACAGCGGTTTCTTTATCGTCTGAATACTGGACTACTTCGCTGCATTGTGAAGTAATTAAACCGTTAAATATGCCACTATTCTTCTTTGGTTCAGTAAAACAATATGTATCATCTGTTCTACCTTCATCTAGGACTTTTTCGATTTTTATAAATTGATTTGCCGAACGATTTGGTAAATTTTTTTCATTTATAACAAGTCGTTTTGGTTCAAATCCTAATTTTACCAATTTTACTAAATCATATGATGTAATTAATAATCTAAATAATGGTTGTGTTACAAAATGTTTATGACCTCCTTTTCCATCTGGTAAATAACTAGTACCTGTTTCTCTCATTTGTCTAATTTTTGGATTCATACCACATGTCTGTAACATTAGTTTTATATTCATTAAAAATTCCCTATTAATACTAGAAATCTGTAATTGTTGATTATTTTGATTATTTGCGATACACCCGTCCGCATCACAGTAACCAGAAAACCATTCCATTTTATCTTTGATAGAATTATTCATTGGAACAAAATATTTTTCTTCAATATCAAGTGGTAATTGTAAAACAACCCTATTTTGACTTTCAGTTGTACTTCTATAATCCATGTATTTCAATAATTCTTTCTTTTCATCGTATAAATAAATAATTGGTTTCTTCAAATATGATAATCCATTACATCTATTTTTTTCTATTGTTTCATCATTATCTAATATTTGAATACTATGATCTGTTTCAAAATCAATATGTCTTTTACAATAATAATGACCATCCATACATTTGAAATTACAACGTACATTTTCTTTATGGTTATTTGAATATGTTCCATCACCACAAAAGAATCCATGAGTATATGGATATATCATTTTTTCAGCGCCGTCAATAATTGGATATTCACATTTTATTATTTTATCATTCGGTTTAAGGTCTTTTGCTTCTACGGTTTTAATTGATTTTGACGAATAACTATTTTGAATAAAAAATTTATGATATTTTGTACAAGTTAGTTTACATCCATCGCTTGTATATACATCTATTAATTCTTGGTTTTCTCCGGTTTTGAATACTTGTACATTACTAAATTCTTTACCATTCCAAACATTTACGGATTGTCCTTCTAATGTTTTAATTTCGATATGACCTTTATCAGTTAATATCTTTGTTTCTGGCGCTACACATAAATTTGACGACTTTATGGTGCCAATATTTTTCTGGTTCGTTTTTTTATTACAAGCATCCTTATATAATAAATATGGTGTTCCGGTTTCCATTTGAGAATCCAATACTTGAAACCATAAATCACGTGCTTTGAATGTTTTGCGCCCTTTACCACTCTCCTCATATTTTGTATATAATTCTTTGAATTCTTCACCATATACATCACTCAAACCTGGACATTCATCTGGACACATTAGAGTCCAATTTCCGTCGGTTTTCACACGTTCCATGAATAAATCCGGTATCCATAAAGCATAAAATAAATCTCGTGCTTTTAATTCTTCATCCCCATGATTTTTACGCATTTGTAAAAACATTTCTATGTCAGCATGCCACGGTTCTAAATAAATAGCAAAACTACCATTTCTCCGACCGCCGCCTTGATCTACATATTTTGCAGTATTATTGAATACCCGTAACATAGGCACAATTCCATTCGATACACCATTCGTTCCGCGAATATGACTACCAGACGCACGAACATTATGAATATGTAACCCAATTCCACCTGCCCACTTTGATATCAAAGCACAATCTTTCAATGTATTATAAATACCTTCTATACTATCTTGTTCTAATGAAAGTAAAAAGCACGATGATAATTGTGGATGAGGTGTCCCAGCATTAAATAATGTCGGCGTGGCATGTGTGAAATATTTTTGTGACATATATTCATATGTTTCGCATATTTTTTCTAGATTATTACCATGAATTCCTATCGCCACACGTAACCACATATGTTGTGGGCGTTCAATCGTCTTTTTATCGACTTTCATTAAATATGCCCTCTCCAATGTCTTGAACCCAAAATAATCTATCAAATAATCGCGTTCATAATTACATAAATTATCTAACATCTCAGCATTTTCTGTTATTACATCCATTAATTCCTTTGTTACTATTGGCGAATGCTTATCATGTTTATCCTGATAATTATATAATTGCGACATAACATAAAAAAATGAACTCGATGTATTTCTATGATGATTGGATACTATTACACGACCTGCTAATACGTTATAATCTGGGTGAATCGATGCCATGGACGCACACTGTTCTGCCAATAATTCGTCTAATTTTGTGGATGAAATTCCATTATATAATTGGTCAATTACCTTCATAACAAGTGTGGTAAAATTGATTTTGATATTTGCTTCCTGACCTATTTTTTTTATTCTTTTCAAGATTTTATCGAAAGATACGATTTCTTGTTGGCCATTACGCTTTGTTACATACATTTCGTCTTGGTCGGATACGTTGGAAGTACTTTTTGGAGATTCCATGCTGGCCTGATTAAATAATATACTGAGTAGATTTTATATTGTTTTTCTTTACTGATAAAAACAATATAATTAGTTTGAAAAACCGCGTAAAAATGCGTATTTTCTAATTCTCCAATTTGACTAAACAAATCGAATTTGTTAAAACTAAATTATTAATCATATATGAATTTGAACTATCTGATGATAATACTACATTGACTTTCGGTATGCGTTTTTTGGTTGAACGATGTTCATAACCATCTACCCGTTCTTTTTCGATTGTTTGCCAAACGGATTCTATTTTCGGCACTGCTAATTCAAACCATGATTTATTTCGTGGTATCAAAACACACGAAAATTGGTCCATATACCAATAAATCGTTGAATATAAAACCAAACCCTTTTTGCGGAATTCGTCCTTTGTGATTTGTATCCACTTCATGATGGTATCACGGTCGGAGGGAACATCTACGGGCATATAATGATATACGGGATTCGTATTTTTGGTAACACTATTTGTTATTCGTTCAATAAAATTCAATATCACTCCTTTGTATTCATGAGTTTCGTCATTATAAAATGCGGACTCATCTGGATATTCTAAGAATCGGGTTTCGACAAAATCACACTCCTCTAATTCACAAGTTTCCATTTGTATTTGGGTTTGTATCCAATATTCCTCTTTTGGAATACCCGTTATTTCGCGATTCACTATGTTTTTTATTTCTAACATACGCCCGTACCGTTGATTCTGGGGGTCGATATTAATACCATCCGGACTCGCTCCAATAAAAGGGTATTTTGAATGTTTAATACAACCAAATTCGCCGACGCGTGTTTGAAACATATGTTCATATACCATAACAGTAACTGGTTCGTATTTTACACCCCAATGTAATGCGGAGTCTGTATTTGTATAATTATAATCGGTACCGTTTAGATTCAGTGGTTTACATTTTTCATAAATAAGACTATTTACTTGAGCCTCACTCCCCAATGCCTTCCATAAATTACTGGCGGTGATTAAATTATATCTATATTCATGCCATTCTTTTGTTTTTTGTTGTGGTTGAGGAATATTTTGTAACTCTTGAATTTTGGTTGTCAGTGCGGGGATATCGATTGATGACGGATTATTGATAGTATCTAATGTATATTTTTTTGAGCGTTGAATATGCCCACTTTTTTCTATAAAAATCTCTAATACGGACTCGATTAATTCGGTTAATTCTTCATATACATCATCAAAATCATCATCGTCGCATATATCGGAATCTATCCATTCGTTGATAAGAATATTAGCTGTATTTTCGATGGCATTTTTATAATAATTTGGCGATGAAATTTCTAGAATATGGGTTGTATGATATTCATCTAATAAATCAAAAATGTCGATAGTCAATTCTATTATATCGTCATTTTCTATTGGAAGTGATTCGCCGATGGATTCATCGATTGATTCATCATTGGTAGATGATATTTCGGTGTTTGATATTGAAATCGAATCTGGATCGGTTTCAGTTTCTTGTATATATTCAGAATCACTAGTATTTGACATTTTAGTTAAATTATTATGTGGATTTATTTCTATATTTGTTTTTTTTTGAATATCTTTTAAAATTATAATGAGAATAAAATGTGAAAATTTAAATGTTTTATTAGTATATATAAAATTAAATTTATATTATGGCACTGGCTATACCTATACCTATACCTATGTCTAATGGAAAGAGTAATGGAGAAGTATTATTATATCCTGCTACTGGTCAAGATCCGGTTACAACATTGAAATGTACACCTGAATATTTACCAGGACCCCCACCTACACCTATAACATCAACCGCAACAACAGTGATGCAAGGAAATCAAATACAAATACATTTAATAAACGATTCTGGTACAATGGTTTATAGATGGGTTGATTGTATTCATGATTTTGAATCCAAATTTCATAAAGATGTTATTAATGTCTATTTACGTAGTCATTATAAAATAGATAACGGTCCATTTACAAAAATTTCTACAAGTGGGTATGGTGCGAATACCTTAACAAAATCCACTAAAAATACATTACACGAAGTATTGGATTTTGAAGAATTATATCAAGCAAATTCAAATGATGATGTAACCGTATTATTTCCTCATGTAAATGGTAACACTATAAAATTCGTACATAAATTACCTAAAGTTGAAAATGATATAACAATAAGTGATATTATAGAAGGAAATAGATCTATTGACACAACAAATGGTGACTTGATTATAAATATTATTGGTGATAAAAGAGAGTTTTTTGATCATGCTAACGAAATAAAAAATTTTTTAGGTATACCTATAAATGTTAGAACTTATTCAAAAGATTCTACTAATATTTCTACTGAAACGTTTCAACTTATTTTTGATGGTATAGATTATTCTTATTTTTCAGAGATATTAGACCCAGCTACTGAACAAACCGATTTGCTGAATGAGAATGTAATGCTGACAATTTTATATTGTTATATTGATGGCACACCCGTTTATATTACATTAAAAAAAAATAAATATATAGGGAACAATGACGATGCAAAAAAAGAAAATAATCGAACATGGTATTACGCGTTTCATTTAGATCCGCACGAAAAGCGTCTTTCATTCGAAAAACATGATTTTGGAGAAAACGTAAGAACTGGAAGTCATCCTTCTCCTAACATTGATAACGCAGTTATGTATATAAATAAAAGGGAATCAAAACCAGTTTCCGGTTTATTAGCTAGAATTACAAGTACTGTAAATCGACAAGTAAATAAAACAAAAAAAATGTTAGGTAAAGGCAGTTTAACAAAAGAACAGGCACAAAATTTAAATAATAACGATGGTAAATTTGATGTTTTTTATGATAATTTAATAACAAATTTTTATAGACACACCAGACTAAGAGAAAGTACTGCAAATGGAAGTACTCCTGATAAAAATATTAAAATGATAATTACCGCATTTAAAACAATCGGTGACCAAATGTATTTATATGACTCTATTTTACTTTCACACCTAGTTTCACCACATAACATTGACCATCATCCTTGGGTAATTACTATAGATACTTTTTTAAAAGATTATATTATTTATACAAAAAGTGCTAATGTAATGTGTACTACCAAATACGGAAAAACATCTGGCCAACGTAAATTAACTGTTTATTTAAAACCTAGAACGCAGTCGCCGGATGCACAACTATTTAATGGAAACTCTAAAAGAGGAAGATCCATAGACATTGATAACGACCAAGAAAACAAAAGACTCAAACAAGAAAACGAAACACTCATAAGAGAGAGAGAGAGAGAAGCAATAAGTAAATTAAAAAATAGTTATAATGATAATATTGTGACTTTTGATAGTATGCTTGGTGAACTACCTGGAAGTATATCAACGTTGAACAATATGTTG
>Ga0209107_10002216_pt1 | contig 10810 bp, 11 predicted proteins | sample LakErihyJuly2011_2_FD_187460 | JGI IMG/M metagenome (GOLD analysis project Ga0209107, IMG submission 187460) | Freshwater microbial communities from dead zone in Lake Erie, Canada - CCB hypolimnion July 2011 (SPAdes) (version 2) | ecosystem: Environmental > Aquatic > Freshwater > Lentic >... | reverse complement strand
ATAACTACTTGGCCATGTTTTTTCTAAATAGTCAGTTGCGTATCCACCCATGGACCAATTATGCCCATCCGCACTCACTTCGGCATCCACATAAAAATTATCAAGCAAAACAAATGACTCCGCAATATGATGCTGGTTAGGGGTTATATTTCTTCCGAATAATAACAAACTAGTGTCACCATTACCCTGAGGAATATCAGATAATACTTGGTCATAGGTTCTATTTTCCTTAATGACATAAAAAACATACTTAATGGGAGAACTTTGATTTTGCTTCATCGGTATTGGGAAACCGGGTGCAGATGAATCCGCTAGTATTGTTTTTGCAATTGAATACGGCACGTTTTTATACACCGCCTTTGAGTAAGCTACCAAATCCTTATCAGTAGGAACAGTAATAATACTCATACTGCCTGTGAACAAACCCCCAATATATTCAACCTGGTCCCCTGGTTTAAAACTAGCGCCATGACTAATCACTTCTTCCTTTGGCCGCACTGGAGAAGGACCAAAAGCATTTGGTTTTGATGAAAACCCTTTGCCATTGGCAACCCATAATTTTTTATTGATAACACGAACGGACGTTGGATACCAACCCACAGGAATAAAACCTTTTGCAACACTTGCACCAGGCTCCTCCACATCAAAAACAGCAATACAATTGTTATTTGCATTCGCTATATATAAGCGCTTATTTAAAGCATCCAAACTTAAGCTATTGGTGGTAGATCCACTAGGTGCATTCGGGAAAAGTGCCGCATCTAAGGTTTCAATTACCGCTTTTGTTTTCAAATTAATAATTGAAACACTATTGTCATTTGAATTACATACATATAAATAATTGCCATCGGGCGTCACTAACATCTCATTTGGATTGTCACCCACTTTGATGGATGGCTTCCAACTTAAAGTAGTTAAATCAAGTGTATTTACTTGGTCACATCCCCAGCAGCTCACATACAGTTCATTGTTATTAGGATTCATTACACAGGCATACGCTTCACCATCAATAGATAACTTTTTTACAAATTGCTTTGTTTTTAAATCAAAAATATAAAGTTGTCTATCCTCTCGTGTAACGACATATAATAAGTTTCTTTTTTCATCTAATGCAATACCTGAAGGTCCAATAGCAGTAGGCCAAGGTTTCCCTAATTTAAAGGTGTCTGTGCTATTTAAATGTTTATCCTTAATTGCATATTTAATAATGTTATTATCATGTCCGCCTGAAGCGAATAGATATTTTTCATCGGAAGAAAATTGTAACCCATAAAATGATTTCCCAATAGCAACAGAATCAATCACTTTTTCTGACTTAGCATCAATGAGTTGAATGCTTTGCGTACTTTGACCATTATTCGTCACTGCCAACAAATTGCCGGATTTGCTTACAGCAATATTTAAAGGTAAATCCCCCAAGGTAAACGATTTACCTACTGGCGATAATTTCCAACCATTTGGTAAAGTAATTTGTGATGGAATCACTTGGGCATTTAATAATAATGCAAAACACATTGTTATTAATAGTAAGATTTGTTTTTTCATAGCTAATCCTGTATTTTCAGAGATAAAATTACGCATAATTACACAACATCCTTTATGTATTGGCGTAAAAGCAAATTAATAAATCATTAAACTATTGACTTATGAAATTCAGATTTACACTTTATTTAATATTAATCATAGGACTATTGCAAGCACAAAATAACAGCTTGCAATCCAAAGTATATCAATGGGATATCAATAATAACGGCAATACTGACAAGGTGCAAAAATCAACCATTTTCGGGGGCGAAGGGGGTGTATTAGCAAAGCATGCTATGATAGGTGTCAGTATTCCTACAGGAAAAAAATGGGAAGGAAAAGTGTCTGTAAAAATAGAAAAATTTTACGTCATTAAAACCGGTATTGCCGATATTGAACTCAATGACCAAAAATTACAATTAAACAGAGGATCGGTTGTGTGTGTATTACCTGGCGATAAAATACAAATAAAAAATAACAGTACTAACTTACTACAGATATACGAAATGAGTTATTCCGCAGGGGAAAAAATAAATATTGAAAGGGGGGTAAAAGCTGGAGGATCCTTTATTACCCTTTGGGACAATATCAAATTTAAGCCACATGAAAGAGGTGGGGTAAGGCAATTTTTTGATCGCCCTACTGCCATGTTAAATCGATTTGATATACATGTGACTCAATTAAACGTAGGTTTCAAAAGTCATGAACCGCATACCCATGTGAATGAGGAAATTATATTAATGCTAGATGGCAATGCTGAAGTCCAAATTGGGACCGATCATCAAAAGGCTAATCCAGGAGATGTTATATTATATGGATCAAATATATTACACAACATTACCAATGTTGGCAGTATCCCTTGCTTGTATTTTGCTATACAATGGAATTAAAGATGCTGTTGCACAAAATCAGCACAATACTTTTTGATTAAATCTCTGGTTGAAGCAAATGAATTATTGATTTCTTCTTCTGTACCTTTTGCTTTAGCAGGATCCGGAAAATTATAATGAAACTTGATTGCATCACTTGGAAAATAGGGACAACGCTCCTTTGCATTATCACAAACAGTAATAATAAAATCAAAAGGCACTTCTTGGTATTCTAAAACATTATTAGAAGTATTGCTTGATATATCAATCCCATCGGCTTTCATGGTTGCAATCGCTTTTGGGTTTACACCATGTGTTTCAACACCGGCACTATACACTTTAGCTTTTCCTTTAGCAAAGTGTTTTAAATAGCCATCTGCTATTTGACTACGGCAACTATTGCCTGTACATAATACTAATATATTTTTCATCCTATATTATTTTAAATTATATCTTTTATTAACAACATCCTCCCCCAGGCATACATTTTTCTGCCATTGGTTTCTTTGCAAATACGGTTACACTAAATATACCAGTGGCCCCATTTTTGAATGCAGCAATTTGATCTGTAGTTAAATAATTAATTAAAATATCATCAGGAATGATGATTGCCTTTTCCTTTTGGATGGTTACTTGCTCAAAACCATTAGCATGAATTAATTCCATATACACTTCCTTTTGAATAGCCCCTGAAACACAACCCGCATACATTTCAGCATCTTTTCTTAATCCTTCAGGCAAAGCGCCTACCAAAACCACATCCGAAATACTAAAATGACCCCCTGGTTTTAAGACCCTATAAATATCTTTAATAACGGCATCCTTATTGGGCACTAAATTCAAAACACAATTGCTTACAATAACATCAGCGGTATTCGCTGTTATTGGCATGGACTCAATATCACCTTGTCTAAATTCAACATTATTAAAACCTCTCACTTCCGCGTTTGATCTTGCTTTATCAATCATGGCAGGCGTAAAGTCAATACCAATCACCTTACCAGTTTCCCCAGTTTCATGACGCGCAATAAAACAATCATTGCCAGCGCCACTTCCTAAATCAACGACCACATCCCCTTTTTTAATCTGCGCATATTGTGTTGGCAGTCCGCAACCCAATCCTAAATCTGCATCTGCATTATATCCATTTAAAGTGGTATAGTCCTCTGACATGATATTGTAAACTTCGGTGGAGCAACCACCTGCCCCACAACAGGATGACATATTGGTTTCCTTGTCTTGTAAAGCAATTTCACTATATTTTTTTCTAACTATTTCTTTGAGTTGTTCTTCGGTTTGCATAAAATATATTTTTAATTTTTTTTAATTTAGGAGCAGCATTTCGCTGATTTAATTTCCATTTTTTCAAATAACACATTCATTTGTGCTTGTGCTTTGATCCATTCTTTTTCATCAATACAATAACATACTGAAGCACCATCAATATTACCCTTAATCAACCCCGCTTCCTTTAATTCCTTTAAATGCTGTGATACCGTTGATTGAGATAAAGGCAGATCGTCCACAATATCCCCACAAATACAGGTTTGCTTTTTTAATAATAAATTTAAAATAGCAATTCTGGCTGGATGCGAAAGCGCTTTTGCATACTTTGCAATACTCAATTCCTTTATAGAATACTCGGCTGTTTTGGTAGTTCCCATATTAATCGTAAAATTACGATTAATATTTTAAATTAAAAAAATATTAATCTAGCGACCCGGGCTCCTTTTATTACTCAAAGGATATCTTAAATACCAAGGCTTCGATAATTACGCTGATTTTCTAACAAACTTGGTTAAAATAACAATAGTTTGTTCATTCACCTTTCCTTCAATTTGCTCAGGATTGTCAGGTACCAATCTTATTTTACGTACAATGGTTCCTTTGGGTGCCATGAAGTTTGCACCTTTAACGTTTAACCCTTGTGTTAATACAATCGTATCTCCATTTTGTAATTCAGTTCCATTGCTATCCAGATGTAGCGCTTCCGTTTGAAAAGCACTTAAACCCCAAGTAACCACGGTTTCGTCAAAATCAACTGAGGTTAGTAATTCATTGGCCCATTCATTATCTTTTAAACCATAAAGGATACGATAGCTTAAAGCGAGTACACTAGGTTCGGTATTCCAAATGCTTCCAGCCAAACATTGCCAATGATTCCCGGCTTCCTTGCCTTCAATAATAGACATACATTGATCACAAAGAGCTACTTCATTTTCAATCACATCATTACTCTTAGGGCTTACTGTATACGCTACAGTGGCGGCATCCGTGGTGCAAAGCTCACACAAATCCTGGCATCTTTCCTTTAGTTTACTCGAAATAGTTGATTTCATAACTGCAAATTTACCACTTAAATTTCAGTATGACTCTTTACTTATTATAAATAGCGATATTAATGGCTTTAGCTGGTATTGGGCTATAGGCTTTGCATTGTGCACAGGTTTGCACTACTGGATTTTTAGGTATGGTAAAATAAAATTCATCTCCTTCTTTAATATTAGATGGAAAAGTACAGATGCTCGCTAAACCAAATACGTTTTTATAAGTTGTATTGGTCAAGGGATTCACCCAGCTCTGTTCATACAATGTTGAATTAACGGAACCTTCAATAATTTGTATTACGTAATTCATACAAATACCTTGCAATACTAATTTCCCTTTAAAATATTCAACAGCAGGTTGGTCTGCCTTATTACATAGGATATTTAAAAGAATAAATAAGGTAAATAAATATTTCATTTAAAATAAATTAGTAAATGTTTACTCAAAAATAAATAATAAAATTCTTACTTAAAAATTATCTCCTACGATTAAAGCCTTTTTTAACAATTACTTTTGGATTGTAGGCTGGGGTTGGCCCAAATTCAGTTGGTACTGTTCCTTTAAAAATTGGGGCACCTAAAAGTTGTTCTATAACTCCACATTTACCTTGTTCATTTTCGCTAACAAGAGTAAATGCAGTACCTGAAGTAGCCGCGCGCGCAGTTCTACCTATACGGTGTATATAATCCTCGCCATCATTAGGCACATCATAATTAATCACTAAATCAATATCATCAATATCAATCCCCCTACTTAATACATCGGTTGCCACCAAAATATTAATTTTTTGATTTCTAAAATCTTGTAAATATTGTTCCCTACTTTTTTGATCTAAATCAGAATGAATTTCAGCAACAGCTAAGTTAGCGTGCTTTAATTTTAAAGTTAATTGCTTTACATTCAATTTTTTTGAACAGAACACAATCACTTTTGAAAACTTTTTTGAGCTTAGCATGTCAATTATAATGGGCACTTTTTGTGCTTCATATACAATGAATGCTTTTTGAACTATTTGCTCAGGCGGTTTCGAAATTGCAATATTTATTTCAATTGGATCCTGTAATAATTTTTTTGCTAGCATCCGCATCTTAGCTGGCATAGTAGCTGAAAACAACAAGTTTTGGCGCACCGCGGGTAAAAAGGTAACAATTTTAGATAAATCATCACTAAACCCCATATCTAACATACGATCAGCCTCATCTAGGACTAAATATTTAAGACCCTTTAATTTAACATAGCCCATATTTAGATGTGCAATCATTCTGCCTGGTGTACAAACCACAATATCAACACCACTCGTTAATGCCTTTTTTTCTGTGACAAATGAATTTCCGTCACCACCGCCATAAACGGCGATAGAACTAACATCGGTAAAATAGGAAAGGCCTTCAATACTTTCGGCTATTTGTATGGCTAACTCACGCGTTGGCACAATAATCATTGCATTAATGTCACCTGCATGATGCGGAGAAGTGAGTAATCTGTGCAATAAGGGTAATAAAAAAGCAGCTGTTTTTCCAGTGCCAGTTTGCGCAGCAGCAATAATATCCTTGCCTTCTAAAATGGGAACCATTACTTGTTGTTGCACAGGTGTCGCATTTTCATAACCCATTGCGTCAATCCCTTCTAAAATACGTGGGTCCAACCCTAAATCTATAAACTTCAAAATAAAATATTTAATACTTGTATACCTCGAAGGTACGACAAAATTAAAGCTATGCCTATTAATTAGATTTGTTCAAAAACAAGAGCTTGGCTTGGACAAAAGTGGCAATAACTTGAATGATACCCATGGTTAAAAACAAAGCATCAAAAGAGATGTAATTAGCAATTAAACCGCCAATAGCAATGGCTATACCAGATACAAAATGGGTGTGCCCACTTGCCAAACTCCAGTGAAAAGTGTTATCCGTATCTTCCATATTACTTGCAAATAAAGAATCCCAAATTGGGGCACTTAAGGCTTCCGCAATACCCAATCCAATTTGTAATAGAAATAGTTGAGTAGGATTTGAAACAAACATATAGCCAAAGGTGAGCAAAGCATTTAAACCATAGCCCACAATCATCACATGTTTTTTATAGGCTGAATGATTAAAATATTTTCCAATGATAAAATAAAAAACACCTGTGGTCACTAAATAAAAGGCCCAAGCCCATGTAATGTCTAATAAATCGCCACCAATTTTTTCAGCATATATAGCAAAAAGGGGTCCAAATAAACCTTCACCAAAATACCATAAGCTGGAAGCAATTAATAATATTTTAGTTGTTTTAGTTAAAGGCATAATTAAAATTTATAAGTAAGCCCAATTTGAAAATAAAATTGATTTTTTAAATATAATTCAGAATATGGAGTTGAATTAATTTTATTTGTAGTGGTGCCAGTTGCTGAAGTTATTGTGTTTGTAGTAATAGTTTCTATTTTATTAAATGGAATTGAGTAGGTTGGTGTAAAGAAAGTAAGCCAATGTGGATTCTCATAAGATAATGGAATTGAAAAATCTGTATTCAATAATTTAAATCCTTTATTTTGAACCACTGTGCTACTTGTTAATTGGGATCCGGTTGCTTGCCCTCCCCTTGGACCTCGTGGACCATTTAAACGGCGACTAACATTGGACTCATAATAATTTACAGTACTTAAATTGCAATACAAATATGGATTTATACTCCAACTTGCATTTTCATCATTTGAGAAATATATCGTTTTTTCAATTCCTGGTGTAAATTGAATATCTGCTTTGCTAGTAAAAAATACATCGATAGTATTATTAAATTGAAAATAATTAAAATCATAATTCAAACTTGCACCAAGATCACTTGAAATATTTCCGTTAATTAAATTAGATCCGCCTGAATAAAAATATTTAGTGCCGTATAGTTCGCCATATATTTTTTTACCAATCTTATATTCATACCCCAAATCCAATTCAAAAAAATCAAAGCCTTTTATTCCTGGAGTTAGTAAATAACTAGCACTAAAATTTGAAAAAAGACCATTGGCTAAATGTAAGGAAGCAGTGGTTGTTTGATAGGGGTATTTAATTGAATCAATCCTGCCATTATAGCTATAGTTACTCAAATAATCAACCTGTATCGAAAAAGTGGTCGAATCCGATAATTTTTGAGTCTGAGCATGCAAATTACTCACTACTAAATAAGGTAGTATAAGGATTAGGTATTTTATAATAGGGCTGCTCATGCTATTTCAATTAATTAGACACTAAATTAAGTAAAAAGTTTAAAACTAAATTTACACATTTCAAGTATGAATATTTTATTTTAACTTAGTAATTATGTATCTGATTATTTATTGCTATTATATATTAAGATTATTAGGTAGAATGCTATTTGGATTAGCATTATCTGAGAGGAAGACAGCGCGATTATTAAAAAATATAGAAATAGAATTCAATGGAAAATTTGTATCTTCTACTTTCAAAAAAATTAAAAAATTTCAAGGTATTCAGCAATTTATCATAAACGATAGTTTTGCAAAACTTGAAAATAGGTATACGAATACTATTGAGAGAGAAAATAATAAACTATATTTTATATTAGCTAGTTTATACGATGATTTAATGGATGAAGACATTGTAAGTAAAGAGGTATTAAATCAAATGTTTTTAAACCCAGCCCATGCTAAACCTAAAAGCTTTAATGAGACAGTATTAATTGACACACATTTAAAGTTACTTAACCTTGTTCAAGACAAAGAAGCATATCAAAAAGTACTCAACAAAATTCATGAAGCACAAATAGACTCATTAGATCAATTAAAAAATGATATTTCATTAGAACGTATTTTATCTATTACTGAACGTAAAGGTGGATATAGCTTATTGATGTGTAGGCATTATATTCAAATGTCGGCGAATGAAGCTATTGATGATTGCTGGTATCAATTAGGTGGTATGATTCAAATGACCAATGACTTATATGACATACATAAGGATACGATTGCCGGTATTCACACATTCGCAAATACGCAAGAATCATTTGAAAAAATTAAAGCTGATTATGCGTTACAAGTAAAAAAGTATAAATCAAGCATAGAGAAACTTAGTTACACCAATTCAAATAAGTTAAAACTTCAAATTAAATTATCATTAATACCTGCGCTAGGTTATGTTGCATTAGAAAATTTAAATCGACTACAAGGAGAAAATAATACGCTACAGCCATTTAAAGATTACCCAAGAAAGGAATTAATTATTGACATGGAAAAGATGAAAAATATATTGAAGTTATTTACATATAGTTACCAAATTGCAAAGAATTAAAGAATTGCCATTTAGCTAGTTACGATTGCATCTTATGATACCAGATTTTGCTTTTTGATCCATTGAATTTTTAAAGGCATGATTTTTCATAGCAATACAAATATTATAATATTCAATGGCTTCCTTAAAATTCTTGTTTGCCTCCTGAATTAATCCTATTTGCAAGGCTGCCCTAGCAGCAAAGTATTCTGGTAATCCCGTCCCTTTTTGAATGGTTGACCTATAAAACTTTATGGCCTGCTCCTGATCACCCATAATATCATAAATACGTCCTAATCTGTAGGGAAACTCGGCCTTATCTGCTGGTGTAATGAAATCCAAAGTGGTTTTATCTGCCAAAGTTGTTAAAGCCTGTTTTTGAAAACCTCCATCACTTAAAATACGCGCTTTTAACAAAAGCGCGTTGGGCCAAACACCTGATTTAGCATTTTGTTGGGCAAGTTTATCTGCATCTGTTATTTGTGATCCCTTCGCAATAACTTCATTACGATAAAATTCGGCTTGTTTAATATTGTTTTGTAAATAGGCAATCCAACTCAATTTTTCATAGGCATCTTTGATATAAAAATTGCCTTTAAACTGACTGGTAAAATAGGTAAACTCTTTTTGAGCCAAATCAAATTTCATTTGATTAAAATAAGCGAATCCTTTTTCATAATGCCAAAATGGAATGTTCAAATAACCAGGGGTCATTTCAATTCCATTAGCAATCTCAAGCGCTTTCGTTGAATTTTGATGATTTAGGTACAAGTTAGTTGCCATGTAGGCATGAATATGATTTTTTTTGAAATCGTAATTCATATTTTCAATAAAGTCAAATGTTTTTTTAGCATTCCCTTCAAAATTCCTAATTAAATAAGGGTAAACGAGCAAAGCTTCATTTAAACATATTTTTGCATATGCATCTTTACTATTTATATAACTAAGTACAAGCTCATTCCCTTTTGTAATATTGCCATTAAACCCCAACAAGTTTAACATCCATTGATAATTAGTTGGCGCAGACCCTACTAATGTCGTTAATAAACCAAAGTACAAATTATTAGGACTAAAATTTGGATACAGCTTACTGTTATCCTTAAAATTAAAATAAGCTTTTCTAAAATCTAAAGCTGCATCCCAATTACGATCAAATCGAACAGCAGCAACTGCTTTATGTAAATGCAATAAACCTAAACTATATAAATAAAATGGTGAATTTTTAGGGCCTTGTTTAAATAGATTTATTCTTTTTTGAAATTGCGGATATAATGTATTGTAGTCAGTGGTAGATTCATTAAAAAATAATTGATATAAATCGGCATAACTATCTAGTAAGGCATATGCTAAATTATTGGGGTTCTTTAATTTTTCAATAGCAATTAATTTTCGCGCTTCAGGAATTCTTAAAGAGGTAATCGATTCATAAATGGTTTGTACTTTATCATTCCAGTTATATTGTTGTTGTGCTGATAAAATAAAAGGGATCAAAAAAAAGAATAACACTAACAATCGCTTCATAACTGTAAAAATAATGAATATGCCCTTAATGGTCCTAATGCTATTTAATGGCTCCTTATATGATTGATTTTCAATATATTAAGTAAAATATATATTGTTTTGGAAGTAAATTTTTATGTACTATTTTCTTAAGCTATCTAATCCTTTATAGCAGAAGTAAATTACTTTTACTTAGTTAAAAAGCTATTTATGAAAAATAGGATGTCAAAAATTGTCTTGTTATTATTATTAAGCATAAGCACCCAAGCGCAAGTGTTACCCTTAAAGGAACAAGCAAAAGTAATTGATGCTGTTTTGGAAAAT
>Ga0209107_10002215_pt1 | contig 10813 bp, 10 predicted proteins | sample LakErihyJuly2011_2_FD_187460 | JGI IMG/M metagenome (GOLD analysis project Ga0209107, IMG submission 187460) | Freshwater microbial communities from dead zone in Lake Erie, Canada - CCB hypolimnion July 2011 (SPAdes) (version 2) | ecosystem: Environmental > Aquatic > Freshwater > Lentic >... | reverse complement strand
GTGGTCACCGGTGCATCCTCTGGGTTAGGCGTTGCATTTGCTAAAGCCTTAGCCGAGGCAGGAGCCGATGTTGTTCTCGGTGCACGTCGCACAGATCGCCTAGAAGAAACAGGAGCTCTAGTAACAGCTGCAGGGCGCAGATATGCAGCCCTGACAACGGATGTCACAAAGGTTGAAGATTGCGATGCACTTATTGCACTGGCGATAGAAAAATTTGGCCGTGTAGATATCTTGGTGAATAACGCAGGTGTTGGCACAGCAGTTCCGGCAACCCATGAAACCCCTGAACAATTTAGATCTGTTCTAGATGTCAATCTCTTTGGTGCTTATTGGATGTCGCAAGCATTTGCTAAAGCAAACAAGAATGGCGGCGCCATTGTTAACATCTCAAGCATCCTAGGTTTAAAGCCACAAGGTCTGCCACAAGCCGCCTATGCCTCATCAAAGGCTGGTCTGATTGGTTTAACAAGAGACCTTGCTGCGCAGTGGACTGGGCGCAAGAACATTCGAGTTAACGCCCTTGCTCCAGGATTTTTTCCTTCTGAGATGAGTGATGAACTACCAAAAGATATGGTCAACATGATCAAGATGTTCACACCAGCTGGGCGTTTAGGAGATCCCGAAGAGTTAGCGGCAACGCTTATCTGGTTAGTCAGTGATGCTTCTAGTTATGTTACGGGGATTACCGTGCCAGTTGATGGTGGATTGGTGATGCCGTAGTCATTTTCAATACTTTGACTTAGGCTTAGTTCATGCAGAGAAAATCGCGTCTGGCGTTAGCGATAGTTGTGCTGCTCTCTCTTTCTTCAACCGTGCATGCAGCAGCTCCAAAGGCGGGCACAGCATGCAAGAAAGCTGGTCAAACAAGCACATCAGCTGGAATCAAATACACATGTGTTAAATCTGGAAAGAAGTTGGTGTGGAATAAAGGGGTTGCAATTAAAGCCCCAATTAAGCCAGAGGAGACTCCTGCACCAATCGCTGAAGTTAAAGACTTATTGCCAGTTGATTCAAGGATTTCTCCCGCATCAGAGTTAACTTCTATCGAAGTGTGCAAGACGGAGGATAAAACACCTGATTATCAACTTTTAGGAAAAGTACTGCATAAAAATGGCTTCCCACGCCCTGCTAATTCATCCTCTGGCAAGAAGTCAGCCAAAGTTCTAGTCATTCCATTTGTTTTCAATAATCTTCCATTCAAATCTGTAAAAACACAGACAGGGCAACTATTCACATCTGATTTAGACATGCTCAATGATGTGATTCCCAGAGTTAAGGATGACTTCAAACGCCTCTCAGCTGGGCGCTTTGAAATCACGATCGATGTATTACCCCAATCGCAGTGGTGGGTCATCAATTCAGATAATCCGTTCAGGTATGGAGCGCAAGTAAGTAATCTGCCTGAAATCGTAAAAATTATTGAAAAAAACAAATCCGACTTTAAATTTGATGTTTATGACACCTACATCTTTTTAACAGGAAACGGAGAGCCAGGTCAAGCAGGCCTGGGATCTGGTGAGGCTGCCTTTGGGGATGAAATTCGAAATACAACAGGCAATTTCAGTGCAGTTCTTATGGCTGGCGGCTATAACGGAACGAACATATGGATTCACGAGCTTGGACACTCACTCTACGCTTTCGAAGATCTATATCTCTTTAGCCCAAGTGCGAGCACGAATAAGAACTCAAATTTAGATGTCCCAGCTAGATGGGATTTGATGGCTGGCTCGTCTATCGCACTTCTGCAGTGGAATAAATACCTAATGGGTTGGATTTATAACTCTGAAGTTCGTTGTTTATCAGATCAAAAGAGTTCGATTCACTATCTCTCAGCCTCACAGACCAGCGCCGATCCTAAATTGCTTGCAATTAATTTGGCTGAAGGTGTGACACTGGCAGCTGAGGCTCGCACTGGAACCTCAGATGGTGCTGGTTTGCTCCTATACACAATTAATACCTACATCGGCCATGGCAGTGGCCCCATTTTGGCACAGAAAAGTTTGGTGGCCAAAGGACAAACTAGAGCAATGCTTGGTTGGGAGTTCAACGTTCTCGATGCCAATACAAAGGGCACACTTTTCTCAGTTACAAAAACAGATATTGATAAATTTGTTCCACCTCCACCAAAGCCAGCAGAAAACAATCCTGGCCAACCCACCTCACCTATCCGAGTCACTAGAGGTGAGGTTGTCCCTACTGGTTCACTTCAAGGGCGGGCAACCTGGGAAGTCACTGGCTATGAGTCCTACCGGCTCTATGTAACAGATGTAGTGGACTTCCAAAAGGTTTACTTTGAAACTGGCTATGTCAATGATTCAAGAAGTCCTTTAGTTATTGATATTAAAGGGCTGGTGTGTAAAAAGGAGTTTCGCACCATGACTGAGTTCTTCACAGAAAAAAACGGTAAAGGTGAAAGATTGGTCATGCCAAGCTTTCAGCTGCGCGACTTACCGTGTCCCTAGGTTCCTAAAGGTTCCCTAAAGCACCCTTCTTCTGTTACCCTTGACCCATGGCCACCAATGTGAAACTTGCAGATGATCTCGTAGAACAAGCCCGCAGAACTGCAGCTGCAGAACACCGCTCTGTCCCCAAACAAATTGAGTATTACTACCGCCTTGCACAAATAGCTGAGGAAAACCCCGATCTTCCCTTCTCCCTTATCCGTGAACTCTTACTTGCCGATACTGAGGAAGCCACTAGCGAGTATCGCTTTAATTAATGCGCATCTTGGTAACACCTTCGTGTGAGCGAAGCATCAAAAAACTTCACCCTAATCAAAAGAAGTCTTTAGATAAGGCAATCAAAGCCATAGCTTCCAAGCCTGAGATAGGTGAGGCAAAGGTCGGCGACCTAGAGGGAATCTATGTCTATAAATTTAAGTTAGTAGATAAGCAATGGCTGTTGGGCTATCGAGTAATCTCTTCAAAAAAGATCACGCTCTTGCTCATTGGCCCACACGAGAACTTCTACAGGGACCTCAAGAAAAAAGATTAGAGCGCTAATGCTCCAGCCTTACTTGCGCAGAATATTGATTAAGTAACTAAGTCCAAAGCCAAAACCAATAGCAGCATAGATATAGCTAAACCAGGTGATTTCACCTGGAATCATAAGAGTTAACACCCCGAGTCCAGTTGCACTCACACACATCAGCTTTGCAACGTTGCCAACGCCTGCATCTGAGCTGTTCTTTGAGTTGTTCCACATATTGCCAGCAAGGGCCACAAGGGTTATCGCAATCATGCGCATCGACCAGACCATGGGCTCATTGCTATCAAGGCCTAGAAGATCTAGAAAGAGAGTAGGTGCGATAAGAAGAAAGAGCGCAGATGCGCCAAAGACCATAGAGCCGGCTTTGAGTGTGGTTCTAATAGATGAGTAGTTCATAGGTAAGAGATTACAACCCATTCTTTGGCTTGAGGCATAAAGGCAGGGGAGAGCCAGCGCGAGTTTGTAATGAGGTGTTCATAAGAAGTTTTCCAGGGATTTACTCGTTGTGCATGGAGCGTGAGAGAGATTGGCGCATGAAAAAATTTCCATTAGCACTCATAACCCTCGTCACTACCTCTGCACTTATTACTGCTGGGCAACTGCCAGCACTGGCAAATGAAGCCACCGTTAAGGTCTCTGAGATCGCATCGATTAGCTCGGGTGATGGTGAGGGCAGTAGCGAGATCGCTGCCTTCCACGCCGGCTCAAAGCGTATTTTTGCAACTAATGGCGTTAAGAACACCATCGATATTTTTGATATCTCAGATGTGGCAAATCCAAAGAAGGTGGGCACAGTTGCTCTAGCACCTTACGGCAATGACGTCACGAGCGTTGCCGCAGGCAAGGATGTTGTTGTTGCCGTTGTGAATGTCTCTGATAAATTCTCAGCAACAGGAGTTCCAACGACTACAAATGGAAAGCTCGTAGTCTTTGATACCAATGGAAAAGTCTTGAGCTCACCAGATGTTTTAGGTGTCTTGCCTGACTCTGTAACATTTGCACCAAATGGCACAACAGCACTCGTTGCCATCGAAGCCCAGCCAGTGTGCGCTAAGGATGATCCAGCAACGGCTGCAAAGGAAGAGACAGATTACTCAAAGGCATCAGATCCAGTGGGCGGGGTAACAGTTGTTGATCTGAGCAACCCAGCTGCTCCAGTTCTAAGATTTGCCGGCTTTGATCAGTTCACTGTCGCTGAGATGCGAGCTAAAGGAATCGCGGTTTCATCAGTTGTAAACAACGTCTCTAAGGACTTTGAGCCAGAGTTTGTGACTGCTGTTGATAATAATTATGCGTATGTCACGATTCAAGAGGCCAATGCAATTGGCAAACTCAATATCGAGGACGCAACCTTTGAGAGCATTACACGTGCCTTTGAATCTAAAGTTTCAAGAGTTGCCCGTGACACCAGTGATAGAGATACTGGAGCTGGTCCACGAACATATGCAAACGTCGTTGGAGCCTCACAGCCAGATGCCATCGCCGGCTTTAAAGTGGGATCAGGTCAGTACTTTGTAACTGCCAACGAGGGCGATGCTCGCGAATACACATGTCTAAACGATGATCTGCGCGGCTCCGCGCTCAAGGTCGACACACGACGCTTCCCTGACTGGAAGACATTATCCGGTAGCGCAGCTCTAGGTCGCGCAAAGGTCAATCCAACTATTGGCGATAAGGATGGCGATGGAGACATCGACACTATCCATCTACGTGGTTCAAACTCAATGACGATTTATCGCAATGGAATAGTGATTTGGGATAGCGCCACTCTTTTAGATCAGATTCAAACTGTGGCCTTTGGTGTTGCAAATATCAACGGATCACACTCATTGTCCTCTGATAAGAGCACGATGAACTATGTGGGCCAAGATCGCTCCGATGATAAAGGCGCAGAGCCAGAAGGTGTTGCAGTTGGAATGGTCGGTGATCGTCGAATTGCAATCCTTGGTCTAGAGAGAATGAGCGCTCTGGCCATCTTTGACATCACAGTGCCAGCAAATCCAGTCTTTCAAGAGTGGCTTCAGATGCTGCCAACAAAGGCAACTCCGGCAAAGGATGTTAAGTACTTCTCACCAGAGGGAATCGTCTTTGTTCCTGCAAACAAGTCACCTTCTGGTAAAGCGCTAATTATCACAAGCTATGAACTATCAGGTTCACTTTCAATCCATCAGATTGAACCTCGCAACTAAAGACTCAAAAATATAAAAAACCACCCCAAAGCCTTGGGGTGGTTTTTTATGTGCAGATTTTTTAATCTCAGGCGGGTGTGGGGCTCTGATTAAGATTTAAAGCGCTTAAACAGGGCAACAATTGCGCCAATGACAACAAGTAATAGCCCTATTGGCACAGTGCCCATCAACAACCACAAGTAACCACCACTGCCTGAGCCCTCATCAAACATAGAGACGTTGTTGATCAGGGAGGTAATAAAGGCAAGGGCTATCGGAAAAAAGGCGATGACCAGGCCGGCGCGTATTAAAGGTATTTTCTTCACAAAAAAGATTACAAAGAGGATTGCATTAAACAAAGCTAGAAAGAGAATAAGAAACACAGCGCCAAAGCCGTTAGCACTGCGGTTGCCCTCAGTGACCAAGGTGGAGAAGTAGCGGTAGATAAGAAGGGCGTTAACAGCCCCAGCGCAGATGAGGATGATTGTTTTAGGGCGCATGCTGTAAGGGTAGGGCTTTACTGACTTTGTTCACCTAGCCATTGGGCGTGTTGCCACCAAGTGCTATTGCCCCAGGAGGAACATTTACTGAAGAAAGCACTCAGTACTTCAATGGAGAGGTTAGAAATAATGGAACAAAATGCAGGCATAGGAAGACTTCATGTAGTTGAACTTGGCTTTAACACCACTCGCATGCTCTTTATTTTTGGAAACCTTGGAGCAATTGCTATTGATGCATTGGCAGATTTAAGCGATGGATCAAAGCTGGCTTTATCAGTAGCCGTTGTAATCCTGAATATCTCATGCGTGCTCTCATTCGATGCAGAGCTTAAGATTTATGCAGCGCTGAGCAAAGACACAGGTGATGAGAACTCTGCTTATGCCAAAAATGGTAGAGAAACTCCATGGACCGCCTTTAGAGTCTTTTGCTTAGTAATCTGTGTTGCTGCAGCGCTCACGCAGTGGATGGCTATCAACGGATAAGTTGCTAGCGACTTACTAAGAAAGGCTCGACCCACCTTTTCCCCGCCCACGGCTTAACCTCTAGGCGCTTTTGTGCACAGGTGCGCCGAAACGGTCCAAAGCTGCCCAAAAAATTCGTGGCAGACGGCCTTCTCCTGAAAACTCTGAGCCATTATCGTATGCTCACACGAAATATCTTCAAGGGCGAAGGGGTCTAGAACTTGGGTGCAGGCTTTGTTTCACTACGTGGAGTCAATAAATTCTTTGATGATGTCCATGCTGTCGCTCATTTAGATTTAGATGTTCACGCTGGTGAATTCTTCTCAATGCTCGGTCCATCTGGTTCTGGCAAGACAACTGTTCTTCGCTTAATTGCAGGTTTTGAGAGTGCTAGCTCTGGCACAATTTCAATTGAGTCACAAGATGTGACAGAACTGGCACCCTTTGATCGGCCAGTAAATACAGTTTTCCAAGATTACGCGCTATTTCCACACATGAGCATTCAAGAAAATGTTGAATACGGTCTTCGCACAAGAAAAGTTCCACGACCAGAGCGGGCTAAGCAAGCATTAGAGGCAATTGACTCAGTAAAGCTCTCTCACCTCTCACAGCGACTTCCACACCAACTCTCGGGCGGACAACGCCAGCGCATCGCACTGGCCCGAGCACTCGTTCTTCGCCCCAAGGTTTTACTTCTCGATGAACCACTTGGCGCACTTGATAAGCAGTTGCGCGAAGAGATGCAGGTTGAACTCAAGCGCATCCAGCGCGAAGCAGGAATTACTTTTATCTTTGTTACCCATGATCAAGAGGAAGCGATGCGTATGAGTGATCGCATTGCAGTCTTTAACGCAGGTGCAATTGAACAGATAGGCACACCACAACAGGTCTATGAGAAACCAGAGAGCACCTTTGTTGCCCGCTTCTTAGGTGTTTCAAATGTGTTTTCAGATCAAGTGGCGCAAGAGATATTTGGCAGCCCAGCCACGGTAAACATCAGACCAGAGCGCATCAATTTGGTTCCACCTAATACAAAGCCAAAGGCTAATGAGCGCGGCGTAGTGGGAACAATCATTGAATCCTCCTATATCGGAGCAAACACAATATTTTTGATTCAAACAGAGTCGGGGCAGAGAGTAATTGCCACCAGATTAAATGAAGAATTGCCAGATCAAGTCAACCGATTTGTAACTGGCGATCGGGTCGGTGCCGTTTGGAAAAGCGACCACTCGGCAGTGATACCTACCTAATATGACTATTAATAGTCAGGTGAGAGGAAGTTCAATGAAAGGAAAGAAGCTCTCAGTATTTAGCCTGTTGGCAGTGTCGGCATTGATTCTTTCTGGTTGTTCATCAAGTGATGATTCATCCGGAGTGAAGATTGAAGTGCCAGATATCCCAATGCACGAATCAATGGGCGATTTTGAAGGTGAAATTAACATTGTTAACTGGGCCGGATTCGTTGATCCTAAGTGGACCGATAAGTTCGAAGCAGATACCGGTTGCATGGTTAAGTCACGTACAGCTGGAACAAGTGATGAAATGGTTACTTTGATGCGTACAGGTCAATATGACATTGTTTCAGCATCTGGTGATGCCGCCCTACGTCTGATCGTAGGTGGAGACGTTCAGCCACTTAATGTTGATTTAATTCCAAACTTCGGAGATGAAATTGCAACAGGTATGCGCAATAACATCTACGACACTGTAAATGGCAAGCCATACGGTGTACCAATTGGTCGCGGTGCAAACCTTCTTCAGTACAACGATGATGTAACTAAGGGAGCACCTACTAGCTGGGATGTTGTTTGGGAGACAAATAGTCCATACAAGGGCAAGATCACAGCCTATGATGCACCAATCTACATCGCAGATGCTGCTGTGTACTTGATGTATCACAAGCCAGAGCTTGGAATCACAAATCCATATGCTCTAGATCAAGCACAGTTAGATGCTGCAATCGCACTGCTCAAGCAACAGAACACAATTGTTGGTGAGTACTGGTCAGATGCAGTAGCTCAGATCACTTCCTTCGTGGGCGGCAACACAGTTGTCGGAACATCATGGGAAATTCTGCGTAAATTTGCTGGAAAGCCAAACATCAAGACAACTCTTCCAAAAGAAGGTTCAACTGGTTGGTATGACTCTTGGTTAGTTAGCTCAAAGACAAAGAACGTTAACTGTGCTTACGCTTGGATGGATTACACAAGTACAGCATCAGTTAATGGCGCAATCGCAATGAACTTCGGTATGGCACCTGCAAATATTGCCTTCTGTAAGTCAAGTCCAGAGGCTCAAGCTCACTGTGATGAGTTTGCTGCTGAAGATGAAGAGTTCTTCAAGCAAGTTTGGCCTTGGACAACTCCAATTGAAACCTGTGTTGATGGTCGCAAAGATGTTAAGTGCACCAGCTTCCAGGAATGGACTAATGCCTGGGCAACCATAAAAGGTTAACCACTAGGCACAAGCGGTAGTTAAAGAGTGGGGGGATTTAGAAATAGATCCCCTCACTCTTTATCCAATACTCAAGTACTCAGAGTTAGGTAGAGATGAGCACAAATACAACCAAGGGCGGCACTAAGCCAATCTCTTCGTATTTGTATAAGCACGCCAGAGTGCGATTAATTGGCCTCATTGGCCTTCCAATGTTTTGGATCGTGGGCGTATACATATTCTCTCTTTTCCTTCTATTAATCACAGCATTTTGGTTTGTAGATCCCTTTACCTCAAAGGTAATTGTTGGATTTACCCTTGAAAATTTTATTTCTATCTTCACAGTTCCCGCCTATATCTCTACATCTATTAGAACGCTCTTGATTGCACTAGCTGTCACTGGTGTGTCAGTGATCTTTGCCGTTCCACTGGGCATATATATGGCAAAGATTGCTCGCCCATGGGTCAGGAATGCACTAGCTGTTGCAATTACCTTGCCGCTCTGGGCAGGTTATTTAGTAAAGATCATTGCAATGCGTCTGGTCTTTACAGAGCAAGGTTTCTTTAACTGGGCACTTGCCCCCCTTGGAATATCTGGTCCCACATTTTCTATTCCCATTGTTATTTTGACTCTGACCTATCTCTGGTTTCCCTATATGGCACTTCCTGTCTTCACAGCTATTCGCCAGATCCCACCCAATCTCTTTGATGCCTCAAGTGATATGGGCGCTAAAGGTTTCACCACTATCTATCGCATAGTGTTGCCATTAATCGTTCCAGCAATAATCGCTGGCTCTGTCTTCACATTCTCTTTAAGCCTGGGGGATTATCTTGTAGCTAAGTTCACTGGTGGCTCCACACAAATGATTGGCTCAATCATCGCCTCCAACATCAACTTGAACCCTCCCGTTGCTGCAGCATTTTCAATGGTGCCAATCGCATTTGTCGTTATCTATCTCATGGTCGCCCGTCGCACGGGTTCCCTGGAGAGGATGTAGGGATGTTAAGACTTTCTAGAATAAGCAAAATCATTCTCATCATCCTTGTTACATTCATTCTCATCTTTATGTATGTGCCACTTCTGGTGCTGATTTTGAACTCCTTTAACCAGTCCAATATCTCTAGTTGGCCGATTGAAACCTTCTCATTTACATGGTGGGAGTTTGCTGCCACCTATCAACCGATTCGCACCGCGCTGCTTAACTCAATCATCGTTGCCACAGGCTCAACCATCATTGCTGCCATCTTGGGCACCCTGGTTGCCTTTGCGCTCAAAGGCTATGAGTTCTTTGGCAAGGGCACAGTTAACCTCTTAGTAGTACTTCCCATCGCACTACCTGGTGTTGTCACAGGCGTTGCCTTTAGCAATACCTATAACAACTTCTTATCTCCAGCAGGCTTTAACATCGGCTACTTCGGCATGATCGTTGCCCATGCCACATTTTGTATTGTTATGGTCTTTAACAATGTATTTGCACGCCTCAAGCGCATGAACCCATCACTGCAAGAAGCATCAGCAGATCTTGGCGCAGGCCTGTGGCAAACCTTTAGATTAGTAACTTTTCCTCAATTTAGAACTGCATTTGTAGCAGGGGCATTACTTGCCTTTGCACTTAGCTTTGATGAAGTAGTTGTAACAATCTTCACAGCCCCACCAGGTGTGGACACATTGCCCCTATGGATCCTCAAAGAGATGTCACGGCCTAATCAGGCAAGTGTTGTTAACGTCGTTGCAACAGTTGTTATTTTGATTTCACTCATCCCAGTCTTTATCTCACAGCGCTTAACCAGAGCTCAAGATGAGGGTAAGTGATTAATGTGGGGCGCAGGTCCATATTCTTTAAAGCTCTAGTGCTTGCCCTTGCTCTTACCCTGATTCCAATATCCACCTATGGAACTGATCATGCAGGTCCAAAAACACCCAGTTGTGGCAACTACAAAGTAACTAAAAATGAAGTCATAGTTGGAGTGAAGTTTGCAAAGGGCACCTATCAAATCAATACCTTTGGAATCTCTTGCGGCAAAGTAATGGGCAGTAAAGGTCTCTTTGCACAGTTCCTTAAACTCAAAGACAAAGATCCACTTCCAAAGCCTTGGCGTTATTTAGCAGGTGCAGTAGGGGCTCCTAAGTTCTCATCAAGTGCGGGAGTTGGATTTCGGGTTCAGTTAATTGGTGCAACACCAACGGTGAGTCCAATACCTACTCCGACTCCGAGCGCAACACCAACGCCCACACCAACACCAACACCAACACCAACACCA
>Ga0209107_10002211_pt1 | contig 10829 bp, 3 predicted proteins | sample LakErihyJuly2011_2_FD_187460 | JGI IMG/M metagenome (GOLD analysis project Ga0209107, IMG submission 187460) | Freshwater microbial communities from dead zone in Lake Erie, Canada - CCB hypolimnion July 2011 (SPAdes) (version 2) | ecosystem: Environmental > Aquatic > Freshwater > Lentic >... | reverse complement strand
ATCGTCTCTATCGTCTCTATCGTCTCTATCGTCTCTATCGTCTCTATCGTCTCTATCGTCTATAGTTTGTGTAGTAGAGTTTATTAAGGTCTTGGGAATGTTATAATTACAGCATATATTTAATAGCGAGTTATTAGAATACGTCTGGGGCAATATTGTTCCATCAAGCAACTCTTGCGATTGTTTAGAATTAAAGTTCATTACATAATTTCTAGTAACTCTAGTAACTTTATATATATAGATAGAATAGAGGTTATGATGCCAAACGCCACTAAAGAGATAGACTATGGAGGACAGTATCCATATAGTGAGTTACCATTAAGCACTGATACTATAAATAACAATAAAAAGTACAGGTCATTCTTTATTGTTTTTGAAGGATTTGAAAAGAAATACAAGTTTATAAAGATAAACAATCCTGACCTTTACAAGGATACTACAGAAGGATGGGAATCGCGTAATATTTGGACTCCAGATATCTTTTTGAAAAGAGTACTCTTTATCTTATATCTAGAGATTTGGGCTAACATGTCTGGATTACAAGAGGATATCAGGGAACAGATTAAAGCAAAGGATAAGATTAGTACCCATAGATATAACTATATTCTATCACAGTACGATATGATAAATATTGAAAACTATATAGAATTAAAGATAGTTCTTAAGAAATTACTAGACAAGAAGATAAAGAGGGTTTATATTGTCTATAGAAAGGGGGTTGTATTACATGCTGGTGAAATCATAAGGAAGACTCTAAAGAAAAGAGGATTCACAGAGTGGGTAATAGGTAATGATAAGAATACAGATATCAATGTGTTAGCGACCAAGTTCTTTTCTTTAAACAAAATGAAGAGGTTAAGAGCCGAAGGAGTAGAGCATATTAAAAGATTTAAAGCAAAATACGCCAAGCAATTAGCAACTGAAAAAAAGGAAATAAAGAAGGCGCCTTTAATACTATAGTAATATGGGAGGGAAACGATATATGAAATTGTAGTAGTTTACGGGCTTCGCTAGTTATAAACGATAGAGGATACTCCAGAAGCATTATTATAGCGAATCTCTGCGGTCTCATCAACTGAATCTTGGATAACATCAATATGCGAGAGAATAACAATTGTATTAAAATAATGTAAGAGGCTTTTAAGAAACGTAGGGACGACAGAGAGATTGTTCTTATCAAAATTGATGAACCCCTCGTCTATAAAGAGCTGTCCGCAAAGTATATCATAATTATTGAAATATAAGGACATGCGGAGAGCCAGAGATATAGCGAAGCGCTGAAATCCCGACGCTTGCGATACGGATATATATTGTTTGTCGCATTCACTGGATATATTCACATTGTGGATTAACCAGTTGATATGGACTGTATCATTAGATATCTCGGCATTATAATTTAATTTAAAAGGTTTTGTATTGGTATGGCATAGGGTTTTAATAATTTTATTAGCCTTTTCTACGAGTTTATTAAGTATCAAGTTATCATACAGCTCTTTTCTAAAAGATTGAAAGTTTATTAGGATGGTGTCAAGGACGTCAATGATATTCGCGATATCGCTGTCAATCGCAAACAGCGCATTATAATTGCTTTTATTTTCGTTGTTATAGGCATTTATTGTAGAATACTCAACCATCCTATCATTCATCTGCTTGGCATTCATAGTAATCGCTTCAATTAACCTACCAAGTTCCATCTTGCGTTTAATAAGCGGTTTCAATTTCTCGTTATTTTGGTATCCATTATATAGGTCTGTGACCTCTATCACCTTCTTCAGCCTATAGTAATGGTACGAATCTATGATTTTCTTGTTCCTCTCATACTGCTCCCAATCATCGTAGCTTCTTTTAAGCTCCCTATATTTAGCAATACGTGGTTTAATAATCTCATTTAAATGGATACTTTTTTCCAAATCTTCTATATACATCTTTGTCTCATTATAGCTACTTTCCCATACCTTGTAGGTATCACTCAAGTGTATGTTATTGTGTTCTTCAAACAACATAAACGACTTGTAGATAAAGTATTCCATATACATAGTAATCTTTTGGAGTTCTTCGGCATTGCTAGTAAGCCCTTCTTGTAAATCTTTTTTAGTCCTTATAATAATATTCAAATCATTAGTAAGTTTGTCATAGGCTTCCTTATACTTGTAGTAACAAAGCCAGTCATTTAGCAAATTGTAAGTTGCTTTTGTCGTCGTGTTTTCTTCTAGACGTTCCTTAACAATAGCGTAGTCGTCTGCGGAGTAATCAACATCATGTCTAGCTATTTTCAAGGTATTTACAATCATACTGACCTCTTTAATACGACACACCCAGGGTCTATTACAGCATATACAACACTCGGGATTATATTTATACTCTTCATTTGTAGATAATACATTGAGCTCCTTGTTATAATTATCAATATCAATATCTAGTTTAGTAATCTCTTGTATTTTTTGATGATATTGATTCATAAGGAGTTCATCTTCGGCAATTTGGGAATCTATAGAGTCAATAACATTATTATATTTTTGTATATCCTTCGTTACTGTCGTGACACTTCCAGGCGTTATAGCAACGCTAGGGATATTTACGGTTGTTAATTTTTGCTGTTTAGAAAACAGGATATTAAACTCCTTCTCCAAAGACACAATCTTATTTTTAATATCACACATACCGTCTTCTAACACTCTTTTAGTGCGAAGAGCATTAGTATAACCGCCTATAGTTATCGGGACATAGTCGCTAATAGACGCCTTTAATTGTTTTAACAGTTTAGGACTAATGACAGGTGGTTTAGTATTTGCGCTTATGAACTCATTGAACGTATCAGTATCACCAAATATCTTTAAAATTATAGAGGTCAACTTATCAATATCTCTCGCATTGCTATCTTTGCTATCTTTGCTATGATGTTGATACTCTCTTGAAATCTTATTAGGTTTATTAGAAACCAGGTCTTGTAATATAACCTTATTTTTAACTAAATCATCTTTTTGATTTACCAGCGATTCAGTAATACACAAGGAATCGGGGATATCTATATAGTCACCTAGCTCCTTCTCTTCAGTATGAAGGTAAGACTCGTCACACGGTTTATTAATACAAGATAGCGCTTTGAAGTTGTCTTCCAGTTCTTGCGAATACAGTTTAGAAGACCTTCTCATATCTCTTAATTTATCCTTATTGTTATCCTTATTGTTATCCATTATAGAGTATAAATATCTGTAATGTCTAATCTCTTCTTTGTATTTTTCATATACTTCTTCGTCTACGATGGGACTCTCGGTATTATCGGGATTCTCTAAAATATCATTAATAAGAGCAGTATAATCAGTATCACAAATATCTAGATAGCTTGGGTTATTGATATCAACATTTATAGAGTTATACTCTTTCAATAGCACAGCCTTCTCAATATTTGAAGCAGATAACTCTTCGGCAAGTCGGGATATAACTTCACTATTAATATCGTTATTTTTCCCATTAAATAGCAACTTTTCATAGACCTCTTTTTTGCTTTGAATCACCTTACGAAAGTCCTTGTATTTGTTAATAGTGGTCTTAAACAGATTAAAGAGATTATAAATAAACTGGATATTATGGGATTTGTCAAGCGTCGCTAGCGTATCCTTGTAATTTAACCCAAGTATATCATTATCAATGCTCTGTGTAATCATAGATGTAGAAAGGAACGTATTGATATCCCCAAACAAAGCTTTGACCTCCATATTACAAGCCGAATCTTTCTTCAATACTAGCAACTCTGGAGTACAAGAGAGTTCGCTAAACTTATACAAGACAGATGACTTCGTAGTTATTTTAAAACTGGCCTTCTTTTTAGAGAACTCTCTTTTAATGCGATAGGTTATATCACCTACCTCTATATCAACAATGGTATATCCAGCTTTCTTGTTATGATTAATGAATCCAGCAGAGTAAGTATCAAACTTATTGTTGGTAGCCCATATTGCCAACTGTAAGATATCATAGATTGCTGATTTACCTGTCCCATTAGCACCTTTTATCATAAAGGTTTTAGCATCTAAATCTTTAAAGTTGATAGAGCATTTATTCTCATAGCATAGGAGTCCGCCCCATTCTAAATATTTAATTAGGAAAGATTTTTTAAGAACCTGTGTGTCGTCAGCTTCATTACACAAGGATATTAAAGGTTCCAAATCCCTATTTCGTTTAATACATTCTTGGTGTAAATCTTCGGGATATTTGTGGATATCAAAGAGGAGCGTCTCCTTATCTTTTATTATTTGTAGTAATATCTTATATTTATCGTCCGTTAAGAGCTTCTTAAAATATACAAGAAGATAGTTGGTGTCTAGGGAACATACGGATGCGTCATGTCCTTTGTCGCCTCCTTCGTGTCCTTCATGTCCTTTGTCGCCTCCTTCGTGTCCTTCATGTCCTTTGTCGCTACGTATATTGATGCGCTCTAAAAAGGTTTGAGAGGGGTTATTTATTTTAGAGACAATTTTGAAAGATATATCAAAGGAGCTCAATATGGTGTTAAGAGACTGATAGTTGATGTTTGTAAAAGACTTTATTTCTAATATTTTAGGAAAATAATTGAGATTTGCTTTAATATATGTTTCCAAATGCTCTGTATATTTACCGTTCGTTCTAATAAGAATATTTTGAGTCGCATCTTCTAATATATTGATATACCCAATATTATTATAAACATTTATTTGTTCTATATCATCTATGGTTTTAGTTTTCTTATTCTTCTTACCAAGATTCCAAAGCAGATACCCATGTTCTATAATATCTTCTCCAAAGTTTTGCTGTATAAGACTACCAGAATAACCACATATAGTCTTCTTTTTATACTTGAATACTTGGCGCTTATGGATATCACCAAGAAGGACATAGTCAAACCCTTCGACCCATTCTAGAGGGTAAGGGTTATAGGTTTCTTCCATTGTTTTCCCATTAAAAAGTTTAGCGGATGCGAAAGACCCGTGGAACAGAGCTATCTTATATTTTACGGGTTCTGTTATTAAAGGAAATGGTGGCAAATCTTGAATCCTCCCGCTATTCCTATATATATCTAGAGTTTTATCAATACTTACAAAAGAGAACCCGATGTCATCAATAACAAAGGATGTTGAGTTATTTAATACAAATACATTGGGAATGTCAAAGGTTGAAGAATAAACGAGAGATGGTTTATCAGGGTCACTCTGGTCGTAATCGTGGTTCCCTGAAATGATATACGTGCGTCCTATATTGGATAGGGATTGGATAAACTGGCGATAGATGTAGAGACCATAGTTCCCGATAACATTCTTATTATGAAAGATGTCTCCAGTAATCACTATAATAAAGTCGTCAAATGCTAGGCCTAGCCTGGATATATTAGAATTGATGGAAATGATGGTATTATTAAATACGGCGTTGTACTCTTCGTATCTAGAGTATGTGTTATCGCCATTCCTGATATGTAAATCAGACAAGTGGAATATATGAGTAAGAGGCATAGTTATTATACTTAAGATAATTGAAGAATCAATTTTTATATTGTATTTTTGTTACTATGAGAGTCTGTAACGGGGGAAGAGAGGGTATATATTGGTTATATTAAAGAAAAATAATAGAGTTTAATGATGTAGAAATTATGTGTTACGTGCTTTAGGTTTCGCTTTAGACTTTATATATTCCTTAACATATATAAAGTCCCCTTTACATTTAATATATTCTTTTCTTGACCCTGATAATTTATAAATAGTCCTTTCCTTTCCTAAAATATTCTTTTTAATATCAGTCTTCTTATATGTTTTAGGTTTCCCTCCTATATAATTAGAACCTCCTTGACGGTAACCTTGACGGTAACCTTGACGGTCTTCATTTACCCTTCCTCTTTTCATATCACGATTACCTTTATTACCTTTATTACCTTTATTACCGTTACTACCGTTACTACCGTTACTACCGTTACTTGACACTTTACGTTTTTTATCTTGCGGTGATGTATTCATAAAATATGCTTTAGAATCTACTGTAGCATTAGCTGTAGCAACTGTTGTGGCAATTGGGTTGGCATCTGCTGTAGCATCTGCTTTGGCATCTGCTGTAGCAACTGGATTTGTAACTTTTTTGGCAACTGGATTTGTAACTTTTTTGGCAACTGCTTTGGCGTCTGCTTTGGTAACTGGATTGGAAACTGCTTTGACAACTGCTTTGGCAACTGCTTTGGCATCTGGATTAGAATATGCTTTGGCAACTGGATTAGAAACTGCTTTGGCAGAAGAACTATATACAGCACATTCTTTATCACAGTCTTCATCACAATCTTTAGAGTCATCACAATCATATCCATCAGCAATAAAGATTTTGTCACCAAGCTCATCATTCTCACCCTTTGCTTTTAGTAAGCTTTTATCATTTTTATCATTTTCATCATTTATATCTTTAATTGAAAATTTAGCAAACAAGGCTTCAAGTTCTTCAAGTCCACTTACATCTATAATATCCTTTACTTGTTTCACCTCATTTATTTGAAGCATTTTTGAAACCTCTGTCAGCTTTTTTTTTAATATGTCCCATTTAGAAGCAGATGTCTTTTGTCTTTTTGCTGGACGATTTGATGTTTCTTTTAACGCGTTGATAACATAGTGTTCCGTTTTTTCAACCTTCATAGCACTAATGATACTGCTGTTATCCGTTGCTTCAATCCTTTTATTTAAACTTACAAGCAAAATATCAATTGCCGACTTGTACTCTTGAAGAGTTGTATCACCAGGAGTCTTCCTTTGTTGTAGTAAATTTTTAAACAGGCTTATAAAACGGTAACTCATTAAAAAAGATGGGGACGACAACTCAATTACAGAGTTGTGCTTTGATATCTTTTCTTTTACTTTCTTAATGAACTCTGCGAAGTATATATAATCGTCTATACATGTACTAATACTTTTATCAAATAAATCATTACTCTCTATATTTAACCTTTTCGCAAGAGGCGATTCGGGGGCAGTCTCTTGTAATCCCTTCAACCTTTTAAATAGGGGAAGTAAATCATCTATAGTCATACTAACATTACTTATAACTTTCTGGAGTTGTTCTGTACTGCTTTTTGAAAGAAGCTCAATCTTTGTAAAATAGTTAATCAGTTTTACAGCATCATCACATAACTCATCTATTACATTTTGTTGTATCCATTCTTGAACTAATATGTCATATATTGTTTCTAAATGTTTATTAACAGCTTCTAATTCCAATATATAACAATCACACATATCAAAGCACTCTTCAAAAGCATCTTTAGTAAGACCACAAGGTTTTAAGCCCGTAGCACTCCCGTTCTCTTTTTGTTTGAACTCTTTATACCAACCATTCATTTTGAAAACAACATTTAAATCTTCCAAGATTTGTTTGAAGACCTTTTCATCAATAACGTAAGGATATTTGGCTTTGCTATCTTTGGCTTTGCTATCTTTGACTTTGCTACCTTTGACATCTTTGCTACCTTTGACATCTTTGCTACCAGTTATATTTAATAATAAATCATCATCTTTTAGCATTAGCTTACTTAATTCAGCTAGCTTATCAAGGTGATTCCTCTTACTAACTCTATTTTGATTTAGACTACTTAATGAAAACTTTGATGTGAAGTTGTGAAATTGACGGAAGAATAAAATAGAGTTGTGCCCCTCTTTCGTAGGAATCTTCCCATTCTTCACAGCATATGTTATATCATAATAATATTTGAGTTTATCAACAATCGTTTCTAAAAATGTTTTGAGCTTTGTTACACGAGTAATTGTCTGTAAAGATTTATCAAAGTTATTTTTAGAAGCATTAATGGCATCTCCCGTACCATTGTAAACTAATAATGAATTAATACCTTTCACAATAATATGGAACCTTTTTATAGTATCACCTGTTCCAATAGCCTTTATATCGCTACCATTAAAGTGTTCTCTTTCTACCAAACAATAGCTCTGTTGAAGCGGACTTCCAACATCCCCATAAGGGACAATTACATACTTATTACATATAGTATAAATTGCTAATTTGTTACTATTACGAACATCAGTAATTAAATCTATCATTATTTGCGAATAATATGAAGTGGCACACTTACCAGAGAAGTTTGTAATTTGTTTAAGAGCCTTTATTTCAACTGACGTTAGCTCTTTTTCTACGGCTTCAGTATTATTATTAGCAATTTTGATATTACCATAAGTACTGCTATAAAAGCTTATAGCTGTTTTATTTTTCAACTTTGAAGATTCATCATATAAATAGCAGGGCGTACTTCTAGTCCCTAGCACAAAAGGACATTTAAACAAATGTAATAATTTAAAGAAAAATGTGTCACAAGTCATTAATATATATTTATTTGCGTAATCACCTCCACATAATGTAGGAGAACACGATATGGCTAGTGTAAGTATCATTTGTCCGGAATCACCAAAACACTTTATAGACATAGGTAGTGAAATAAAAAACCTATTTATAAGTTCTTTGGCAACAGTAGGAGTAGCATCACATTTTGTTATATCACCTATTATTTTATTGATGAAATCTTTTGTAAAAAGACCATTAACGCCACCGTTTTTTATAAACTCGCATATCTTTTTAACTGAAAAACCCGAAGAGCCGACATTAATTTGATTACTAGCTATCATCGTGTCATTATTATAAACAAATATATGAACGGCCTCTTTTAATTTTGTTAATTCATCACCAGTTGAGCCTGGAGGTGTAACGCATTTTATAGCTGAAGAGTCTGTTCCTACACCGGGAGAGTACGAAGTGTATTTTAAGTGTTTTTTCACCATTGGAGATGTAGAACCATTACCAAATAAAACTCTATATTTACAAGAATTACCAGACTTATCCTTGTATTCATCTGTAAAGAACTTAAAAAATCCTTGAAAAAATAGGTAGCCGATATTATATATATAAAACTGGAGACCTATATCAATTTTATTACTTACATTATCGCTAACACAAGATGTGTCACAACCTGCCGCATCTATTACTTGTGATATCGTATTTATTTTTCCACCGTTTATAACACTTCCGTTAGATTCCAAATCATCACTAGCTTTTCTTATACTCTTGGCATACTGGGACTGAGGACCCATATCTATAGAATACTTTTCTGGAAGAAGTTCGTCGTCGCCTTTTAATGCTTTTACACTAGACTCATTACTATCTATAATTTCCCTTATCTCCTCTGCCATTTTGGTAATGGAGTTACTTGTAAAGACAACATATTTATCCAAATCGCATCGTTTATCCTGAAAATCGTGCTTTTGGTCTAATCTTATTGCTTTGACTATTTTTATCAAATCAAGGTCACATTCAGCACATATTTTTTCAATTGTCTCATCTTTTACAAGTTCTTCAATTAACTTCATAAAACCTGAAGAACATTCATTACCCTTTAACCTTTTAAATAAACTTGTATTATAATCTCCTATATACCATTTTAGATTTGTTCTAATACTTTCAAGAGCTTTTTTCAAGGCATCTTTATTTTCATCAATATGTATTAAAGCTTTTGTTCCAGACTCAAACTCAATATTTGTCATATAAATCTACTATTATATGGTTATATTAATATTATGATATTCTTATTCATTATAGTTATCATATTATTATTTTGAATAATTAAAGAGGTCGCCGATGTCGTGCTATCAAATATATGGGGGATAATTTAGAACCAACACAATAACGTCAGGTATATACAACTTGGGGATATATGGGATACGTGGTACCATTAGGAACCGTAAGAGTAAATTATGGGAAATATTGTACGAATGATTATGGATGCGAAGGAGTAGAGTAGAATAGAAGGGATTACACATAGGAATCTCTATAACCATAGCAAGTGGTATTAGAGGATGGTAGTAGGGTAATACAAAGGGTAGAATACAACATTTTATCAACCGAGTCTAGGTATAAACGAAGGATACATCTCTTACCATTCTGGAGGGGGTAGCTAGGATATTACTAGAAAATATTTTGAGAAGATATTTTATTAAAGTTAGGAAGTTTTTAGGATTTTTAGAGAAAGTAAAATGGTAAAAGTTTTTTAGAAAAATAAATATTTATTTATAAGATATCTAGGTAGTTATAGGGGATTGACAAAGGATATCCTATTACCATTCCCATAGCAACCTCTATGTAAATGGTAGGGGTACTACATTGTACCTGGAGATTCTAGGTATAAACAAAGGATACTACTCTTACCATACTGGAGGGCTAGCTAGGATATTACTAGAAAATATTTTGAGGAGATATATTATTAAAGTTAGAAAGTTTTAAGGATTTCTAGAGAAAGTAAAATGGTAAAAGTTTTTAGAATAAATAAATATTTATTTATAAGATATCTAGGTAGTTATAGGGGATTGACAAAGGATATCCTATTACCGTTCCCATAGCAACCTCTATGTAAATGGTAGGGGGGGTACTACATTGTACCTGGAGATTCTAGGTATAAACAAAGGATACTACTCTTACCATACTGTAGGGCTAGCTAGGATATTACTAGAAAATATTTTGAGAAGATATTTTATTAAAGTTAGGAAGTTTTAAGGATTTTTAGAGATTGTAAAATGGTAAAAGTTTTTAGAATAAATAAATATTTATTTATAAGATATCTAGATAGTTATAAAATATTTTTCTAGGTAATACAGGGTGATGATACATAAGATACCCTATAACCATAGCAAGTGGTATTAGAGGATGGTACTAGGGATGCTCGTCGCATCTGGCGACTTTTAGGATATACAAGGTAATATCGTGATACCATTGTGGTAATATATTTTGTTATTAAAATATTTTAAAATATATGCTTTGGAGGTACCTAGAAG
>Ga0209107_10002210_pt1 | contig 10831 bp, 11 predicted proteins | sample LakErihyJuly2011_2_FD_187460 | JGI IMG/M metagenome (GOLD analysis project Ga0209107, IMG submission 187460) | Freshwater microbial communities from dead zone in Lake Erie, Canada - CCB hypolimnion July 2011 (SPAdes) (version 2) | ecosystem: Environmental > Aquatic > Freshwater > Lentic >... | reverse complement strand
CCATTTCAAAATACCGGTGGCGGCGACTGATGCTTTCTTACCAGTTTCTTCATTGAACCAATCACCTTGTTGTTTCATGTATGGTTCCAATAGCTCTATTGTTTCCTCATTAATCTAATCTCTCTCGAATGCTGATAAATTTTTCATAAATTACATATCATTGAGTGTAGCTCTGCCTCCCTCTTCCCAGGAGTCTTTCATGAACTAGACGACTTTATTCTCTTTTTTGTTGAAGACTTTATCCTCAATGCTGATAGGGGCGAGTTTACCTTAGAAGAAAACGACTATAGAGTCCATAATATACTTGATGATATCAAGTGGGGATCTGTTTGTCTTCATTTCTACTATATCTCCTGGCTTAAGTCCGGAGACGGCCTATTAAGCTCGCTCTAAGGCAGGCAAGGCAGCTTACAGATCTTTTTCGGCGGCTTCTCTTTCTCTCATAATCATATCAGCCTATTCTTGGCACTACTTAGTTGTCAACTCTACGTCATCGGCTTTTTAATTTGCCTTCTTCTGTTCGATGGATAAATCAGCCATCAATTTTTCAGTCTTATCACTTGCTTCCTTAAGTTAATTCTCTTCTTCTTTAAGACCTATCTCCATAGACGCTATACTGATACTTGCTTCCTTAATCTTGGCTAATCCAACCTTAAAGGAGCTTTCCTACTTATCTAGCTCTTAATATTTTTCAATATATAAGTCTCTGTAGGAGTTAAGATAACTTAAGAAGGACTTAGGAGTGACGTAAACTTAACGTCTCATCTTCTGGAAGTAAAGATCGCAAGCTATGTTAACCATTAAATGGACGTTACCCATATGCGACATCAATAGTTTTTTGATTTCTTGGGTTGTGTCTAGCTTGGAGAAATTTTTAATGAAAGTCTCAGCAACACTCACTAAGGCTTCTTCTGGCCATGGCAAGAACCAATCAATTGTGCACTCATTGAATAGAGCGGGGAACTTTCTAGCTCTGTCTCTGAACTTGATTCCGACTGGGGAGAAGCACAACACAATGTGAAGATTATCCCTAGTTCTGTCGACGAAGTAACTCCATAGATCCTGTGTTGTAGGATCCTCTTTAAGATTTTTGAGTTTAACATATTCGTTTCTGATATCGGCATAAATAACTTCTTTCTCGTCTTTGGCAAGAAGACCTGGAATTTCTCCTGTGGAGAGAATCATGTTTATGTACTCAAGGTATTCCTCTTTTTTCACCTCAGCGTCTGTCATGAGGAAAGTAGTTGGTTTTCCGGCGTGTCCAGCGGAGAAGAACATTCTCTTAATTTCTTCTTTCAGATCCTTCTCACCGAATGATTTAGTAACTACAATTTGATGGCACCAATGTTTACCAATTTCAGCTGACAATCTTGTGAGTGATTGTTTACCTGAACCACCGACTCCTACTAACAATGCAGAAGATCTAGCTTGCTGTATGCATCGAGAAATTCTTAATAAATGTTTCAATGCATCATCGAAGATAACTAATGGCATTTTCTTAGAACTGTATTTAGTGTTATACTCATCCAACAGATAGTAGCACCTGGCTCTCAATTTCTCTTTATCAGCTATACCTTCATAAATCTTATCAGCTGCAATCTCGACTAGTCCCTCATCGTTCTTAACATCTTCTCTCAAGAAGTCGCAGAAGTCAAATGTCTTATCACTAGCAAATTTCTCATTAATATCAGTCGCTAAGTGCTCGAAGTGTTAGTCACACATATCTTATATATAATTTTTAATTGTGTCTTTATCTTTATTGTTGATCATTTTATCAGCAAACACACGTTCACTTTCATGACGCCAAAGCGCGACTAAGAAGACTTCTGGCTTGCAGTTAGCTACACCAAGGGTGGAACTAGATGTGATAATATCTTTTCTTACGAGCAAGATTCCTTTGAAAATTCTTGACAATTCTCTCATATTGAAGACGTAGTGGAACTTTTAAGGTGTGGGAAGCATTGTCTTCTTCACTGTGTTCCAAAGATTAATTGTTGCAACAGTAAGCAAGTCAATGATTTTATTGGTCTCTACACTGAAATATTTCTCTTTAAATATGTGCTTTATGATAGGTTTGTAGATTCCGTCGATTGAAGCCGGAAGAATCATGTTGAAAATAAACATTTAACGTTTCAGTCTTCCTGGTATGTCGTTACGACCTCCTCCTGGGTGGTTCATGGCTCCAATATAGAACAAATTTTTGATGTTTTTGAAGTTTCCTCTCATGGTCTTATCGAGCATATAGAATCCACCTTATTCAACCAACTGTCTGACAATTTCCAAAGTGATTTAATCACCCCATTTATTCACAAATGGCATAGAAATATCATCAATAAAAACTGTTAAACTTTTACCGTTCTATGGTCCATAGTCTTTTTAAGTGAACTTGAAGTCGCACTCAGTATCTATGATTTCCTAGAACATAGAGGGACTTGTTGCACTTGAGAAGTTGATTCTCTTAAAGAGCATTTTACTTTTATCAAACTCTTAAGAATACATAAGAACGGATGAGGTTTTAGCAGATCCGGCAACTCCCAACAATAGTGCGGCGTTGTTACAAGTATGTGATTTTTCCTATTAAAGGATAAAGTCAAGAAGTTTTTTGCATCTGAAGGAATCAATAGTAGGCATTAAAATTTATGAGAACTAAATATTTCCACTTCCTGGTTTCCACTCATCGGGGTTACAAAGTTTCCAGTCGTAATGGTCTGGACTTACATAGAAATCAAAGATAGAATCACTATCCTTGTTCTTTGGTGGAAGCTCTCCTGGACCAACTTTTGCGGATAAGTATTCGTAGAAGATGGCTCTATCAGCGGCTTCATAGAGACCTCCGATTGACCAGGTTAGGGAATAAATAACGAATTTCTCTAATTACTTTTCCTCGAGGTTTTTGTTTTATTAAACCATTGGTCTGAGGCATCCAGTTATCATGTTGAGAACATTGATGACTTTCTACACTGCAGAGGTTTACATAGCTGGTTCCCTCATAGCTTTTTCGGTGGATTCAATAATTCTCATCTGAACGAAATATTTATTAAAGATCTTGTCCAACTTCTCTACCTCGTCACCTCTTCCAGTGTTAGCTTTTCTGCTCTTAAGCCAACCTTTATAGATGCTTTCATAGCCTAAATCAACAGGAGAAACGTAGACTTAACCACACCTACTAACTGTGGCAGGGGAAGCGTTGTTAAGATTCTCTACCTCAAAGACCATTTTACAATTTTCAGTCATAGCAATTCTCTCTCCATTAGCTAATGTCAAGATTTTGTTATCATCTAGCACAGTGTTAAGATTTTCAATCCAGATGGCATCGACTGGTCCATCGCAAGTGATCCAAGTTGTCCATTTATTGCTTCTCTTGTTAGATTTTTCCCAAATTGTACTGAATATTCCTGGAATCCAATCATCTGAGATTTCACTCTTCACTCCATACATTTGTTCAGCTGTAATACCTTTAGGGTTAAGTCTTATGATTCTGTGTTGTACACCTAATGCAGTTACAGTATCAGTCAAGATGTTCATGATAGTTGTTTTACCTGTACCACTGGGGCCCACCAACATAAATCCATGTCGCACCACAGAGTTTTCATAGAGTTGAATGATCTTCAATTAGAAAGAGTCAGAGTTAATTGCAAATGAGAATTTAGGTTAGTTAAATATCAAAGGGATCTACTTTTCTAAAGAAGGATAAACCTTTTTAGGGACACTTGTCTATCTAGGAAAGATATCAAGCAACAGTCCGTTGAATAGAGGAATATCATCAGCCACTAGTTTAGATAGATTCATATCTCGAAGAGATCTCATCATGAGCATTTCTTCTTCTGATTTAGGCTCTTATCTCTTAGTGTTACCAGCTGTTCTTAAGACTGAAAGAATATTTCTCAATCCGAAATCATAATGCCTTTACTTGGACAGTTATTCCTCACATAACTTGTAAAGAACGTTGAATTTCTTGGCAAGCACGTCTATAGCAGTGTAACCAACGGAGGCCAGTTTGACCTTTATAATGATTTCTCTGTCGGGCACCATCATAGTGACACCTCTGAACAAGACCTTTAAGTTTTCAGGGAGTTCTTGTCTTCCGGCATAACCTGGGTTCATTGTTATGAAATAAGAGACACACTTTATTAATTCGATTTTATTTTCCTCTTCTGGGAAAAAGAACATGTCTAAGTGTTGCTTTCTAGCGGTTGTAACAGCCTCTACTTGCATGGCCACGACTGACAAAACCTCTAAGTCGATTCTGTTGAACTCATCAAAACAACCCCAGAGACCACTCTAAACTAATCCTTTGAAAATTTTGGCCATATCTCTATATCTATGTTAATCTGAACAGTTTGTAACGATAACGCAAACTCCTAAACATCTTCCCATATCCTTCACAGTTTCTGTTTTTCCTGTTCCGGCTGGTCCTGCTGGAGCTCCTCCGTAGTACATACTCATGGCTTAAGCGAGAGTGATGAAGCATCTATCAGTTAAGGGAGTAACGCACAATCTCTCCTTTGCTCCTAAGAACTCATATGAGTAGATAGCATCCCAATCTGTAATAGAAATAACACAATTGTCCAATTCTCCATTCCAGATAATTCTTGTTTATTTTTACCACTCAAAATCATTTATGTCCTTTGATTTCAACTCTAGAGTAATATCCTTTTAATGGACCATGATTGTAACCAATGTCTCAATTTTGAGCCTTTCTACAGAGGAAGTGAACTCCTCCAGACACATAGCAGTGAGTGTGCTCATCATTTCGGTAACCTCTTTTCTTTTAGCCTCCATAGCATTTTTTTCATTTTTTGATAATTTTTCTAGACCTTCTTAGACTTTAAGTGTCCAGAGGATTTGCATACCCAACAAGGCGATCTATGAACGTTCTTATTTGCAGAAATCTCTCAACGCCATATTCAGTACAGTTGATGCTGCTAAACGAGCTATATCCATAAGAGTAACTTGCATATTCACCTCGAGAGTTTTCAACCAACCTTCAATGTTACCCTCACATTTAACGAAGTATCTGAGAGGTATGGTTTCCTAATCCATTCCTAACTTCTGGGTCATGGCAGTAATCATCAATTCATTGCTTCCTTTCTTCTCCATATTTTTCTCAAAAGTGACTTCATTGATAGCATCAAAAAGTTTTTCCAAATCTTCTTGAACGGACATTGGGTTTGAACCTTAAGAGAGGATCTTAAGCAAAGTTGGATTGGAGACGAAGTAAAATCTTGGGAATCTCTTTCTCTTATCTTCCAAATAAGACTCTAGAGATTTTTAACATTCTTCTAATTTTTCAAGCAAATTTGGAAGGAAATCTTTAAGCATATCATTGGCACAGCAGCCGATAACCTTCTTGGTCTCTACTGATTTCTCCATAATCTTCATCCAATTCTTATCAATACCTGCGAAGTTCTTTGCCTGAAGAGGCATAGCTCGGGCAATATCACCTCCTGTGAAGACAGGCTCTAAAGAACTCCATAATTTCTAGACATTGATCCATTAGTCGAGTGTTTCATTGACATCTGAGAAAATTTTAATTTTGCTCTCAACCTCCGCTTTGAAAGGAGTGACGTGTCTGTTTGCGTTAAGTGTAGAAAGTGTCATCTAGTCCTCATCGAGTCTCTCAATGATCTCACCGACTCTCAATCCAGTTAGCATACATGGTTATTCTCTCTTACCCCAACCCGTGAATTCAAATTCTATAACATTCCAATAATCGTTAATTTCTTACAATTAAGATAAAATTTTCATCTGTTTGTCAGCGGATTCAGCAATATCCACTACATCTTCTTAAAATTGTAGTAAGTTGCATTAAAGAAGGTCTTCAATGAACATTTGATCTGGATTTTCGTAGTTGAGTTTCTTTCCGGTAACCTCGCAGATTCTGACCCAATGTCTTTCACTGATTGATGGCTTCTTTAGCTCAATGACTAAAGGAAGAACTTCTTTTAGATTTTCGATTTTTTTCTTAAGCTCCTTGTAAGCTGCCCATTCTTTCAAGTCTTTAGGGAGTTTTATGCATTAATCTCCGTATTTGGTAGCGTCTTCTTCCATTTTTATAAGTTCATCTTTTGTTATTTCCTACCAATTTCTGTCCCTGAAATTGGACATGCTTTTTATGACTGTATCGTAAAGATTGTAGAGTTTGTTTAGATTCCTAATTTCAGCTTCAGTTTTTTCAAGTTCTGGGTAAGACTGCTTTTGTAATCCGAAGAGTTCCTCTCCGTTCTTGTAGGTTAAGAAGAACCTATTCTTGACCCAATATTCTTCTTCGAATCTTCTTAATCTCTCCATAGCGTCATCAGGAGATATTCCCTCAACCATTGGACCTTTCTTTTCGTACTCTTTTCTAAAGACAGTTACATCTTTGACGAATTCCTTAATTTATTATTTAAGATCTTTCAAATGATCCCTCTATTTTATTTAAAGCTCCTTGCTCTTGACTTAAGATTGTACAATCAATGAATCCCAGTTTCTTTTAAGCATTGATCTTGCATCCATTTCATCTTTGTCTGAAATTCCTCCTGGGAGATAATTGTCCAGTAGTGAATACATCTCGTAGACAGGAGTGAAGTTAAGCTCAATCTGAGCCTACTCTATTCTGATCTCCTCTAGAGTTTTCATGACATCTCCTAAAGCGTCAATGCTCTAGACTTCTTTCTAGAGTTTGGACGATAGGTACTTAGTTTTTTCAGTCAATTCGTCTAGTTTAGACCTAGCCTTCTTGTGAAGAGTTTCACTGTACTCTTTCTTCCATTCTTTAGCATGGATTTTAAGACTTTCCTTGATGTTTTTGGTAAGCAATTACATGGCACCGATCTTGAATGCTTCATCTACTTAGTCTATCTACTCTTCGATCTATGAGAATTTTTTGAGTTAGTCCTCGTATTCCTAAAGTGCGGGGTTCTTCTTTGTGAATTTTTTGATGCTTTCGATGATACTTTCTTTGCACAACCAGTCATATTTAGTAAAGGTGTCCAAAAATTCATTGACTTTGTTCTTAGTACCTTGAATAGATCCTGTTAGCAAAAGAATGACTTTCACAATTTCCTTGTCTTAAGCGATCATATCATAAAAAGTTGCCTTTTTGTCACTGTCCTTGCTTTACTCCCAATTGTATAAGGCTTTAGAACATCTCAGAACAGCAGTTGCAGCTTTATTAATTGATCTTTGGATCATGTCCAATGATGGGGATAACTTGACCTCCTATAGCTCTAACTATACATCAACTTCAAAGAATGGTTTGAGATTTTAGAGTTAGTTAGAACCAGTTGTTTTCTTCCCGCAAACTCTATATTTCATGGAATTCAAAGAATTTTAAGTTGAGTTGAGGAGAGCTTGATAGAAATACCAGAAATAATATCTCTTGATTCTTCTGGTCTCTTCAGGGATGACGGGATCAACATGTGGATCTAGTGGGTAAAGGAGAATAGTTTGCAATAAGTCATCAACTGCTCTCTCTACTTCTACGTTCTTGCTCATCAAGAGTTCTTGTTTAGACTCGATGTAGTCATTTTGCATCTAAACGAAGTTGTCAAGTGTCAATGGTTTAGTGTCTTAAGGTAAGGAGACTAGAATGACCTTTGATACATTTTTAAGATTGTTTTCTATTCGGTTTTCAATGATATCGTTGACGTTTATGATGAGTTGTTCGAGTTTCTTCAATCCTTGATGGACATGGAAGAGATATGAGTCAATGTTCATAGAAGTCCATGTCAGGGTAACCATACCTGGTCGTAGTTTGAGTTCTAAATCTTCAACATGGGGTGCAAGAAGAGCTTTGCAGATAGGTTTTATCTTAGAAATGATTCTTTCATATTCTTTCAAAGCATATAGTAATTCGTTGTAGTACATCTTGAATTTCTCCTCTTGTAGAAGAATGATTCTAGCGGATTCTGGGATCTCAATTGTCTAACGGTCTAGACACTTAGCCTCTCGGATTAATTGCATAATTTCTAGATCGAAGTTGACATAAAGTTTCTTGTTTTCCTCGTGTCGGACGATAAGTGTAGCCTGTAAGGCGGCTTTACTTCTTTCGATCTCATTCACCCAGTTTTAATAGTACCAGGTTTCATAGATTGTGAGTTATTTACCTAAAGAATTGTAAGAGGCGTAGTATTTTCTTATTTCAGCGGAATTGATAACATTTTCTGGGAATAGAGAGATAGGACCAGTGATCTTCTAAAAGAGATGTCGAGACCATATTATTTTACCAGCTTCAGGTGGCATGTTTCTCACTATGGGTGGTTAGAGTTTTTAGTCTTAGAATGCTCTTTAGATGCAATCTAACTCAGTAGCATAGTTCTGTAGGATGGCATTGTACTTGGATTACAGATTGTGTTTAAGACTGTCTCTCTTAATAGTGCTCTCAAATTTCCTAAGAAGCTTAAGGGAGTATTCAATGTTCTTGAACCTTGTGAAGTTATTGTCGATGAAGTTCTAAAGCTCTACATCAAGTTTAGAGATTTCGACGTTAAATTCTACCCAATCTCTGTCAAATTTGTTCTAAGAGGTGTCTAAGAGATCATGTCTGTTCTTTTTAAAGCTCTCAATGATCTAGTCAAATTTGTTAGTGAGCTTGTCCATGTCTTCTAAATTGTGCTTAGCTAAAGCCCTGAACTGTTGGATGTTGGAGAAGATGTCGATTAACTTTTGAAGTCTTCTGACGAATGCCTCAAATTTTCCGAAAATTTAGGTCTCGGAGAAGTCAAATGTTTTGCCTTTGGGCATGTCAGCTACTTTGTCTTTGGTTTCAGTGTAGCAAGACTTGTACTCTCTGTACAATTTGATGCAGCTTCCAAGAATCTCAATTAGTTCTGCTGGATCCCTCTTCCATAAGTCATCTATCTTCTTGCCGTTGAGGATTCTTTCTTTGCAGTTTCTTATCATCTGGTTAGTGATCTTCATGAATAGACCAGTCATCTTGTCGGCGGTGTTATAGAACCTAGCAATGGTGTGAATCATCTTAATAGCGTTCATAAGTGCTGGAAGAGTGTCGATTATCTACTAAGAGTTACCTTTATACAAAGGTTCAATGAACTTCTCAAGGGTGGTTAAGTATTTGACGTTGTCTTTGGCTTCGTTGAGTTTGTCTGTGAGAAGGAGATCAAGTCTGTTGTACTCCATAAGGCACTTAGCAATGTTCTCTTCTCCTCCTCTCTTGCTAGATCCTTCGTGTTGCTTATGTCTTTAGAGGGTGATCTTGACTAACTAGAAGTCCTTGCTCTTGAGTTGCTCGTTCCAGTTGGTGATCTTTTGCATTCTGCTTCTCCAGTACTCCAGTTCAGTGTGAGGGCCGTCTTCTGGTTTGTCTTTTCTGAGGTCGGTGTCATCTTAAAGAAGTGATGAAATAGTGGAAATCCACAAGGAGAATTTCTTCTCGAAGTAAGAGATCTTCTCACTCTCATTGGCTGAGGAGTTGAATTTGACCATCTCTTCTTGGTCTAACTTGAAAAGTTCTTATCCAGGTGACATAAGACCGATAGCTTCATGCACTTCTCCGGCAAACTTGTTGGTGTGGGTTTAGAAATCTTTGATGGCCTCTTCTTCAGTTTGTCCCCAGTCTGCCTACTTAAGAAGATCTATGAAGGGTGAATACATGTATTCCATCATGTGGTTCAGGTAAGGAATGGTGTTGGCTGTTATTTCTCCGAATAACACTGTGTCATCACATCCAGGTTCAAGATTGATGATTTTTTTGACCTTAGCCTCGATTGGATAATTTCGGATGAAGTAGACGGCTTTGTCTTTAAGTCTTTCCTTGTCTCCGTAGGTAATGAAAAGGGTTGGCTCGCTGTTTCCGTTGTCCTTTATGTCGTCGTTCTGAGTCTGAAACCGTTATTAAAAAAAAAAAATTTACTTGCTCATGGACTTGGTAGTAGATGAAAATCTTTGAGGGACCGTCTCCCATGAGGAAAAGCTCTAGCAGTTCCTTGTTCTTCTCTGTGTTTATGAAAGCTTCCTAGAAAATTTATTATTATAAAAAAATTTTACTTCAACTACTCCTGTTTTAAGGCCAAGTGAATCTTCAATTACATTGATCATCCACATGACTCTCAAAGATGTAATATAGGTTGATGATATTGACATTTAAAGAATGTTCTTAACTAATATATATAGAAAATAAAATTTTTAAATAATTTTTATAGATTTGTCTATCTATTTTTTGAATTTATATAGAAATTGTGAAACTTAAATTTTATTGATAAAATAAATAAAATAAAATAAATATGTATAATTAAATAAATATATTTTTATCTTTATGATCTGTTCAGCAAACTCCGCAATCAACAATTGTAATAGCAACTTTTGCTTGTCCATTTTTTGATCCATAGAATTATGATCAGTAAGCGTTTGGTCCAGCATTGGCCATGGATAACATTCCTTTTTTGGTGTGTTTAACTTAAAAGTTCTTGTCTTTAAATTTGGTGCCATAAATGTTTTCACCTCCAATTCCGTTTCCATTTGCAAAGTCACCATCTTAGGCCAGGAACTGAGTGATTATCCTGATTATCCTTTTCCTTTCTCTTCGTGCATAAGCATTTGAAGTTTTCGACAGTCAAAGGTACTATGTCCCAATATAATTAAAATACGAATCTTATGGGAGCAGCATTTCCAACGGTTATATCAAAAGAGCAATTTGGTTTATCTACCATCTGTATCTTTTTATTTGTATTTTTTTAATTTAAAATTAATAAAATAAATAATTTTTAAATAAAATTTTTTAAATAATTTTTAGTTATTTGTTTATATAATTTTTTAAATTTATATAGAAATGTATGAAACTTAAATTTTATTTATAAAATAAAATAAATTCTTTAAAAAAGTTATAAAT
>Ga0209107_10002209_pt1 | contig 10833 bp, 8 predicted proteins | sample LakErihyJuly2011_2_FD_187460 | JGI IMG/M metagenome (GOLD analysis project Ga0209107, IMG submission 187460) | Freshwater microbial communities from dead zone in Lake Erie, Canada - CCB hypolimnion July 2011 (SPAdes) (version 2) | ecosystem: Environmental > Aquatic > Freshwater > Lentic >... | reverse complement strand
AAATTAAAAATTAAATTAAAAAATCAATATTTGTAGAACTTTAATAAAAATCAGATTTTATAACATAATTTTTATTTACTTATTATCATGTTGTATAATAATTAAATAAAAAATTATTTAATTTAATATTTTATTATTTATATTTTTTATTTTATATTCATATTTGAAAAATTAATTTATAATAAATATATTTTTTATTTATATATATATTTTTATACTGTAAATTTTATTATTTTTTATTATTTTATATTTTTGAAATTATTTTTCAATTTTCGATTTATTAAATTTAGTTCCTTTTTTAATTTTATAAACAAATTTAATTAAAATATTTAAAAAAAGTTTAAATTAAAATTTCTTTTTTTGTAAATTTTTTTCTATTTTTCAAATTAATTTTATGTTTATGTATATTAATATATATTTAGAAATAATTATATAAATTTTTATTTTTATATAAATTAATTTTTATTATTTATATTACATTATTCATTCAATGTAATTATTATTGTATATTCAATACAATAAATCATTGATTTATTCTTAATTAATTTAAAAATCAAATAATGGATAACTATAAATATTGGAGATATGGTGACCTTATTCTCTTCAGATCAAAAGATCAACCATACAGATACTTATCAGCCAGATCTTTGATCGAAGAGTAAGTGTATTTCCTCCAGGTAATTAACAATGATATAGGGATAACATACTATGATAACTTCCAAGAATGTCTATTTTAAATAATCCCAAATCTTTAATACGAAGTAAGAAAAAGTTAACAAAAACTCATCAAAGATAAGCAAATCAACACTGAGAAACTAGAAATACTAAAAAAAAGAGTTGAAAATGAAGAAGCGTAAAACCAGCTTATTATTCAGAAATATCAAGGCAAGGCCATAAGGATCGGCGACAACGTTCACATAAGACACTATAACTCTAAATGTTACATAAAGGCTTCAAGCGAAAAGAACATCGATATTTTCAAAAACCATTAGGAGGGGTAACAGCCGCTCATGAATCTCAAACTTCAAGATACTATAGACTCTTACGTCTCTTTCAAGATCAAGATAGATCCCTATCTTTCCTTTAAGTCGGGGGGTGAGAAAATTACATATGATGATACTTTTTACTTCGAAAATAACAAATTCAAGTCAATAATCAGCTACCAAAAATCATAAGAGCTTAATTTAAAATACAAATTAAATAACTTATTAAAAGATCAAGACAAAATTCACTTCCCAAGTATCATGGAAAGATCAATCGGCTTTAATATATTCCAAGCTTCCCATATGGTCCAAGAATCAATTCTTGATATTTTCTCAGTGATTCCCGCGGACAAGGAGTTTCCGAACTCAGAAGAATAAAAGGCTGACTCAATAAACTAAGGGGATTTCGTTCGTATAAAACATATCTTAAAAGATAGTAAGAAACTCACGTATATCAACTGCGAATACAATGTTTGTGGGACGTATAACATTCCAGTAATAACCTTAGAAGATATACACGACTCTAACACAGTAACTTCAATTTTCTAAATAGTCCCTGAGGAGGAAATAGACATCAATAGATTAATTGAATTCAACGAAGCGATAAAAAGTGTTAACGTTACCACAGTTATCCTTAGGCACTGGTTAACTGGTAAGTATCTAGTGTTGCCTAAAGAATACGGTGAATAGATACAATTGTGCCATTCTTTCAATGAATATCTAACTGAACATAAATTGGGTCAGGAATTTATAGAATCGGGTTAAAAGAAATAAGAGACAGCTAAGCCTTTCAGAGGTAGTGTTAGAGCAAGTATCTAAAAAAATGTCCGGAGAGTTGGAATACCCATGATGGGCCTTCCCGCGCATCTTGTAGAAGAAGTAGAGAAAGATGAAGATGAAGATGGCTCTGGACATGGTAGCGAGGAAGAATCACCTAAAAAAAAGAAGAAAGAAAAAAATGTAAAAACAGATATCCAATCAATGATCAAAACATTTTTAAGTTAGATAAAATTTAATCTAAAACCGGCTTAAAAAGATGAACCTCTCTTACAAAACCTCAGCTCCTTCACCATTTTAAATGCAGATGAAGAATATGAGGTGGAAGACACTCTACTAGTAGAGATAGTTCCGTTCGACGAAAAAGAACATGACTATGAATAAAACACAAGAGGATGGCTAGGTAACAAAAATTGTTTCGAGAAAATTCAAAAGGAGAATCATTAACCGGACGATGTTTTATATTGTATGGAGTCAAGTAAGAATTTTAGTTTCTTTTTCTTTGAGTTAGTGAAGACTAATGAGATCAACAGCGTGCAATCAGTCCTAAGTAAAATATATCCTATTATGGTGCTGTGCGCTCAACCTGAGATTCTGGAATAAAAAGAGGAATTCATATATGTTGAAAACGCATTCTTTAATCTTGTCAAAATATGCCATTGGCTTTGCAACCTACGACAGATGATTAAGATCGAAGTCTTAATGTCACAGAAGCCTGAACCACACAAATAAAATATTCTGCGAGAGGTTGGGCTTATAGAAATGGTAATGAAGATCATCTACCATATGAATGAATTTAACCTTCTATCAGAGGCAAAATATAATAACAAATTAATATGTTCGTTCTGTACAGTCATGGTTATCTTCCTACGTCTCTCCTGCCAGAACAACAGAAAGAACTCTTTCTTTATTTTCCAATGGTATTAGTACATTAAAAATATCATTCTGACAACTAGTGCGTTACCAATAGAGATAGAGCTTGACAGCCTTCTTAAGGAAATCTTTAATATCACTTAGCTCAATATTTAGTACATTTTGAAGGGTGATGTCAAACATATAGTATCATACCTAAAATTTGATAATTTGAACAATTAAGGACTTAACCTTCTTCTATCCTTTTGCACATATAACCATAATTTTTAATCAGACAAAACTGCCTTTAAGATCATCGTTGAAGAAGTCTTGTAAAAGAACCGCAAGTACATGTTCAGAGATTTTTATTACGACAAAAACCAATGTAAATTAGCAATCAAAATGTCGGAGGACGAAATTAAATATATTGATCAGAATCTCGAGCAGATCGAGTCGTCTCTCTTCAAGTATCTGACATCATCGATGTCTCTGCTCAGTGAGATCTCGAAGGGTGATGCTGGATTGATAATAGAATATCTAAAAATAATCTGCCCTTTCCAAACCTGCATCTAAACTTTCAACAATATTTCCATCAATTCAATCATTAAAGCCCTATTCTTGGATATGTTCCTTAATAGCTACTTAACCTATGACTCCAGATACTCGCAGTAACTTTAATTTCCAGATCATTTGAAATTAAAGCCAAATCAAATAATCTCCGAGAAGACCGATTTCTAAATAAAGGAATAAAGATAAAAATTCGAACAAAAATATTGTAATCTAAATCCCTCTATAACCGACGAAACTTCCAATCTCAAAAACTACCTTTTCCTAGAAGCTCTCGAACTCAAGAAGATGAATATCGTTACCTCCGACAACCATAAGATAATGTCTATCCTAGAAATGATCGATTTCTTCATTAAGAAGAACTTCTGTAATGAATAAGAAATAAAATACATGCAAAAAATTCTTGATGATATCCTCAAAAATTCTTACACTTTTTTGATCTAATAAAAAGAACTTCAGGAGAAACAAAAAAAAAATATTTAAACGATTTTTTCGGAAAATAAAGCTGAATTCGATATATAGGAGGCGCTTTAATGGATAGTCAAGATCCTTGAGTGTCTTTACTTCATTGAACATTATGAACAGAACTGCATGATTGAGAAATTCTTTACACTGGAGAAAGCACAAGAGTAGTTCTCCTAGAGCATTGAATAGCTGATGAATAAGAACTAGGAGTTAACCCGAAATGATCTAAAAAATCAATGGGAGGAGATATAGGTTAAGAAGCAAGATTTGGTGTAATAATTCATGCTCTGTCTAGAGATTCCTGACACCGAGGTCGTCTACTATTATCTGCGAATACTAGATTTCTCCTACAATCCAGCGACCCAAATAATCGTAAAACTAGTCTATTAGATCTTTAGTATGAGGGCCAACATTTTTTAAGGATTTAATGATACTTTTTTTATCTACGAGAATAACATCAACGACTATAATATATTAGTAGAACAGTACTATCGTATCCAAATACAGTTAGTAGATCTAAAGAACAGTTAAGGAGAGGAGAAAGACTCACTGAGTTTTACAGAACAGTACAATAAGATTGAATTATCTCTCAGTCTAATAACCAACAATATCATCATCGGTTACATCTCACTCAAGACTGAAGATATTTACATACAGGATAGCTTGGAACAAGCAGTTTAGGAAGAAAAACATAACTATATAGATTATGATGAGGCCATAAAATTATAATTAAAGCCCAAAGAATGCAACTAAATATAAACAACTCCAACCCTTAAATTAGAAAAAAAGAAAATCAGTGTAGGATAAATGTTAATAAAGAAGAAAAAGGAAGAAGTAGAGAAGAAAATGCACGATCCTAACCAAGATTCTAATATGAAACGACCACCATTAAGAGAAAAAAAACCTAAGGGTAACGCAATTGACAATGCGGAGGATTATATCTACAAAATTTACGAACTTTATAAATTTGATATTCGTAACGCCGAGTAGAGACAGAATCTTTTCCGTCACCTCAAGATACATAAACTGTTGATGGAGATCATAATGTACATATCCAATCCTAATCAAATTGATTTTAATCAAAAACAAAAAAAATCCATCTTGGAGTCCTCCCTCCTCCTGCTTATCTTCTTCTGCTTCAAGAACATCAAGAATTAGAACATTATCACTGGAGACGCCTAGTTTTAACCATTCATTGATGGTCTACAGAAATTCTAATATAAGAACTGCTAGATCTGTATTCTTCTGTTCATATCAGAGCTCTTCAAGGACAACTACCATCTCTTGATAAAATTAGAAAAGGATTAAGAGAAGTTAATACACACTCTGCAGAAGAACTTCAGTTGCACCTATGAGAAGAGTAAGAATTACGGCGCGAAGACTCTTGGACAGTTTGATTACTGCATCTACTACATTCAACTTCTTCACACTTTCTTCAAGATAAAATCCGCCGCGTTAATTTAGAACCAGATCTTTATTTTCAATCAAATTAATGAATAAAAAATGACTTAGATCTTCCAAAAAATTCTCGGGAAGTGTATCAAAACTCAGGCAGATCATGAACAGAAGATGATTGATGTGCCCGACGATATTGTTCTTCTCTTCCATTATTTAAATCTTTTCAAAACCTTGCTATAGGCAGGAAAAAGCTACGGAAAGATTATCCATGAAGCCAAGCTTTACTTTCCATTGAGTCTTATTAAAAAAATTCTTCATAATATGGAAGATTGGTTCTTTATAAAGCAGGAGCTCTTAGAGATAGTTGTCATAGTCTACGTTCTAAATAAGAAAAAAGAGGAATAGGAAATTCAAGATTTGAAAGAAATTTTTTAAGAAATAATAATAAATTAACTTAAAATTTTTATAGAAAAATCAGCCAGCCCAACCAAAACGCCAAGAAGGACCTACTACACAGATTTCAAGAATATCTTCAATTTCACGACTTATTACTCCACCCCAGAGTATCTTATCAATATAAGCGTTACCGATTGCTAGAACTATTACATTATTTTTGGTATCATGAATTCTTTCATTGCATATGCTAATGTAACATTTGATGGACTTGATTCTAAAAACTTCTCGACGGAACTTCTTGACACATACAATGAAACATTTCAAAAATTCAATTAAACGTTAATAAGCGAGAGCGAACTCGGAGCATTAACAAAATTGGAAATCCATCGCGAAAAGGACCCAAACGCAAACATCGGTTCCACCACCAAAATATCTAAGTAGAAATCAGACGTCTTTTTATAAGCTAATAAACTCCATCAGAGTGACGAGGGGATAGGATCCTTATTGACAGAGAAGGAATAAGAATTTATAGAGAAATTAAAAAAATTTAAATAAACTCTCAACATATTCTTTGCAAGCTCTAAATATCACAAAATATAGAGAGATTACGAAAAAAAATTCAAGATCAACAACAAAATGGACATCACCTGGGAGTCCTTCAAATAATGTAATCGGTAGATCATCGATAATGAGACTATAGAGAAAGAGCATTAAATAGAGATGGACATGCTCATTGGAATACTTATAAAAATGCGTTGTGAGGACGTCACAGACTTCAAAAAAGTGGTGACCAACTTCGTTAATCTCCTTACGGATAAGGACACAGAGGCCATCGTTTAAGACTACACTATCCGAATCCTCAGGTATCTCGCTAATTTCAAAGGTCACGAGGTATATCGTATGAATATACTGTAAGATTTATGCGATATGGGGTACACATAGTTCCTCTGTGTTGTTATCTCCAAGAACACTATCGATTTCACTTCAAAATTCGAATATATTATCGCTCTAGTGGATTTCTTAGACGAAGGAGAGCAGGTGCAGTAAAGTCTCATGGAGTACATGCTCGCCGACAAAGAAAATACTTTCATCTGCTCTATCTATTCTTATATATAGATCAATTTCAATGATTTTATGGAGTATGAGAACGGCCTTAATCAGAAGAACTTAAGTAGAGAAATCTAAGATGAACTTAGGAATATAATCAAGAAGAAAATGGAGTGTTGCATTTAAGCTATTTGGATTCTAAAAATGGCATGTGAAGGGCATTACACCCAAATGCAATTATTTCTAAGGTAGCAGATTGGTAAGAACGGTGAGATCATGAACAATAACAAAAATTTAATAATCTAAGTTGTTGATATCTTCGGCTAGTATACGAAACTTTTATCTCAGGAAAATGCTGAATTAGGAGAAAAAATTCTCGATTTTCTGATCGAATTGATTTAAGGCCCTTGTTACGAGAATTAATACTATCTTTGCGAGACCAAAATTCTTGAAAACCTTGAAGATTTAATCTTCGGGCTGTCTGAGGAATCATATAGTTCATAAAGTTTAAGACTCAAAGATCTCAAAAGATCTTCATTCACAAAAAGAATTTATATTTTTCTTCTTTCGTTATTTGAAGGTACAAGTGTTACTTTCATAATTGATAAAGTTTAGAGTTTCCTTCAGCCATAAGTTATGTTCAAACGTCTTATGTTCATATACACAGTAGCATTAAATCCTAAAATCTCAGAAGAAAAAATTTTGAAAACAATCAGGAGTTTAATAAAAGCTGAGGAGCTCGATAAAGAGAAGAAACCTGAGGAAGATATTGAAGAAAGTGATCGGGAGATTGGTAGTGGAAGTGGGATAGATGACCAAAAAGATTAAGAAAAAACAAAAATTAATAGATAAACAACATCAAAATCAAATCTCTAAATAGTTGAGGATAAATTACACTTATTTTCCGGTCTTGGGTCGGGTCTTGAAGCGATGCTAGGCGTAGAGGAAGACGAATATATATCTCTACAGGATGTTGACGATGAATACGGAGCTATGATCGATGACTTGAAGTAGGAAAGTCAGAACATCTATATATTGCTAAGATCGATGGCCTTCCTAAGAGAAAGTTTCAGAGTAACATTGAAAAAGGCTAAATAGGAAATGAAACTAACAATGGAAAAAAAAGAAGTTGATATCCTCTACAGAACAAACATGTATTTTAAGCTCAACACAGGAAGAATAGAGATAATAAACGAATCCAACCAAATTCAATTACTTTTCTTCCATAAACCAGATATCTCTAAGTACTTATCGGAAAGCACAAAGGAAGATTTTCTCTAGAACGTTGAGAGATCATAAGCAAGCGATAAAATAAATGGATTAATGCAAAGAACAAACGATTTTATTGATGAAATGAATCACTTCAAATTCATCATGAATAATATCCCAGTAAATTTAGACAAACTTTTCACTACATCACGTTCCATCGTGCTAATCAATTCTTTTATAATAAATTCCCTGCTACTCTTTGATTACTACATTGAACCTTGCATAGAATGTATAGGGAAGTATGGATAGGGAGGAGAAGACACGGAACCTTGTGTCTGTCCAATGGAGACACCTTCTAAACTAAGTAATGCAATTTATATCTTTGGTCTCTTACTTTTCTTCTTTAATGTCCTCAATTTCGTGATTTGGGCATGTCTTAAACTGAAAATCGACCTTCTCTCATCCTTAAATTCTTTTGATAACTTAACCAAAGAAGAAAAAAAGATCAACAAGTACAGGCCGAAGTCTGAGACTCTTCTTGACATGCCAGTAGAACTAATAAAAGCAACCGAGTTAATGCAAGAATACATGCAAGAATATGTCTACAAGTACATATATGTGTTCCATTACTTGGCTTTTAACAGCTATTTTATGTATCTATCCTTGTACGCTGGGGGGACAATCCTGGGAATCTTCGTAAATCGTATCTTCTATTCTTTCCTCTTACTTGACATTATATAGCGCTCAACAATTCTTTAAAACATCATTGCAGCTATCACAACAAACATCAAGTAGCTGGGTATGACAGGACTATTAGGTCTTGTGATTATGTTCATATATGGTATGATAGGTTATTACAATTAAACAATACACCCAACGATGAAGCTTATGTAAGATGATTAACCTATTTGTTTCAATCCGTTGAACTGCTATATGTTTGTACTTAATATCGGTATGAGGTAGGGAGGAGGAGTGGGAGACGCACTTGATCAACCCCATCCCAATAAAACCATGGAGTTCACTGCCAGGTTCTTCTATGATCTGTCATTTTTCCTTATAATTATCATTGTTTGGTTTAATGTTATTTATGGAATCATCTTAGATACTTTCGCGCAACTTCGATCGGTTAGACTCCAACAAGACACGGATAGGATGAATAACTGCTTCATATGCAATATTGACAAAACAGTTTTCGAAAAAGAAAATATTTTTTTTGAAGAACACACTGAAAAGTAGCACAATATATGGAATTATTTCTATTTCATGGTCAAGTTATAGCTGAAAAATCCAATGGACTACACCGGTATTGAGTCTCTTATATGTGATAAAATTGAAAAAGATGACATCTCATGGTTTCCTATTGGAAAAGCTCAGATATTAGAAAATTGTGGAAATGAAATCGAAGATCAAAGCAATATGTAGATCTAGAAAATCGATAAGGATGTTTAAAATATTATTAATACAATCAAAAAAGGAATGTAGAGTACCAAAAATGATAATAAAAAAAAATGAATGTTTATTTTCTAATATCGTTGACTCCGAAAAACTTATAATTATATAAAATAATATTTTATTTTTTTTATTTAATTAATATAAATATCAAATTTTTTATAAATTATATTTATGATTAAATATAGACGTCAAAATCAAATAATTTAAAATTATATAAATAAATTTAATAATAAAAAATTTATTTTTTTTATAAAAATCATAAAAATTAAATTATTTTAAATATAGATTTAAATAACTGAAAAAATCTTAAATAAAATTATGTAAGAAAGAAAATCTCTAGATAATGCTATGAAAGATATGCATTAGTTTATAAATCCCAATTAGGTCAATAAAATATAATCTAGTATGCATTTCTCTGATTATGTAGAAATATTAGACAATAAACATTAAAATATTTTATAAGTGCTTGATAATGAAAAAAAATAATTATAAATTGTAAAAGAGGAAAATGAATAATTGTCAGAAAATTTAGTAGATAAAATAAATAAAAATATGTTTTAACAATAAGAAATAGATAATAAGAAGAAAAATAAGGAATATTAAAAAAATAAGAACCGGATATTTGGTGACAATAAATAAAAAATAGTTTAAAAAATTGAACAAATGAAATCATAATTTAAATAATAATAAAATTTATTATAAAAAAATTTGTAATAATAAAATGAGTAAGATTAGATTACTAATATACTTAATAATGAAATTAATGATCTTTAATAGTAATAGTAGTTTATGAATGATAATCCCATAAATATTTGCATTATATAAGACTAATAAACTTAGGGTTAACTTTAACTATCATAAATAAAATGGAATTCATAATTATTAAAAAAACAACTTAAATGTCAAAAAGAATTTTATTTAGGAAGATAAAAAATTTTTGATTAACTTTTAAATGAAAATAACATTTTAAATTAAAAAATAAACAAGACTAATTCAGAGACATAATCATTATCAAATAATTTATTATAAAATTAGGAATAATTTCAATATGCTTTTGAGATGAAGGAAAAGGTCGAATTAATCTTATTAAGTCTGGATAAATCACTATCAGATTCTAGATAGTTATAAAAACAATTTGAATAGAATTTAATAAATGAATAAAAAAAATTTGAATTATATTAAAGAGAAAAAATATAAAATAATATATTACAAGAAAATTATGAAAAAAATGTGAAGAAAATTTCGGATATAGATAATGAATAAATGATTCAAAAATAATAATAAGATTAGATTCTTTAAGTTACTATCTGTAAATTAGAAGATGTTTTATTTATTGCTCGCCAAAACTTAAATAATATAAAACTAGAAAAAAGTTAATTTAATGAAAAAATACAAATATTAGAAGTTTAAATCGAAAAACTTGCTTAAGAATATGATTAATTTAATAATAATTTGACTAATCTTAGATCCCAACCCTAACCCCAACAGAAAGAAATGTAAAAAGAAATTACATTTGGAGACGAAGATTTGTGATTATACTGTATAAATTAAATAAATATATGATAAAAAAAATTCAATTTTAAGATTATTTTTATTTTGAAATTGCAATACTTTTAATAATTTTTTTTCAATTAAACTATCATTTTTTTTATATAAATAAAAAAGATTTAGAAATGTCCTACCAATT
>Ga0209107_10002207_pt1 | contig 10837 bp, 13 predicted proteins | sample LakErihyJuly2011_2_FD_187460 | JGI IMG/M metagenome (GOLD analysis project Ga0209107, IMG submission 187460) | Freshwater microbial communities from dead zone in Lake Erie, Canada - CCB hypolimnion July 2011 (SPAdes) (version 2) | ecosystem: Environmental > Aquatic > Freshwater > Lentic >... | reverse complement strand
TCTGGGCTTACTTGCATCACTGTTTACAAGACGCCGCCGAATCTGGATTCGTGTTGGTAAGACGGTAGAAGTTGCAGGATTAGCTAAAAATGCAGCACCAGGTTTAGATGTTGAAATGGCAGAGTTTGTAGCAAAGTTAAAGGGAGAGAAATAAATGTCACGCACTTGGGCTTATCTCTCTAACTACCTTGTGTATTCATCAATGGCACTCTATGCCTTGTCATTTATTGCTCATGCCATTGAAACTGCCTGGGCCGTTCGTGTGACGACTGAAGATTCAAAGAAAAACATGGACTACAAACGCACCGAAAAAGTTGCGCGCATTGCAACGACCATGATGACTTTGGGATTTGTTCTCCTCTTTGCTGGCGTAGTTGCTCGTGGGCTCTCTGCTAGTCGGGTGCCATGGGGCAACATGTATGAGTTTTCTATTACAGGAGCGCTGGCATTTTCTGGTGCCTACCTTGCAGCACTTCGTAAACACGATCTTCGCTGGTTGGGATTATTAGTATCAATCGCAGTGTTACTAACACTTGGAACTGCCGTTGCAGTTCTCTATCGACCAAGCGCTCCTCTTGTTCCTGCACTTAAATCAACATGGTTAGTAGTTCACGTCTCTACGGCAATTATTTCTGGTGGTGTTTTCTTATTAGCTAATGCCATTGCTGCTGCTTATCTCTATCTAGATCGGATGGAGACTCGCGGTGGAAGAACTGCCTGGGCAAAGCGTTTGCCATCACTTGAAGATTTAGATCAACTCTCATATCGCTTGGTTGCATTTGTTTTTCCACTCTGGACATTTTCAGTTATCGCAGGTGCTATTTGGGCCGAGAGCGCATGGGGACGTTACTGGGGCTGGGATCCAAAAGAGACGTGGGCATTTATTACCTGGGTGGCATATGCGGCATATCTACATGCGCGCGTAACTGTTGGCTGGCGCGGTCGCAAAGCAGCATGGTTGTGCTTGTTTGCAGGTTCAACGTTTCTATTTAACTATGTGTACGTAAATATTTGGGGCACAGGAAAGCACACATACTCAGGTTTATAGGAGTTAGAGCCTGCCTAAGAAATCAGGATTATCATCTGGAGGCAAGATGCGGCGCTTAGGTTTGCGTCCGCCGCTTTTACGGTTTCTTCCAGCAATTAAATAAGCAATAGGGCCGATCGCTAACGCCTGAGGTCCAATAAGAATGATTACTAACAACCATCCCCATTTTGGCAAGGTTTTAATCTCTGAATCATCTTTGCGGGCACAATCTATGAGGGCATAGATAGTGACTCCAAAGACAAGAAAAAGAAGAATGAATCTGGCCATGGGATTATTGTATCGCTAGAGCTATTGCGAACAGGGCACCAAAAAACATTTGCAGTTTGCCCGTCTTTCCCAGAAGCGGGATTAGAGCCGAACCGGTTGCGCCAGAGATAACAGAACGCGAAATTGAGAGCGTTAATGGAAGCACCAGCAGAGTCAATAACGCTTGAGGAATCAGAGTTGCAAGTGCGCTTAGGTGTGCAATGGCTAGGAGGGCAGCAAAACCTTTGCGTGCCTTCGAGTCACCGATTCTTACAGCAAGAGTCCTCTTGCCAACTAATTCATCCTGTGCTCGATCTCGGATGTTATTTATGACCAAGATTGCACAAGACAGTAAACCCATTGGCACAGCACATAAAATACTCAAGGCTGTGACTTCACCAGTTTGTGTGTAATACGTTCCAATTGTTGCGATTAAACCAAAGAAAACAAAAACTGAAACTTCACCCCAACCGCTGTATCCATATGGATTCTTTCCACCGGTGTAACCCCATGCCGCCGCAATGGCTGCGATGCCAATAAGTATTAGCCATGGTGAAGTAAGAAGAGAGAGCCACAATCCAGCGATTGATGCAAATGCAAAAGAAATAAATGCAGCTCGCTTTACTTGCCCAGCAGTTGCTAAGCCACTTGCAACTAAACGTGTTGGCCCAATGCGATTGTCATCGCTGCCCTTAACGCCATCTGAATAATCGTTGGCATAGTTAACGCCGATTTGAAGCCATACGCCGACTTTGAGTGCAAGAACAGCACGAAACCAGTTCCAATCACTTCCAGCTAGCGCAGTTGCAACAAGTACTGGAGCAATAGCTGCGGGCAAAGTGCGTAGGCGCGCACCAAGAATCCACTTATTCATTACCCACCATTTTCGCAAGAGCGCTTCGATCAACTTTGCCGATGCCTAACAAGGGTAACTGTTCTAGATGATGAATACCTTTTGGTTTTGAAGCTGCTCCAAGTGCTGCCTCTAAATATTGATGTATTTCACTCTCACCAATCTGGCCAACCACGGCTAGATGTAATGCGTGGCCCCATTGAATGTCATTAACGGCAAAAGCTGCAAACTCAATCTCGGGATAACGAATTGAAAGCGTTGCCTCAATTGCAGTCAGTGAGATATTTTCACCACCTGAAATGATCACATCATCAGCACGGCCCAGAATGTGAAGTTTTCCATTGTTGATTTCACCAAGATCATTAGTAATAAACCAGCCGTTGCTAAGTGTGTAGAGCTCAGGAGCGTTGAGATATGTCTCAGACATTACTGTTCCACGGATTTGAACTAAAGATTTCTCATTGAGTGAATACTCAACACCTTCAATTGCTTCACCGTTATAAATACATCCACCAGAAGTTTCAGTCATTCCATAGGTTTCAACAACATTAATGCCAGCTGTTATTGCCTGTTGGCTAAGGGTGGCAGATAGAGCAGCACCACCAACTAGCACAGCCTGTGCACTTTGTAGATGGCGTAGTAAACGCTCATCACTATTGAGTGCACGAAATAACTGCGTTGGAACAATTGATGTGAAATCAACTTTTGGATACTCACCTTGATGTTGACGTAAATCTATTGGGAGTGTTCCAAGTTCCATCGATCGAATAATCACGTTAACTGCAGCAATATGAGTTAACGGTAAGAATAAAGACCACTGTTGCCTAGCTTGTGCTCCTAAGAATTTATTGGATGCACGAGCAGATGCAAGCAATGCCGAGGCAGTGAAAGCAACCTCTTTACTCATTCCTGTTGTGCCGCTGGTACCAATTACCAATGCGATGTGTGAAGGGGCGCTCGTTGATCGAACTTCGCCAAGACCTAAGGTTGGGCCAGTACCGGCCAGGGCAGCTGTGATTTCTCCCGCTAAATCAGGGATTACACACACAGGGCTGACCCGGTGAATTTCTCGTTGTGACTTCATCTCCATTGCACCCGTAGGGTATCCCTTGTTAAGACAATGGAGGAAATGTGAGCAAGCCCTTTAAGCGTGATTTTGGTAGCCGTGAGATACCTCATTGGATAACTGCGCCCGGCGGCGAAGAGTTCGTTGATATTAAATATCAAATGGGTGATGGCATTGCCAAGATCACCATTAATCGACCTCAAGTTCGTAATGCATTTCGCCCACAAACTATTATTGAATTAATCGAAGCTTTTCATTTAGCGCGCGATAACGAAGAAGTTGGCGTCATCATCTTTACTGGCGAAGGCACTGAAGCATTTTGCTCAGGCGGAGATATAAATGTTCGCGGTGACGACGGATATCTTGGCGATGACAAGTTAGCTAAAAAAGGAATTGGCCGTCTAAATGTTCTAGATCTACAGGTACAAATTCGTCGCACACCAAAACCAGTTGTCGCAATGGTTGCTGGTTGGGCTGTTGGCGGAGGACATGTATTACACGTTGTCTGTGATTTAACTATTGCTGCAGATAATGCAAAGTTTGGTCAAACAGGACCAATGGTTGGCTCTTTTGATGGTGGCTATGGTGCGGGTTTACTTGCAGCACATGTTGGTCAAAAGAAGGCCCGTGAAATTTGGTTCATGACTCGTCAATACAACGCCCAAGAGGCTCTCGATATGGGACTCGTTAACACTGTTGTGCCTCTTGCAGAGTTAGAAGCAGAAACAGTTTCCTGGTGCCGAGAAATGCTACGCAATTCTCCACTTGCACTTCGTTTGCTTAAAGCCAGCCTAAATGCAGCAGATGATGGACTTACAGGTGTGCAGCAGTTAGCAGGAGATGCAACGTTGTTGTTCTATATGACTGAAGAAGGTCAAGAAGGACGCGATGCATATATGGAAAAACGAGATCCTGATTTCGGGAAATTTCCAAAGCGCCCTTAAACGATGCTTGATTTGATTCTTGACTCCTTGCGAGTTGTTAACCTTCCAACGAAGACAAATTTTCGCGGAATCAATTACCGTGAAGTTGCACTCTTTCAAGGTCCACAAGGCTGGGCAGAGTTTTCACCTTTTCTTGAATACTCAGATGAAGAATCAGCCCGCTGGTTGGCTTGTGCAATTGAAGCGGCCACACAGGCACCTCCAGCGCTGTATCGAAGCGCAATAGCTGTCAATGCAACGTTGCCTGCCTTAAATGGTGAGAGTGAGATTGCGCAAATTCTTGCTGCATTCCCAGGCTGCACCACAATCAAAATTAAAGTGGGAACGAATGAGGAAGAAGATTTAGCGAGAATTGCCACGGTGAGAAAACTTAACCCAGAGGCGAAGATTCGCATTGACGTAAATGGTTTATGGAGCGTGGATCAAGCATCAAAGTTCTTAGAGCGCTGCGGGGAGATTGAATATGTAGAGCAACCTTGCGCAACGGTGGGCGAACTACGTGAATTAAAGTCTCGTATAGATGTGAAAATAGTTGGTGATGAAATTCTTCGAAAGAGCGCAAATCCTTTTGAGGTGGATTTACAGGGTGCTATTGATATTTTGATGCTCAAAGTTCAACCCCTGGGTGGAATAAAGAAAGCACATGCATTAGCGGCTCATCACAAATTACCAGTTGTTGTATCAAGCGCTCTTGAAAGTGCTATTGGTATCAATTATGGATTGACCTTAGCTGCATCCTTTCAAGAGTTGAGTTTTGACTGCGGTCTTGCCACGGGCTCACTATTAGCTAGCAACGTTGCCGAGCTTGCAATTGTTGATGGAAAAATGCAGATCACGCGCCTTGAGCCCAACTTTGATGGGTTAGAAACGTCAGCTGATCGCTTTGAATGGTGGAAGAATCGAATCATGAGAACTGCGGGGCTACTCGGATGAATAACTCAACCAGCCTTGCGCGCGTGATTGTTCGCCAGATTATTGAAGCGGGTATTACCGATGTGGTCGTTTCCCCAGGATCTAGAAATGCTCCACTTTCACTTGCCTTCTTTGCTGCATCTAAGCGGGGATTGATTAAGTTACACGTGCGCATCGACGAACGCACAGCTGCCTTCTTTGCTTTAGGAATTGTTAAAGCAACTGGTCGTCCAGTTCCAATTGTATGCACGAGTGGAACTGCAGTTGCTAACTATCACCCAGCAGTATTAGAGGCCAGCCACACGAATGCTCCGCTATTAGTATTGACTGCTGATCGCCCTGCAATCTTGCGCAAAACTGGCGCTAATCAAACAACCGAACAAGCCAGAATCTATGGAAAAGCAGTTCGCTATTTTGCAGATATTGATGGACCTGTGTTTCCAATGGAGCTTCCATTTGATAGTTTGCGAAGCGGCCCAGTGCATTTAAATGTTCAGTTTGATGAACCGATGTTGCCCGATGATTCTGATAAGTGGTTGGATGAAATTGTAATCTCGGCGAAAGTCTTCGAAAGCAGAACTAAGCCAACAACTCTTAAAAGTGATGCCAATAGAGGTGTTCTTATTATTGGGCATGATCGCGCAGGTTTGAGCGTTGAGAGCGTTAGAAAATTTGCGAAAGAACTGGGTTGGCCAATCATTGCCGAAGACCCTCTTTCATTTCCTGATGCAGTTGCGCATGCTTCAATCTTTTTAACTTCTGCTCAAATCCGTGCAGCTCTAATTCCGCAAACAGTTATTGTTATAGGCCGCACAACCCTTTCTCGCTCAATTAATGCATTCTCAAAGTTAGCTCCAACGCAGGTTGTCATCGATCCACGTATGGCAACAGTTGATAGTGACAGGCATGCAGATAAGCGCTTTACGCAGATTCCAGTGCTCAATACTCATAAGGCATCTCCTGAATGGCTTGAGCAGTGGGATAAGTATTCGCTGCGATGCGCCAAGAACGTTGATGGTTTAACTGGATTCACTGAAGCTGTCATTGCAAAAGAAATTGCTGCCAACTTACCTGAAGGTTCCACCCTCTTTGTTTCATCTTCTCGACCAATTAGAGATTTAGAGGGATTTGCAACACCGCGTAGTGGTGTGACAACACATGCAAATCGCGGACTAGCTGGAATCGATGGCAACATCTCAACCGCACTTGGAATTGCATTAGCTAGCAAGCAAACATTTGCTGTGCTCGGTGATTTATCGTTCTTGCACGATCTCACCGGTTTGATTCATCGTGAAGAGATTAACTGCACCTTTATTGTTATCAACAATGATGGGGGCGGAATATTTTCTACTCTTCCCCAACGCGGTGTCGATGGATTTGAAACCGTCTTTGGTACACCTCACGGCCTAGATCCAGCAGCTATTGCAAAGGCCATGGGGATATCTGCCTCAACTATTTCATCAGTAGATGAGCTGAAGAAAACCTTGAAAGCTGCAGTTAAAGGAATTTCAATTGTTGTTGCAAATGTTCCATCACGCGATGAGAATGCAGATTCTTTAAAAGCTATTTATGAATCGATGAACTCTATTTAAAGCAGGGCACTTCGCATTGGTATGAACTTGGCTTCACTTTCAGCTAGCTCTTTTACTGGATCAGAGCCGGCAACAATTCCACAGCCAGCAAAGATTCGAATTGAATCACCTTTTATCTGACCACAACGAAGTGCAATACCTAATTCGCCATCTCCTGCAGCATCAATCCAACCGACAGGGCCTGCATAGCGCCCACGAGAGATTGCTTCAATTTCACTAATAAGAGCTGCAGCTTTTGGTCTAGGTGTTCCACAGACAGCAGCTGAAGGATGGAGTTGTTCCAAGATTGTGAAGGCATCAACATGGGCCAAAGTTTCAGCAAGTGCCCCAGTCACATCAGTTGCAAGGTGCATAACATTTGCTAAGTGCAACACAAATGGAGATTCAGGAACGTTGATGGATGTGCAGAAAGGTTCAATAGCATCTGCAACGGAGCGAACTGCATATTCATGCTCTTCTAAATCTTTAGATGAACGGGCAAGGGATGCAGCAAGAGCTAAATCTCGCTCGTCATCACCTGTTTTGCTAATAGTTCCGGCTAGTACTCGGGAAGTGACCATTCTTTTTGTTAAACGCAAAAGTAATTCAGGAGTTGCTCCTACTAAACCAGCTACTGAGAAGTTCCAGGTTGAGGGATATTCAGCGGCTAATGTGTGCAAGATAGAGCGGGCATCGATTGAACTAGGCGCAGTTCCAAGAATATCGCGTGCTAAAACAACTTTATCTAGTTCATTGTTATGAATGCGTTCAACAGCAGTTTGCACCCACGATTTCCAGGCTTGATTATTGCTTTCATTAACATCCCACGCGATAGAAGTTTTAGGTATCGAAGGTTTTGCTGCGTTCAGAACTGGTTGTGGGTCAGAACCAATCCAAGTAATCCAAGATTTATCACCCTTTTTACCCACAATAACTTTGGGGATAACAAGGACAGAGACATCATCTGGAGAAAAAGAAAATGAAGAGAAAAGAACTGGTCCTGTGCCGTTTCCGTGCACAGTGTTTGTCACTGCAAAACCCTCTAACTGTTTCTGCCACCAGTGTCTGGCATCAGCAAATCTATGTGGCCCGCTAACAGTTGTAGTTGCATGAACGCCCCAACCAACTAATCCTTCACCGCCTCTAACCCAGGCAGATGGCTGTGAATCTGGAAGTAAATCCAGTAGTGGCAGGTGATCGCCAAGACGGGTGGTTGTAACAGGAATAAGGGAAGTCATAAGAGTGGTTCTGCTTAATTGCGCTTTCGGTTAATAGCTCGCCAGAGTATTGGCAGTGAGGTTCCAGCGATAATGATCTTTAGTGCTTCACCAACAATGAAGGGTGTTAAACCAGCGCTAATTGTCCAGCTCCAGCTTTGGCCAGTGAATTGATGCAACCATAAAAGTCCGAAAGCAAAAGTAGTAAGTGTTCCAAGTAGCATTGATGGCAGCGCGGTTACAAACTTTTGATCTAAACGCTTTTGCGCAAGTAAACCTAAAAGAAATGTTGAGACAAGCATTCCTACTAAATAGCCACCAGTTGCACCGACAACTTTTTCAATTCCATAGCTTTGCCCAGCAAATACTGGAGCTCCAGCAATTCCCGCTAAGAGGTATAGTGCAAAAGTTGCAAAGCCAAGGGATGCCCCATACGTCGTTCCAACTAATAAAACGCCAAGAGTTTGACCAGTAACAGGAACAGGTGATCCAGGAACTGGAATTGCAATTTGGGCTAGTGCAGCTAGGAAAAACACGCCTCCGACAACTAGGACGCTATTACTAAGCGCACTTGTTCGTGGCAGGACAACAGTTCGCAGGGATGTGGCTGGAAATGACATATACGACCTCTCGTGTGCGCTGAGTTGTGGATGAGCCTACTTCAAGGGAGAATACGGCTATGTCGCGCGCTAATTTGAGCAAAGATCCAGATGAAGTAGCAGCGATGTTTGATGGCGTGGCCAAGCGCTATGACCTAGTCAATGATTTATTGAGTTTGGGCCGCACCAAGGCCTGGCGCAGGGCGGCAACCAAGATCATCGCCCCAACCCCAGGAATGCAGATCCTGGATTTAGCTGCTGGCCCAGGTTCTTCCTCTGAGCCCCTGCATAAAGCAGGTGCCACAGTCTTTGCCACTGATTTCTCCGAAGGCATGCTGGCCGTGGGCCGCAAAAGCCGCCCCTACCTCAACTTCTCAAAGGCCGATGCCCTCAATCTGCCCTTTGAGGAGAATCGATTTGATGTTGTGACCATCTCCTATGGCCTTCGAAACACAGTGGATTACCCCAAGGCGCTCGCAGAGGCCCTTCGGGTGACTAAGCCAAGTGGACGCATAGTCGTGGTCGAGTTCAGCCACCCAACCTGGCGCCCATTTCGCACTATCTATACCGAGTATTTGATGAAGGCTCTGCCAGCTATTGCCCGAAAAACCTCATCCAACCCAGATGCCTATATCTATCTAGCTGAATCCATCCGTGCGTGGCCAGATCAAAAGGGCTTAGCCAGCGCAATGGAAAAGGCGGGATGGGGCCAGATCAGCTGGAAAAACCTCACCGGCGGGGTTGTTGCAGTTCACAGCGGGATAAAGGAGTAGCGGTCATCGGCATTAGCCATTGAACTCTAAGATTTCACCGTGCCATCGACATCTAATCCATACGTGCCAATTCTGGTACTGGGGGCTATTGGCTTTGGCTTTGCAATCTTTTCAATTGCTGCCGGAGCTCTGACAGGTCCAAAGCGCTATAACCGCGCAAAGTTAGATGCGTATGAATGTGGAATTGAGCCTTCTCCGCAAGCTGCCGAAGGTGGCCGTTTTCCAGTTAAGTACTTCTTAACTGCCATGCTTTTCATCATCTTTGATATTGAAATTGTTTTCCTCTATCCATGGGCAGTCTCATTTGATGCCCTTGGGCTCTTTGGCTTAATTGAAATGGCTCTCTTTATTGGAACAGTCTTTGTTGCATATGCATATGTGTGGCGACGCGGTGGATTGGAATGGGATTAAAAATGGGTCTTGAAGAGAAAATCCCAAGTGGTTTTGTTTTAACAACAGTTGAAAAGCTTGCCGGCTACATGCGCAAGAACTCTTTGTGGCCTGCAACTTTTGGTCTTGCTTGCTGTGCGATTGAAATGATGGCGGTGGGCTCTGCAGCTAAATACGATATTTCACGTTTTGGTATGGAGGTTTTCCGCGCCTCTCCACGTCAAGCAGATTTAATGATTGTTGCGGGCCGGGTTTCAAACAAAATGGCGCCAGTGCTTCGCCAGATTTATGATCAAATGGCAGCGCCAAAGTGGGTTATTGCGATGGGTGCGTGTGCATCTTCAGGTGGAATGTTTAACAACTATGCAATCGTGCAAGGTGTGGATCACGTCGTTCCAGTTGATATCTATCTTCCAGGTTGCCCACCACGTCCTGAAATGTTGCTCGATGCAATTTTGAAACTTCACTCAAAGATTTATGATGAAAAACTAGGTTCAAACCGTGCGCAAATCATCAAAGAAGTTGAACTTGCTGCAATGAATGCCAAGCCAACTATTGAGATGAAGGGTCTACTGGCATAAATGAGCGAGCAAGGAATGTTTGGTGCTCCAGGCACTGGCGACACATCTGGCTATGGCGGCTTAGTCCGCACAGCTGCTTCCACAGGCTCATCTGAGCGTCCATACGGTGGATATTTTGATGAAGTTGCCGATGATCTAGAGCGCGCATACCCATTATTTTCAGAGGCAATCGAACGCGTAGTTGTTGATCGCGGTGAATTAACTCTGCATGTGAAGCGCGAAAAGCTAGTAGAAGTTTCTAAGGTTTTGCGTGACTCACTTAAGTTTGAAATGTGTATGGGCGTTTCTGGAGTTAACTACCCAACAGATTCAGGCCGTGAACTCCATGCGCTTTATCCATTACTGTCACTGACAAATAACCGTCGAATTCGCCTTGAAGTTTCAGTCCCTGATGCAGATGCTCATATTCCATCTGTGGTTGAAGTGTGGGCCGGAAATAACTGGCATGAGCGCGAGACTTTCGACATGTTTGGAATTATTTTTGATGGCCACCCAGGGTTAACCCGTATTTTGATGCCAGATGATTGGCAAGGACATCCACAACGTAAAGATTATGCACTCGGTGGTATTCCAGTTGAGTACAAGGGCGCAACCACTCCTCCTCCTAATGAGCGTAGGAGTTACAAATGACAACATT
>Ga0209107_10002205_pt1 | contig 10841 bp, 9 predicted proteins | sample LakErihyJuly2011_2_FD_187460 | JGI IMG/M metagenome (GOLD analysis project Ga0209107, IMG submission 187460) | Freshwater microbial communities from dead zone in Lake Erie, Canada - CCB hypolimnion July 2011 (SPAdes) (version 2) | ecosystem: Environmental > Aquatic > Freshwater > Lentic >... | reverse complement strand
GTACCTCGCAACTTAAGAGTTCCATCGAGCGAAATTTACCACAAACGAACAGTATAATAACAGGTTACTCCAAATAGTTGCTCTTACGCACTAACAAAGTAAATGAAACAATATAATCAGTTGCGTGCTAATTCGGATTCATAAATGCTACAGGAGGAAAGATTAAAATAACAAATACAATCAGCTGTAGTGGTTACTCATATGTCAGAATTTTAAACTAAATCCCGGTCTGATTTTAATTGTCACACTGTTTCAGATTTAGCTTAAGATCTAGTGAAGAGGGCGCCTTTTCGATAGTTGCAGTAAGTGCATTGATCTTCTTAGGATAAGATTTTACCCAATATTAACGCAACAAGTTCGAATTTTTCAATGAAAAGAAGATAGTCAAACCCAAGTAATTAGCAGTTAAACTCGACTAATAAAATTAATGACTAATTGTTTGAGCATAATTCCTTAACTCCTTAGAGCAGACAACGTAAGGTAGCTTCACTGAACAGGCTTCATCCTTAAAGTATTTAGAAGTTAAGTTAAATCAAAAGTTGGTTGAAGGACAACAATATTGCATTCGTTACAGTTTGAGTTTGGCTGAACTTTCAAAGTTCGCTGTAAACAATGTTGGGGTCTATGTAACAGACAAAAAAATGCAGTATTCTAAAGATAATGCAATTATGGTTGAACCCCAAGTAACTATAGGAGATAATGTTCCTGTGAATATAATGGACTCTTGGGAGCATATTTGTGGATCATACACTGCTGTTGGCGGTGAAGAATATATCGTCATTGGTGGTTTCGGAGCGGAAGATAAGATGAAGGTTGAAAAAATGAAGAAGCCAGCGGGTGTTTCCGGAACAGTCATGAATGACTCCTATTATTTTATTGACAACATTGAAATTGTGGCTGTTGATGCGAAAAGTCAATGCAACTGCTCAAAGAAGAGCAAGCCTCAAGCACAGTTCATTTACAGTAGCTCGGTTGCGCGTGAAACGGGAGCAAAGCCAACGGACATAATCAACACAACAGTGATTTATTTCGCCGGTTTATCTGAAATGGTTCCTGGACAATTCGATTCGAACATTGAGGAAGTTGCAACTCTTTTAAAGGCGAACCCAACATTAAAAGTTGAATTAATAGGTCATTCAGATATGGATGAAATAGCGGAAGCTAAATTAGATGCAGAAGTAGGGAATATTGCAGAGAAACGCGCGAATGCGGTGAAGGAAGTTTTGGCTGGATTTGGAATTGATACAGGCCGCATTTCCGTATCTTTCGTAGATGACTCTCAGCCGGCAAATACCTTTAATTCTCCTTCGGGACATGCACAGAATAGACGTGTAGTGTTCAAAGTGAAATAGGATTTAATGATCTTTTTGAAGGGGAGCTGCAATAAAATGCGCTCCCCTTTTGTTTTCTGTTTAAATTCGACGCATTGAAGAAATTGATTCGATATAGTTTACTCCTTTTAATACTTAGTGTCATGCAAGATATTTGTCTTGCTCAAAATTTGGTGTTGAATTCAAGCTTCGAAGAACACCAAGGTTGCCCCGTCGATTTCAATCAAAGTCAGCTTACACATATTGTTTCATGGAAGCAGCCCGGTCAGGGAACCCCTGATTATTTCAACAGCTGCAGCAAGGCTGTGGGTGTTCCGAAAAATGTTTTTGGAAATGAAAGCGCAGCAACAGGCGAGGCCTATGCGGGATTCGTGAATTACACCTTCAACAAAAAAAATTACCGTGAATATTTAAGTTCAGAATTAAGCAGACCTCTTAAACCGGGCGAATTAGTCTGCATTGAGATAAGTATTTCTTCAGCCGATTTTTGCAACTTCGTCACAGATGGATGCGGAATAGTTTTGAGCGCCAATGAACTTCGTCAGAAAGGAATGGGCTGCATAGAAATGAAAGCTACGATAGAGAATCCGCACTTGTACATTCTAGATCAACGAGAGGGCTGGGTGAAGATGGGCGACGTCTATCGCGCTTCCGGCGGAGAGCGTTTCATTACCATTGGAAATTTTAAAAACGATAAGACTACGAAGATTCTTCACAGCACCGGAAACGACAAAGGAATGGGCGACTACAGCTACTTATACGTAGATGACGTAGTTGTGAAGCCGGTTAAGACAAAGGAAGAGTGTTCATGTGAAAATGAAGTCTTACAATCTCTGGTTTTCGATCCTCCGCTGCAATTGAGTCAGTACGATGAAATTCGCCTGGACGATGTACTTTTCGATTTTGATAAATTTAGTTTAACGGATAGCGCGAAGAAAAAGCTTGATGAAGTTTATGTCTTGTTGAAGAAGAACAAGGCCATGTATTTGGAAGTTCAAGGCCATACAGACAGCAGAGGCAAAGACGACTACAACATAACTCTTTCAAAGAATAGGGCAGAAGCTGTGGTGAGTTATTTAATGAAGAAAGGGATAGACCGTTCGCGATTGGAAATAAAATTCTTCGGTGCGGCAAAGCCAGTAACAACAAATGATTCAGACGAAGGTCGTGCGAAGAATCGAAGAGTAGAATTTAGAGTTTTGAAAAAACGATTCGAATTAATTGAAAACAGTTGATTAATCGTTTTTCGAATTTATGCTGTCCCAAATAACGTCTTTCAATTCGTCAATGTTCTTTTGACCAACTGCAGAAATAAACACATGTTTAATGCCGCGAGGTAAGAGCTTTTTCATTTGCTTCTCCATAACGTCGTCTATCATGTCGCATTTCGTGATGGCCAAAATGCGCGGTTTATCGAGCAATTCAGCATTGAATTTCTTCAACTCATTCAATAAAATTTTGTACTCTGCTTTAATGTCATCGGAGTCGCATGGAACCATGAACAACAATGTTGCGTTGCGCTCAATGTGACGCAGGAAGCGGTGTCCAAGACCTTTTCCTTCCGAAGCTCCTTCAATAATTCCAGGAATATCTGCCATAACGAAACTGCGATCGTTGCGGTAACGCACCATTCCTAAATTCGGAACAAGTGTTGTAAACGGATAATCAGCAATCTCAGGTTTAGCAGCAGAAACAACAGAGAGTAAAGTAGACTTTCCAGCATTCGGAAATCCAACCAAACCAACGTCTGCAAGAACTTTCAATTCAAGAATTTTCCATTCTTCAACACCCTCTTCTCCCGGTTGAGCGTAATCAGGTGCTTGGTTAACAGCGGTCTTGAAATTGTGATTTCCTAAACCACCACGTCCACCTTTTGCAATAATGTATTCTTGTCCTACCTCATTAATTTCACAAAGCACTTCTCCAGTTTCAACGTCACGGGCGATTGTACCTATTGGAACTTCCAAATACTCGTCGCCCCCTTGCTTTCCAGATTTGTGTGAACTGCTTCCACCTTCACCCGGTTCTGCAATAACGTGCTTACGGAACTTCAAGTGAAGCAGTGTCCAAATGTTTTGGTTTCCGCGAAGAATAATGTGTCCGCCACGTCCGCCGTTTCCTCCATCTGGACCACCACGCGGAACGAATTTCTCTCTGTGCATGTGTCTAGACCCAGCACCGCCGTCGCCTGAGCGACAACAAATTTTTACGTAATCAACGAAGTTTGAATTGCTCATGCTAATGTGTCTATTGCACTGAACAAGCGATTAGAGATTTCATCCAACTCACCAATTCCGTCTATTGCAAAAAATTTATTTTGTCCTTTATAATACTCTGCTACCGGAGCAGTCTCTCTCTTATACACTTCAATGCGATTGCGAACGATTGAAATATCGCCGTCGTCTGCACGCCCCGATGTTGCAGCGCGTCCAAGCAATCTTTTCTCCAACTCGCTCTCTTCCACTTCCAAAGCCAACATACAAGAGATGGTTTGATTCTTTTCCTTCAACATTTCATCAAGAGCCAAAGCTTGCGGAGAAGTTCTAGGGAAACCATCGAAGATGAATCCGTTAGCTTCAGGAAATGCTTCCAATTCGCTCTTCAACATGTTAATAGTCACTTCATCTGGAACTAAATTCCCAGCGTCCATGAAACTTTTAGCAAGCGTACCTAAGGCTGTAGCTTCTTTAATGTTTTTGCGAAAAATATCGCCAGTGCTCAAATGCACCAACTTGTATCTGTTCACCAAACGTTCGCTTTGGGTTCCTTTTCCAGCACCCGGAGGGCCGAAGAGTACAATGTTAATCATGTCTTTGGATTGAATTGAACTGCAAATGTACAACACGCTCATGGTTTTCGTGGTCTTTTCGGCCATCTGAATTATCTTCGCAGAAATAATGAAATTATGAATTACGATGTTATTGTTTTAGGAACGGGACCCGGCGGATATGTAACTGCAATTCGCGCAAGCCAACTGGGATTGAAAACGGCGGTAATCGAACGTGAAGCCTTAGGCGGAATTTGTTTGAATTGGGGCTGTATTCCAACTAAAGCTCTGTTGAAGAGCGCATCGGTTTTTGAATATATTAATCACGCGAAAGAATACGGAATTGAAGTTACCGGGGCCAAGGCAGATTTTGCTGGCGTGGTGAAAAGAAGTCGCGGTGTTGCCGACGGCATGAGCAAGGGTGTTCAGTTCTTAATGAAGAAGAACAAGATCGATGTGATCATGGGAACTGGGAAAGTTTTAGCTGGAAAGAAAATCCAGGTGACGGCTGCTGACGGTACTGTTTCTGAAGTAAGCGGAAAGAATATCATTATTGCTACAGGAGGACGTTCACGCAGCTTGCCGAACATGCCACAAGATGGAACGAAAATTATTGGATACCGCGAGGCTATGACTTTGGCAGAGCAACCAAAGTCAATGGTTGTTGTGGGGTCTGGCGCAATAGGAGTGGAGTTTGCATATTTCTACAACGCTATGGGAACGAAAGTGACTATCGTTGAATATGCAGCGAATGTTGTTCCAGTGGAAGACGAGGACATCTCTAAAGCATTGGCTAAGTCGTTCAAATCTGCAGGAATTGAAATTCATACTTCTTCTGAAGTGACTTCAGTGGACACTTCTGGAAAAGGATGTAAGGTGCATGTGAAGACCGCTAGCGGTGAACTCGTGATCGAAGCCGACGTTGTATTATCTGCTGCAGGAGTGGTTGCGAACATTGAAAATATTGGATTGGAAGATGTGGGTATTGTAACCGACAAAGGAAAAATCATGGTAGATAAATTCTATCAGACCAACATCCCAGGTTACTATGCAATCGGAGACTGCGTGCCAGGTCAATCGTTGGCTCACGTGGCAAGTGCGGAAGGAATTACTTGCGTTGAAAAAATTGCAGGTCATCACCCGCAAGCCATCGATTACAACAACATTCCAGGTTGTACTTACTGCTCGCCAGAGATTGCGAGTGTTGGATACACAGAGAAGGCAGCGAAAGAAGCTGGATACGAATTGAAGATTGGTAAGTTTCCATTCAGTGCTTCAGGAAAAGCAAGTGCAGCTGGACACAAAGACGGTTTCGTGAAATTGATTTTCGATGCGAAATACGGTGAATTGTTAGGCGCGCATTTAATTGGTGCGAACGTTACTGAAATGATTGCAGAATGCGTTGCGCTGCGCAAGTTGGAAACAACAGGAATGGAATTGGTGAAAACCATTCATCCGCATCCAACCATGAGCGAAGCCATTATGGAAGCGGCAGCTGCTGCTTACGGCGAGGTGATTCACTTGTAAGAATAATATGAAAAAATACGTTGTTGCACTCTTAAGCTTCTTGTTCATTTCGCAGTTGACCGTTGGTCAGGCGGGAGGAACAAGTTGCTCAAATGCAGTGACGCTAACTTGCGGTCAGACCATAGGTGGAAGTACGCTAGGCGTTCTTCCAGATAATTTCGATTCAGGAAATTTTGAAGGCACTGCGGGTCAGCTGTGGTATACGTTCACTCCGCTTGGAAGTGGAACGGTGGAACTAAGTCTTTGTAGTAACAACACCAATTACGATACACGCGTTCATGCGTATTCGGGGAGTTGTGGAAATTTAATTTTTATTGCAGAAGACGACGATGCTTGTGTGAATCCGGTATTCGCAAGTGATCTGGTATTTCCTGTTACGGCAGGGGTAACGTATTTCGTTCGTGTAGGTGGAAGCTTTACCAATGCGGGAATTTATGAAGGAACATTTTCTTGTAGTCTTTCTATTCTCGGTTGCACGAATCCGCTGAGCTGTAATTACAATCCGGTTGCGAACACCAACGACGGTTCATGCGACTTCGCTTCGTGCTACGGATGTAAATATGCGAATGCATTGAATTACGACGCAACGGCGACGTTCGACGATGGCTCTTGTTTGTTTGCAGCGGTAATTCCAGGATGCACGAATAGCGCAGCTTCGAATTACAACGCGACTGCTACTGTAGATAACGGAACCTGTTTATATGCGGGTTGCACGAATGCTTCAGCATACAACTTCAATCCGATTGCGAATGTCGACGATGGCAGTTGTGATTTAATAGGCACGTGCTTCGGCGACATGAATCAAGATGGGGTAATCACCATCGAAGATGTGATGCTATTTATAGCAACGTTCGGAACGAACTGCAATTAGATTTGTCCGGCTTCGAAAATTTCAGTAGCTTTTTCTACAGCGTAATCTATCTCTTCTTTTGTCGTGTAGCGAGAAAAAGAGAAACGGACAGCGGGCTGTCCTTCGCGCAACGCTCCAATGGCGTCTAATACGTGGCTCCCTTTTGTTGCGCCGCTGCTACATGCACTTCCGCCCGAGGCGGCAATTCCTTCAAGATCTAACAAGAACAAAAACATGTCGTTGTTTTTCGTAGGAGGAAAGGTTGTGCTCAAAACTGTATAAAGACTATCGTTGCTTTCCGATTTTCCATTGAAGGTAATTCCAGGAATACGTTTTTTCAATTCAGCAGCCATGTATTGCTTCAAACCGCTAACGTATTCTTGATGCTCTTCAACTTCACTGAATGCAAGGTCCATGGCTTTCGCCATGCCCATTATTCCTCCGGTGTTTTCTGTTCCTCCGCGCATACCTCGCTCTTGTCCGCCACCGGTAATGTCTGCGAAAGCAGGCAAATTTTTTCGGATGAAAATAAATCCAACACCTTTGGGCCCGTGATATTTGTGCGCAGCAGCGTTAATGAAATGAATAGGTGTTTCTTTCAAATTGAAACGATAGTGTCCCATCGTCTGAACGGTATCGCTGTGGAACACTGCGTTGTTTTCAATACAAATTTCGGCTACTTCTTGAAGCGGCAAGAGATTCGCAATTTCGTTGTTGCCGTGCATAAGCGAAACGTAAGTCTTCACGCCATCGCTCAATGTGTTTTTTATGTCGTTTAGATCAATGCTTCCGTCAGCTGTCAATGCCACCCAATGCACAGAAACTTTTCCTTCTTCTTGAAGTTTTTCCGCAGTTTTTACAATAGCACTGTGTTCAATCTTTGAAGTGATAATTCGCTTGCATCCCATGTCGCGAACAGCAATGTTCATCGCAAGATTGTCTGCTTCCGTTCCTCCACTGGTGAAATAAATTTCTCCGGGTTCGCAGTTCAAATGCTTCGCTATGCTTCGACGAGCCGTTTCAATTTGCGTTTTTACTTTTCTTCCGAACGAGTGAGTCGAAGATGGATTTCCGAATTCTGTTTTTAAGAAATTCGAAATAACATCTACCACTTCAGGAGCAACAGGTGTAGTTGCTGCATTATCTAAATAGGCTTTCATTCAGCAGAAGGAATGTGTTGTTTTATTTGTTGAATCAATACCAATGCTTCTTCGAGTGTTGGTGCTTCCGCATAAATGCGAACGATAGGCTCGGTGTTGCTCTTACGCAAATGCACCCATCCGTTCGAGAAGTCAACCTTCACACCATCAATCGTATTTACTTTTTCATGTTGAAATTCTTTCGCAACGGTTGCGAGAATTCCATCTACATCTAGACTTGGACTTAACACCACTTTGTCCTTAATCATCTGATAGGTTGGATACGTCGCACGCATTTCAGAAACAGAGTTGAAGTTCTTTGCGAGGTGCGTTAAGAACAACGCTATTCCAACAAGCGCATCTCTTCCGTAATGTGTTTCCGGATAAATAATACCACCGTTTCCTTCACCGCCGATTACGGCTCCAATTTCTTTCATCTTCGCTACCACGTTTACTTCACCTACGGCAGAAGCTTCGTAGCGCTGTCCGTGTTTCGCCGTAACATCTGCAAGCGCGCGACTGCTTGAAAGGTTGCTCACGGTTGGACCGGGAGTAATTCCTAGCAGGTAATCTGCAATGGCCACCAGCGTGTATTCTTCACCAAATAAACTTCCGTCTTCACACACGAAGGCGAGGCGATCTACGTCAGGGTCAACCACAATTCCTAAATCACATTTCTCTTTCTTTACAATGGCAACGATGTCTGTAAGATGCTCTGCCAGCGGCTCTGGATTGTGCGCGAAATGTCCGTCTGCTTTGCAGTGAATCGGAACAATGTTTTCAACGCCTAACGCATCAAGCAATGCAGGGACATAGATTCCTCCAGAAGAATTAATTCCATCTACCGCAATCTTGAATTTTTTATTTGCAATGGCTTCAGCATCTATGGTGTTTATTCCAAGAATATGTTGAATATGCGCTTTCATGAAATGACGTTCTTCTATGCTGCCCAATTCGTCTACTGTGCAGAAGGCGTAATCATCGGCATCTGCTCTGCGTAGCACTTCTTTACCTTCATCGCCCGAAATGAATTCTCCTTTTTCGTTGAGTAATTTTAATGCATTCCATTCTTTCGGATTGTGACTAGCGGTAAGAATAATTCCCCCGTTCGCTTTGCTTTCCGTAACAGCCCATTCAACTGTAGGAGTGGTGGAAAGTCCTGCGTCTATGACATGAATTCCCATTCCGACCAAGGTATTCATGACTAAGTTTTGAAGCATTTCACCGCTAATGCGCGCATCTCTTCCAACTACAATTGAAATATGTTGTTTGTTGTTTCTGTGTTGAAGAAAAGCAGCGAAAGCCGCTGTGAATTTCACGGTGTCGAGCGGTGTTAAGTGTTCACCCGGAACAGCACCAATGGTTCCGCGAAATCCGGAAATAGATTTTATTAAGGTCATGTCTTTAAAATAACTTGTGCAAAGATACTTCACCCATAGAATTAAACTTCGTTCTTTGTGGAATGAATCACTTGGCCCACTTATATCTATCCTCTGATAACGAAGAGGAGATGGTTGGTCAGTTCATAGCAGATGCGGTGAAGGGAAACGATTTCAATTTATACAGTCTGAATATTCGAAATGGAATACTCCTTCATAGGTGGGTAGATTCGTTCACAGATACGCATGATTTGGTGAAGGAGCTTCGTGCTGAGTATCGCCCCAAATTGGGGTTGTACAGTGGAGTGCTCATTGATTTGGTGTTCGATTATTTTTTAGCTAAAGATTTTCAAATTCATTCGGGAAGAGATCTCGCCGAATTTCAGCAGTTCACTTTTTCGGTTTTGAATAAACACGAAGAAATTTTTCCGAGTAAAATGAAGAATTATTTCTTTCACATGAGAGACAAAGAATTCATTATGAAATATGCCCATCCGGTTGGAATGGCGGTTATTGTGCGCCAAATGGGAATGCGCATTCCACGTGGAGAATCCCTTGTAGAAGCCGGAGATTTTTTCTTAGATCATGTTGAAGTTGCTTCGAAGTATTTCCCTCAATTTTTTCAGGACTTAAACAGTGAGTTCCAATTGAAGCGAGAGATCCTTTTGAATGAAAGTAAAATTGATTAAGTTTGTAGGTAATCCCTTTCATGATTCAATCAGGAAAGAAAATCAATTTCATTGAAGAAATCTGTTTGGCGCGTAATCATAGTTTCAGTTGCTTTGCTTGGAGGCGTTGCCTCTATGTTTCTTCTGCTTTCTCCAAAGAAAATTCAGGTTGAATTTGAGCAAGATCCGAATTTACCTGACTTGGTGTCTGTAGATTTAGACAGCATTCGCTCGAGGGGAAAATTAATTGTTCTAACCGAAAATAGTGCCTCAACTTATTATTTGTACAAAGAGGAGCCTAAGGGATTCGATTACGAATTAGTGGAACAATTCGCAAAATTTTTAAAAGTAAAATTAGAAATTCGTGTGATTGAAAACTTGGATAGCATGTTCGCGATGCTATACAGGGGAGAAGGAGACATCATTGCTTCAAACTTAACGGTAAACGAGCAGAGAAAGAAATTCGTGGCCTTTTCTCCGACAATCTATCAGACGAAGCAGGTCTTGGTGCAGCGAAAAGACACCGCGAACAAACTTTTAGAAAGCGGCATTGTTGTTCATTCGATTAATGAATTGGATCGGTTGCCGGTTCATGTGCATGCGTATTCCTCCTTTTACAGGAAACTGGAAGAAATTTCGGCTAGCACAGGAATGAACCTTCAGGTTATTGAAGCAAGCGGAAAGGTAGGTACGGAAGAATTGCTTCAAGAGGTAGCAAGTGGTGCGGTTCCCGCGACAGTGACAGATAAGAGTTTGGCTTTTCTGAGTTTTGAAGACTACCCCAATCTCGACATGTCAATTGAATTAAGCGAGGATGAGGACATTGCTTGGGCCGTTCGACCAAATGCATATTTATTGCAAGAAAGATTAAGTGCATTCATTGCCGGAAAAAATGGAAAACGTTTTATAAACAAGCTTTACCGTAGATATTTTGGACGTGCTGAAGAGAATTGGTCGGGGGGTGTTCAGCGATTTTTTTCCATGCCACCTATTCAGGCCGGAGCTCTTTCTCCCTTCGATTCTTTGTACAAGGTTCACGCACCAATTGTTGGTTGGGATTGGAGATTACTCACAGCTTTAAGTTTTGTAGAATCGGGTTTTAATCCGAATGCAGAATCGTGGGCGGGTGCTCGCGGTCTAATGCAACTCATGCCTGCAACCATAGATAAATATGGTGGCG
>Ga0209107_10002202_pt1 | contig 10856 bp, 11 predicted proteins | sample LakErihyJuly2011_2_FD_187460 | JGI IMG/M metagenome (GOLD analysis project Ga0209107, IMG submission 187460) | Freshwater microbial communities from dead zone in Lake Erie, Canada - CCB hypolimnion July 2011 (SPAdes) (version 2) | ecosystem: Environmental > Aquatic > Freshwater > Lentic >... | reverse complement strand
AGGCAATAATATATCAAATATGTTTATCAATCTAAGTTTCCCTGCGATTTTTAATGCTGTATCCCCATTACTATCACGTATAGTCATATTTGGATGATATGGTAATAAGGCATTTATAGCAAAGGTTCCCGCTTTCTTTATCGCAAGCATAAGTGCTGTTTGTCCTTCCTTATTCTGTACATCTATGATAGACGGGTCTGGCTCTATAAGACGTCTCACTAACTCTGTAATATAATCCTTCGTTTGATCATAGATACTGACCGCAATCATTAAGGACGTATTTCCCTCGTTATTTTGAGTTGTCGTTTTGGAGCCGTTTGCTAAGAATTTTTGTATAAGGTCAATGGGTAGTTTTGCGTTTATAGCATACATAAGTTCTGTAGTTCCATCCTTGTCGCCCCTATCCACGATATATCCCTGTTCATCTATAATCCTATGAATAATAACTTTTACGATAGTCTTATTTTCTTCATTAAATTCTTCACGGGCATATCGTTCAATAGCATACATCAGAGCATTTCTGCCATGGTTATCTACGAGTTGGATATTCGCATGAATATCCAATAAATATTGTGCTGACGCATATATACCATATCGTATTGTAATCATGAGAGGTGTCATACCCTCTGTCTCTTCCTGATAATCAACAATCTCATCTGCCAATCTAAAATATTTTTCGTCCCACTCATCTAAGATTGCGTTAACGTCCTTTTTATTAAATGAATATGGATCCATAATTTGTTTCATGAATCGTCTATGCATATATTTTTGCGCCTCCTTTTTATCATGGGTTTCTTTCTCTTGTCTATTTTTATTCGTTGACATCCCTATTCTTCCTCCATAAAAAATTCGCATCTCTTTGTAGAATAATGAGATGGACTCGTTTCAAGAAAACCAACTCATCGGATACACCGCCTCTGTTACCACGATTCTCGCCTTTGCCCTCCAATTTGTCCACACGGTTCGGTGCGGAACTGTGGACGGCGTCAGTCTTTATCGGACAGCCGCCGACAGCATCAGTCTTGGTATCTGGGTTCTTTACGCAACTAGAACAGAGGATTATCCTCTTCTAATTGCGTCGTCTTGTGAACTCTTTTTGAGCCTCGGTGTAGGCCTTTTGGTACTGAACCATACTCTGTTTCCTAAGAAAAAGGTGATAGAGAATGTGGAGAAGCCGGTGATGATTCTTATAAGAGATGCTCCTCAAGGTTAATCTTCTTTTAATCCCAAGGAGGCAATAATGTTCATGCGCCCTGGTCTCAAATAGGACTCGTCCATTATCTGATTGATTTTCTTAACATCCATATTGGAGGTCAGAAGGAGAATCACATTTGGATAGATTCCCAGTTGAATCTTGTCTAGAAGCGTATTCCACCCTGTCTTATTCCGCACAAGAATAGGAATATTCTTGTGCGGCTCAATCCCCTTATGTATCAGAGCCAATTGAATATCAATCTCCTCCCAGACAATAATGAGCGGCTTGTCCTTGGTCGGCTCCACCTCATCTATCAAGGTTGCCATAATATCCCCCGGTTCCCAGGGACTAAAGGTATTACAGTAAGAGGATCCATAGGCATCTGCTAATAACAGGCCGAGAATAGACTTGCCAGTACAGGGAGGGCCGTGGAGAAAGATCGTGACCGCCTTCTTTGTGGCATACAGGTCCTGAATCTGCTTCATTAATATGGCCTGATCCGGCCTCGGATGATAGTCAAAGTTCTTGATGGGTCGCTTCCTGTACCAAAGATTACTATAGGAACCACAGCGATTGTAAATATCAATGGTCTTTCCTGACTTGGTTGGAACAGGTGGTGTATTGGCTGTATTCGCTGTAATCGTTGGAATTATTTGATTCATGACAGGTATTTCTTCCTCCTCCACCTCTCGTGTCAGATTCTTAAAACTTGCGTCTGTGGCAATCATCATTATTTCTGTTTCGTCCCTGTATTTTGAGGAGATATAGAGAAGATACCAATATCCAATGGAATATCCTGTGCCTTTATTGTCATTTCCGACCTCACTGGTATTGTCCTTGAGTCGCTTCATAATGCGCATACAGATGTCAGAATCGGACAGGGAATAGTATTTAATTCCGAAGCGTTTGGTAATTAAGAAGAGCATGGACCAGGGAATCATGCCGATCAAGGTATAGCCGAATCCAATCATGATGCCACTCAAGATGGTGATCGTGGCTTGTGGCTGCTGTTGTATTGGAGATTCTATGGTTGAATTGAACATGGTGCTTACTGTATGAAAAAGAGAGAACTTGAATCAAATTTAATCACTCATTTACTCATAGTCTCTTATTGTCTTTCCCACAGGAAACCGCGGAACTCCATCTGGTGTCAGATTCTGATACTTGACCGTCAGCATCTTGCCAATATAGTCTGCGCCATGTTTGAATAATTCCTGGCGGTCCTCTCTAGTTCCTTCGGGCCGACAGCCAAACTCTATTCCCTTCGGTGTGATACAGCGCCACATGACACACCCCTTTTCCGCCCCATCCGCCTCGTAGAAGCCTATGATTTTGAACTCGTCATCCTCAAACTCCTTCATCTTGAGCAAGTCATTGGACCGGTCTCCGACAGCGTACAGACCCGCCTTGTTCCGAATCATGAGCCCCTCATATCCTGCCGCCACATAGGCGTCGTGCGCCGGCTTCAAATCAGACTCCTTGGCAATCTCTCTTGTCGGACACAGTTGAAGTGTGGTGCCGATAACATGGGCATGTAAGCGGAAGAGATCCTGGAGAATGGCATATCTCTCTGTAAAGGGCTTGACAGGGTCCACGATGTCATAACAGTGGAGTTCCAGGAGGTTGTGCTGGACCCTGTCCTCCTCGGTCAGCGTCTTCTTCTTCGCTAGGCCCACAATGGTCTGAAAGTGGGCCTTGGTGGTAAACAGTTCGCCATCCAGAATGAGGCCCTTCGGCAACTTGCGAACAATCGCCTGGATATGCTCCAGATGGGCATAGGCTTTGCGCTGACGACTGAAGAGACAGGGACCTTCTTCTAGTCCACACATAGCAATGGTGCGCGTTCCATCGTATTTGGGCTGAACCAGACAGGGAAAGGGGATGTACTTCTTGCGTTCTGGCCACTTGTTCGCCAACATCGGCAAAGGAGCCGACAAGATGAGCTCTGTGGCCCTGCTGGCTGGCATAGACGCAGCAGCAGAATTACTGCTACTGCTACTGCTACTGCTACTATTGGATACCGCAACTATGTATCCCTCCGCCTGCTTCTTGTTCCAGGTCGCCCGCGCCTCCAGAATGGCCTGCTGAAAGGGCGTGGTCTCATTCTTCTTGCCCAGATTCTTCCCTTCGGATACCGCCTTCGTATCTGTCTGAATGGCCCCTCCCCTGTAACCACGTGTCACTGTGATCATTCCCACACGTGTATTGCTAGGCAACACACTCACCTCCTCCACGGCAATTGACCAATCCATGGTCTTGCCCGCCTTACTCACACTGGTTAATGGTTCAAACGATGCCATTGTATTAGTGTATAGGGATTAATTGATTCTTAGGCTTAATAACTCTAAGGATGCCTTTTTCTTTCGGGTGCCTGAGAACTTCAAATTTTTTGAAGGGCTAATGACATTCAAAAAATACTCTGTTGCTTGTTCTTAGGAACAAGCAACACACATTTTTTGAAGGTCTAATGACATTCAAAAAATACTCTGTTGCCTCCCTTTATTGTGCGGCTTCCGACTCCTGTGCCAGTTCAGGGTCCACTAGATTCGCCAAATACAGGTGCTGTGCGAGATTATAGGTCTCTTGGAAGACGCCATTGGCATCGTGAAAGAACATCCACTTTAGGCCATAGCCTGGGTCGGCGATATGCGCAGCATAGTTCGTATCATATCCATCTGCTTCCAGTGCTATAAGAACCTCTATTGAATGGAGGTTGTGCCGATCAGACCCATAGGAGAAGGTACCCGGTATAGGACTGTTGTTTAGGACAATCACGGGTGCCTTGGATTTGCCCCAACATCCTATCTGCCATTGGGCGCCCTGTGTAAATTCGGCAAGGGCCTGTCGCTCTGCTATACGCCAGGTGTCAGGAATAGATGCCATTGTGTTTGACAGATTACTGGGGACCTGTGGTATTCAATTTTTATTTATCTCGCATATGCCAGTGCCATGCGATATAGTCCAGAGGGATCTTCTGTTGTTCGGCTTGAGAACTGGAAATATACTGCCGACTATTTCCCCATTTCAACGGTCTAATCTGAATTCGGGTGGGGTGATACTTCAGCATATAGTTGAAATACATCTCGTATTCCGAAGCGCCGGCATACTCTGTTCCAAATTCTAGGAAGAGCCTCCAAAACAGTTTGTGGTTATGATAGGATTGAACCAGGTCCATTAAACCCTGAATGTGTTCCCTCTCAAAGATCATATGATGGCTGACCCCTGACATCTGTTGGTATTGTCGGGTGAGAGTTGGGTGCATCTTGGCCATATGAACAAAATAGGGAGGATTGTATTCTCGGCTCGGATTATAGGCACACTTCCCATTCACGAGAAAGGTGGTTGGCTTTAAAAAGAAGGTATCACTGTCTACAACCAAGAAGGTATCCATCAACTCGGGAATGACAAAAGGGGCATACAACTTCAAAAGTTGCTGTAAATACCAGCCATTCCGCTCATGTGGTCCTCGTATCTCTATCACATCCTTCATTGTAAAAGGATAGATGGACTCATCTATGACAGTACAACCTTCCACCTTCAACTCCTTAAAAGGAGTGATGATAAAGATTCGGCGATACCCTATAATGTTCTTGCGACAATGGCTTATCTGTAGGTCAATGTGTTCTATATCATTGGGCCCAACCGGCACAACAATGTCAAAGAGGTCCATCATTTTCTTATAGGAGCGTGTATGCTTTATATTTGATATTCTCTCTAGAAGTAATGACGGAATTGATTCTGCTTATGCCCTATACTGCGGTGTCCCTGTCTATTATTGCCCGCTTCATCTTCATGTATCTCCTCTATACCAAACGAAGCACCAATGTCTATTCGCTCGCCTTCTGCTATTTAAGTATTTTATCAGCGTCCTTCTGGATTCCTTATGGGATTATAAAAGAGGATGTTCCCATTATTGTACGAAGCAGTATAGAAATTGGTTTGTTGGGACCCTCTGCCATCTATATTCATTGGAATCGGATGAAAGGGGAAGATAAGATTCTTCCTACAATAACAACAATATCAGCCACCTAAATACTCCCTCGTACCAACAGGTAAGGATGGTGAGCAGTCTGCTTAAACCACTCACAAATGGCATCCAGGATGAACGGATTAGTTACAAGGCCACACTCTATCCCTTTGTCCGACTATGGCGCACCACCAGCCGGTTCACGACACAAATGGTCCGTCTAGACTTTGATTCTGCTCCCACGCTTGGAGGCACGTCCTTCTTTCGCCTTGTACGGAAAGGCCAATTGATTACGCGCCTCTTTTTGATGGTCACCATGCCCGATATCGCCACGGCACAACAGACGGCAATCGCGGCTGCTGGGGGTCCTGTGCTTCCCCGTTTCGGCTGGACAAACTCGCTCGGCCACGCCCTTGTATCTAGGGCCCAGATGACCATCGGCAATACCACCATAGAAACTCTAGACAGCCGCCTGTTAGAAGTCCTAAATGAATACACCATTCCCTTGGAAAAGATACCTGTGAGCAATCGCATGATCGCCAGGTTGGACAACGGCTTTACACAAACGAGTTTCGGTCAAGATCAGAATCGTCCCACCCAACTCGCCATTCCTCTTCCCTTCTGGTTTTGTCGTGGCGACCCTGGCTCTGCCTTCCCCATTGATGCCATCTTACAGGATGATGTGCTGATTGGAATTACATTTAGAGGAATTAATGGCCTGTATTATACGGACAGTAGGGCTGTTGGAAATAGTACTTTAAATACAGAGGATGGCACGAATCTGTGGCCCATAACAGGAAGTCCTTTTTATAGACCCAGTTCTGCTGGGTCCATCGTGCCTGGCCTTGTTCCTTCTGAAACCGTCTTCCTTGTGCCAGGAATTACCATGCCCTCTATTTTTACACTCGGTGACACCTACATCATGGCCGAGTATGCCTATTTGGATCAACCCGAGGCCAATCGCTTCCGCCTTGCCGATTTACAAGTCCCCATTGTCCAACACTATCCCATTCAGCCCTTTCAGACCCAGGGACTTCCAAGAGCCAGAATCCGCATAGATGTTCCCAATCCTACGAAGGATCTCTTCTGGATTTGCCAGAGAACAGATGCCCCGTCCTATAATGCTCACTTCTTGGCCACACGAGAACTAAAAGGGCCCCAGGATCCGTCGGGCTATATTTGGTGGCCGAATGCGCTAGGTCTGTCCGCCCAACAACCCGGCTATCTTCAACCGGCCTTTGCCCTCTCCAATTCCGAACCCTTGGGTGCCGTGGCCCTGATGTACCAGGGCTCCCTCGTCAGATTCAGCACGCAAACACCGGCTCTTCTGCGAAGTATTCTGCCCTCTTGGGAACAAAAGAAGAGCCCTTGGGTCAATCGGTACTATTACAACTATCCGATTGGCCTCTGGAATGGGTATACTCCTCCGTCCAGACCTCGGGGCGAAGGCAATCTGGATAAGATACAACAGAGGGAACTATTACTGGAATTCACGCCTTTATTAGGGTCACAGAACCCGAATATGGTGCCCCCCTACACCGTGTATATCTGGGCAGAAACCTACAATGTACTCCGAGTGTATGGTGGTAGAGCGGGGATTCTATTTGCCTATTAAGAGACTTGGACTTTTGATTGTTGCTTAGCAACAATCTTAGTCCAAGTCTGGGAAAGATGTTGCGATGTGCTAAGATTGTTGCTAAGCAACAATCTAATCACATCGCGATTTAGCACTTATCCCTTTAATACTAAAGTATGATATATGATGTATATCGCACTATTTTTCACTACATTTAATCTTGAATGCGAGAGTGGCAGCAAGTGTGGCTGACCTGGGCAAGGATAGTTCAATATAGCGATGATAACTCGGAACCTCTATGCGTCCATCCCAGGCCTTTCCGTCATTGACCCACTGGGTAATCACCCGTTTCATTTCCAGAAAGCCAGCCTCTTCCGGATCCAAGTGTTCCTTCATCTGTTTTATCAGTGATAGTCCCTCGGATAAACGCTCCCCCTTTGTCTTCTCCACCTTGGTCATTCTTATTAGAAAATTTGAAAATTCTTTAAACTGAATATAGTGTGATAAAAGACAATAAATGATTGTGGTTATCACCGACAATATCAAGAATTCCTGGGCGATTGACTCCAAAGAGGCAACGGCGCTGGAATTAAAATTAAATGTGACGTCTAAAGCGCATCTATGGAAGACGATTGGAGACGACCTGTTTGCGATTGGCACGAATAAGGCGGATGCCAAGACGCGTGTCATCGTGAATACAGAACAGTTTGAGTTCCTAAAAATGCTTCATAAACGAGAGGGGGGCTGGGAGGCCTGTAGGGATTTGTAGAATTGCTAATTATTATCTATTGTATAATAAATGTCCGTAGGAAGACAAGTAGAAAAACAGTCTATATTTTTTAGTCCAGATATTGTTTACGAAAATACCGTATTACTAATGAACAATATTATGGGATGGTATTTTGTGTCAATAAAACCACAAAAAGAAGCACCCAAAAAGACATTCATGAGTTCCATGTCAGGAATGTTTTCTTCAAAACCACCCTCTGGCACAACTCTATATCATGGAACGGAATCCTATTATTTATTTGAAAAGGATGAATCGCACAATGGTGAGAATGATTTAAAAAAGGCAGGATTCCGACATGTAGAAATTCCGATATCTCAAATAGATCTGGATAATATAGTTGCTACAGAAGACCAGCGAAAAATTCAAACGGGCGGTCTCCGTAAAAAATCAAGAAAGACTAAGACATCCAAGAAATCCAAGAAGTCTAAGAAGACTAAGAAATCAAGACGACATCATTAGAGATTCAAGAACTCTATTTTGTTATAGGCAACTGTGATGGTTCTGGGATTCGCATCAAAGGTGGAATAATAAAAGGTGATAGCATCATTCTCAATGTCCATGCCTAAACAATATTCTATGCCGTGTGTTTTGAAATAGAACGGCAAAGACATTGACAGGGGTTTCAAGGTAGTCGGGTCAAGGAGGACAAGATGGTGATAGTATTTCCGGGGACTTCCATATTTGACCACATGAGTCAAACAGACAATTTTGTTGTTGTACAGGACGCCGTTGGCAGATCCCCGTAATTGACGGAAGTAGGGAGGGACTTGATAGGTGGTGGTTAGAACAAGTTTCCCGTTCTCAATCGTACCTGCTTGAAAGGGATTCCACCTATAAATGACTTTAGAGGTTCCCTTCTCAGAAGGTACGAACAGCCAGTTCTTCTCACACTCCGCCCCAATAGGACTGGGAATCACCTGAACATTTGTGAGCGCATTGGTGGCCAAATCATAGGTGCCATAGGCCATATGAATTCGTCCATCGTTTGTCAAGGACTTCGTGGCCGCCGTAAAAACAATGCCCGATCCATCATTGAAAATACGGACATCTTCTAGGCCCATGACATTCGTCGGAACAGAGGGAATCAGGGGATCCTCCTTTAGAAACTCAGTAGCAGAAGACGAATCCGTTATAGGAAACAATCTATTCCATTGGTCATTTTTCAAACACAGATTCTGCGTTCTCACAATATTGGCCGGGTCCCTGGCCGTATAGGTTCCTTGTTCACTGGTATGATAATTCACATAGCGTACATTGGTAATCAGGGCGCCCTGGTATCGCGTGACAGAAACCGAGGAAGGCCTGTAAGGCCCTATGGACTGGGGGGTCTTTAAGTCCTCTGGTTTGGTCCCTTCCTTTAAGTCCTCTACGTAGAATTCCATATTGGACAGTACGTTGTCCAGAAGGGGAACCGATTGGTCCTTCAGCATGTAGCGCATGGAGGCACGGCACCCCTCATGCCTCAGGGGATTCACATAGTATTGGAGGACGGTGTATTCATAGTCGAGAAGGTGGTCATAGACTTCGGATTCCAAGAACAGGGCTACTGCGGGCTTACCAATCTGTTTGGCCAATCGGTAGTAATGCATGGCCTTCCATTGGTCTCCTACAATGCGGAAGTGCTTTATGAGGAGATAGAGGGCCTCCGCCCTGTAATTACTGTGCTTCTGGCCCTTCTGAATCCAGAGTTCTGCCTCATAGGGCTTGTCCATTTCCAAATACAACTGGCCAATCATGTAATAGGAATACCAGACCTCCTCATACCAGCCCCCCAGTTCAATACGTTTTATATACATCTCAATGGATTCCTGTTTCTGGCCCAGACACTTATAGGTCTGGGCGAGATAGAAATGGGTGCGCACGTTTGTAGGCTGCTCCTTCAGTTCCTGAATGAGAAGGTCGCGATCCCTCGTGAACTTGTCCGCCTTACAGCCCCCATCATTGCGGTCATTGATCCAAATCTTGGAATCGGAAATATTGTGCCCCATGGGGCCGTCCCAGTATTCATGGGTGGCGCCTCTACACGTCCACATATGGTCCAGACGAAGGAAGCGGGCATTGGCATAGTGGAGTGTGCCGGCCTTCTGGATAATGCTGTAACCCTGATGGTCGCCGAGATCTGTTTGCTTATTGAAGGAGGGTTCTACCACCAGTTCCATGTCGGCATCAATCACGAGGACATAGGTTTTAGCAGGGTGCCAGTCCAATTCATAACAGAACTGCTTGGCGTCATTAAAGGACTTGGTGCGATTGATTCCGAAGTTTGTCCAGGGATGGTCATAGGTCTTGGCGGGAATTGGCAGAGTCGGATAGAAATCCTTCAGAATCTGGACCGTGTTGTCCGTGGACCCTGTATCGCTAACACAGATGGCATCGGCAATCTTCAGGGCCGATTGAATGGAGCGCGTAATAATACGGGATTCATTCTTAATCATGTAGAGCACAATCACTTTAATGGGATCGGGCATTTGTTTGTTGTTGTTGTTTGTTGGTTGGGTTTGTTTAAGTTGATTAGGCAAACGGATAGGTAGAAAAGTAGTTGATTGTAGAGCCATCGGACCCAATACAGGTCATCGTAATTAGTCCAGGGACTGGTACAGGTGCGGTCATGGTATAGGGAGATCCGGCACCTAACCCATTATATTTAAGTAGTATGCCTGTTGATGGACTTGCTGTTGTCGCAGTAAAATAGGACGTTGTGCCAACCATATTTGGATAATAGGGGGTTGATATTGTATCAATTGTGACTGGATCATATGTACCATTATCAATTACATATATGGTGGCATAGGGATTTAGAGGGAGTGTTAGACTTGCGGAAGACACTGTTGGAGTAGATATAGGAATTCTGGAATCCAGCGTTCCATAGAGAACGGTATTTCCTGAGGCTTCCAGATTTCCACTGATATCTAGATTGTTATATACATAGAGGCCTGATGTGTCTATCTGTCCTGACACGTCTAGATGGTTATAGACATAGAGATTTTGGAATTGCGCATTTCCAAAGGTGGTTGTTCCACTCACCGTTAGAGTCCCTGATACATCCAGATTGTTATAGATGTATAGCCCTGATGTGTCTATCTGTCCTGATACGTCCAACTTGTTCTGAATATATTGGGTTTGGAACTGCGCATTTCCAAAGGTGGTTATTCCACTCACGTTTAAATTTCCTGATACGTCCAGGTTGTTATAGACATACAGCCCTGATACATCTGTTTGCCCTGACACGTCCAACTTATTCTGAATATATTGGTTTTGGAACTGCGCATTTCCAAAGGTGGTTGTTCCACTCACTGTCAGAGTCCCCGATACATCCAGATTGTTATAG
>Ga0209107_10002199_pt1 | contig 10870 bp, 11 predicted proteins | sample LakErihyJuly2011_2_FD_187460 | JGI IMG/M metagenome (GOLD analysis project Ga0209107, IMG submission 187460) | Freshwater microbial communities from dead zone in Lake Erie, Canada - CCB hypolimnion July 2011 (SPAdes) (version 2) | ecosystem: Environmental > Aquatic > Freshwater > Lentic >... | reverse complement strand
TGCCAAATTTCAGACGGTCCAGTCTGAGCGCCACGCAAAAGTGTTGCGCAAGAATTGACCGCCGCCTGCCCCAAGTCGGCCGCCATGGGCGATGTCCGCTGGCAAGCTCTGGCATATGCCACCGTGGCCCTGAGCCACACTGGTTGCCAGACCTGCATGCCAGATTCGCTGAGGGGCACGGTGAAGGGCAGATGACTTTTTCAGCCATCACTGACACGCCCGCCATGCTTTCCGACACCGTACTGTTCACTGGCAACGCCAACCCGGCCCTCAGCCAGGAAATCGCCACCCACCTTGGCATTTCTCTGGGCCAGGCAGCCGTCGGCCGATTCTCGGACGGTGAAACGACGGTCGAGATCCAGCAAAACGTGCGCGGTCGCGAAGTCTTCGTGGTGCAGTCCACCTGCGCCCCGACCAACGACAACCTGATGGAACTGCTGATCATGGTCGATGCGCTCAAGCGCGCGTCCGCCCAGCGCATCACGGCCGTCATCCCCTACTTCGGCTACGCCCGCCAGGACCGCCGCCCGCGCTCCACCCGCGTGCCCATCTCGGCCCGCGTCGTGGCCGACCTGATGGAAACCGTGGGCGTCAACCGCGTCCTGACCATGGACCTGCACGCCGACCAGATCCAGGGCTTCTTCAACATCCCCGTTGACAACATCTACGCCTCGCCGGTGCTGCTGTCCGACCTGCAGGCCAAGAAGTACGAAGACCTCGTGGTCGTGTCGCCCGACGTCGGCGGCGTGGTGCGTGCACGCGCCCTGGCCAAGCAACTGGGTTGCGACCTGGCCATCATCGACAAGCGCCGCCCCAAGGCCAACGTCTCCGAAGTGATGAACATCATCGGTGAGATCGACGGCCGCAACTGCGTGATCATGGACGACATGATCGACACCGCCGGCACCCTGGTGAAGGCCGCCGAAGTGCTGAAAGACCGTGGTGCCAAGAGCGTGTACGCTTACTGCACGCACGCCGTGTTCTCCGGCCCGGCCATCGAGCGCATCAAGGCATCGCACCTCGACGAGGTCGTGATCACCAACACCATCCCGCTGAGCGAAACGGCCAAGGGCACGCCCAAGATCCGCCAGCTCAGCACCGCTTTCCTGTTCGCCGAAACCATCCGTCGCATCACCGACGGCGACTCGGTGACCTCCCTCTTCTCGGAACAGAACAACAACTTCTGATCCGGTTGTCCTTGCCTGCCTCGTCAGGGGCCGGCTTTTCAAAGCGCCTGGTCGCGGGCGCTATACCCACTTGGAGCACTCCATGAAATTCACCGCTTTCGAGCGCAATCTGCAGGGGACCGGAGCGAGCCGCCGCCTGCGCATCTCTGGCAAGACACCTGGCATCGTTTACGGCGCTGGCAAAGAGCCGAAAAACATCGAAGTCGACCACAACGCGCTGTACCACGCCATGCGCAAGGAAGCCTTCCACTCCTCCATCCTCGAGATGGAACTGGACGGCACGGTCGAGAAGGTCCTGCTGCGCGACTACCAGAAGCACCCGTTCAAGCAAATCGTGCTGCACGTGGACTTCCAGCGCGTGGACGCCACCACCCGCATCCACAAGAAGGTGCCTCTGCACTTCACCGGTGAAGCCGAGTCTCCTGCTGTCAAGCTGGACAAGTGCATCATCAACCACGTCACCACCGAGCTGGAAATCGAGTGCCTGGCTGAACAGCTGCCCGAATTCCTGACCGTGGACCTGAGCAAGGCCGTCAAGGGTCAGTCTTTCCAAGTGGAAGACCTGGGCCTGGCTTCCCACATCAAGCTGGTGACGCACGGCCGCAAGGCCCCGACGCTGGCCACCGTGGTCGAGCCGGTGGAAGAGGTGATTGCCGCTCCCGTGGCCGCCGCCGAACCCGCCAAGGGCAAGAAGGGCAAGAAGTAATCTGTCTGCCAACAGTTGCTTCATGCACGCAAAAAACCCCGCCTTGGCGGGGTTTTTTCATGGGCGCTCACCGCCCGTCGGCGCACACCTGGCGTCCATCAGGCATTGACCTTGAACGCTGACACGGCCTGCACCAGTTGCTGGGACTGCAGCTTGAGGCTTTCCGCCGCGGCCGCACTTTCCTCCACCAGCGCCGCGTTCTGCTGCGTGGCCGTGTCCATCTGAGCAACAGCCTGCCCGACCTGGGCAACGCCTTCGCTTTGCTGGGTGCTGGCCAGGCTGATCTCCGACATGATGTCGGTGACGCGCTGGATGGACTGCACCACCTCCGTCATCGTGACGCCGGCCTTGTCCACCAGGGCACTGCCTTGCGCTACGCGCGACACGCTGTCGTTGATCAGCGTCTTGATCTCTTTGGCCGCCTCGGCCGAGCGCCCTGCCAGACCGCGCACCTCCGAGGCCACCACGGCAAAGCCACGTCCCTGCTCGCCGGCACGCGCAGCCTCGACCGCGGCATTGAGGGCCAGGATGTTGGTCTGGAACGCGATGCTGTCGATCACGCCGATGATGTCCGAAATGCGGCGCGAGCTGTCGTTGATGCCCTTCATGGTCTCCACCACTTCGCCCACGATGCCGCCGCCCGTCACGGCCACGGTGGCCGCTTCTTGCGCCAACTGGTTGGCCTGGCGGGCGCCATCGGCGTTGTGCTGCACGGTGGCGCTGAGCTGTTCCATGGAGGCAGCGGTTTCCTGCAAGGCCGACGCCTGGGACTCCGTGCGCTGGCTGAGGTCCAGGTTGCCGTGTGCGATCTGCGTGCTGGCCGTGGCCACGGACTCGGAACACTCACGCACCCGTCCCACGATGCCAGCCACGCCGTCGCGCATCGTGCGCAGCGCATGCAACAGGCTGGTCTGGTCGCCTTCCCGCAGGTGCACGCTCACACTGAGGTCACCTGCCGCCATCTGCCGCGTGAGTCGCACGGCATCCGCAGGCTCTCCGCCGATCTGACGCAGGATGCTTTGCGCCATGGTGACGCCCACGCCCAGCAGGATCGCAGCCAGCAAGGCGGTGCCACCCAGCATGTAGATCGCCTGGTCCAGGACCGTGGCATTGACGGTGTCGACGTACACGCCCGAGCCGATCACCCAACCCCAGGGCGCAAAGCCTTGCACGTAAGACACCTTGTCCACCGGGGCATCGCTGCCAAGCTTGGGCCAGCCATAGGCCAGGTAGCCGGCGCCTTGAGCCTTGACCAGCCGGACGAATTCGAGGAAGAGAGGCATGCCGGCCGGGTCCTTGGCGGAGGACATGTCCTTGCCCTCCAGCTCAGGCTTGGCGCCATGCATCACCATGCGGGCCTGCATGTCGTTGATCCAGAAATACTCCTTGCCGCTGTAGCGCAAGGTGCGGATCGTGTCGAGGGCGCGGCGCTTGGCCTCGGCTTCGTCCAGCGCGCCCTGGAGCACCTGCGCGTGCAGGTGCACGACAATGCCGTGCGCCAGCTCAACGGTCTGACGCACGCTGCTTTTGCGCTCTTCCATGATGAGGCGACGCTCGCCGATCAGGAAAATGCTGGCCAACACCATGATGCCCAGCAGCGCGCTACCGATGACCAGTCCCAGCCTGCGAGACAAGGTGAGGGTGTGGCGTTGGATCATGCAAGGCTTTCAAGCGTGAGGGGATGGTGACACTTCGGGGAAGCGACATACCCCCACCGGTAGGGGCCCGCTTCATGGCATGATTTTCGTCTGCACACCTTGCCAACTTGAAGCGCAATGTGTGACACATTCCTCTTTTTCAACGCATCCAGCGGTCTGCAATGGCTGCAAAAAGGGCCTCACAGTGCGCAAACGTTCGCACCCAGCCCGCGTTTTCCCTGAACAAGCACACACATGATCCGACTGTTTGTCGGCCTGGGCAACCCAGGCGCCGAGTACGAAGACACGCGCCACAACGCCGGCTTCTGGTACATCGATGGCCTGGCGCGTCGCCTGGGCGTCTTCCTGCAACCCGACCGGGCGTACCACGGCCTGGTGGCGCGGGCCAACACACCGCAGGGGCCGGTGTGGCTGCTGCAGCCCCAGACCTACATGAACCTGTCGGGCAAGTCGGTGTCGGCGCTGGCCCGCTTCTTCAAGGTCAACCCCGATGAGGTGCTGGTGGCCCACGACGAGCTCGACCTGCTGCCAGGTCAGGTGAAGCTGAAAAAGGGCGGCGGCCATGCGGGGCACAACGGCTTGCGCGACATCCATGCGCAACTGGGCAGCCCGGACTACTGGCGCCTGCGGCTGGGCATCGGTCACCCGGGCGTCAAGCACGAGGTCGCGGCCTTCGTGTTGCGCAAACCGCCACAGGCCGAGCGCGAAGCCATCTTCAAATGCATCGACCAGTGTCTGGACGCCACCGAAGCCTTCCTGCAAGGCGACATGGCCAAGGCCACCGCCACCGTGCATGCGGGACCGCAACGGCCCAAGCCGCCGCGCAAGGCGCCGGACGCCCCCACCGGCGAGCCGGCCTGAGCGCGCACCGCGACAAACACAAACAGAGAGGCCACCCCATGCACTGCCACCATTTGCGCACCTTCGTCGGTCTAGCCGCTGCGCTCCTGCTCGGGCAAGCCCAAGGCGCCAGCCCCTTGGCTGCACGCAGCGCATTGGACGGCGACCCGCCGATCAAAGCGCCGGTCAAGGCGGCCTACCGCTGCACATCGGCCCAAGGCACGGTGAGCTACAGCCAGCAGCCTTGCGCCGCTGGCACCGACGGTCGCTTGGTGCAGGCGCAAGACGACCGCACCGAGGCGCAACGCCAGCAGGCCGAGGCCAACATGCACCGTGACCAGGCCATGGCCCACGACCAAGCCAGGCAAGCGCGCCGGCAGACCGACCATGCTGCGCACCCAGAACCTGCCAACCTGAGCGGCAAGGTCAGGCAAGTGGCGGTCGGGCAGCGCGAGGTGGACCGCCGCGGCGCAGCCACAGAATCACTGAAGCACAACCCCAGGCAGTTCCGGGCCAAAGCGCCCCGCAAGGCAGCGCGCAGCGCGTCATCGGCATCCTGATGCCTTGGGGGCTGGGCGCGACGGGCTCAGCCGACCATCATGCGGGCTGCTGCGGTGTCGTGCCGTTGAAGTCAGTGTCCAGCGCGTTGCGCTCACGCACCTGCGCGCGCGCCAGGGCCTGCAGGCCTTCGTACTTGATGAGCAGTTGCTCGCGGGTCTCGGTGTGCAGCGGGTCCACCGGAATGCACTCCACGGGACAGACCTGCACGCACTGCGGTTCGTCGAAGTGGCCCATGCATTCCGTGCATTTGGCGGGGTCGATCACGTAGATCGTCTCGCCCATCGAGATCGCCTGGTTGGGGCACTCGGGCTCGCACACATCGCAGTTGATGCATTCGTCGGTGATCTTCAGGGACATGGCACTGCTTCAGAAAACCGCGCTCAAACCGCGCGGCGGGCCACCCGGGCGCTGAGGCGTTCGAGCACGCTGGGGGCCACGAACTTGGACACATCGCCACCCAGCGAGGCGATTTCACGCACGAAGGTGCCCGAAACAAACTGGTATTGGTCAGATGGTGTGAGGAACACGGTCTCGACATCGGGCATGAGCTGGCGGTTCATGCCGGCCATCTGGAACTCGTATTCGAAGTCGCTGACGGCGCGCAGGCCGCGCACCACGACCTTGCCGCCATGGTTCACCACGAAGTCGCGCAGCAGGCCCGAGAACGCGATGACCTCGACGTTCGGGTACTCGCTGGCCAGTTCCTTGGCCATGTCCAGGCGCTCTTCCAGCGAGAACATGGTCTTCTTGTGGTACCCCGCGGCCACCGCCAGGATGAGCTTGCCGAACAACTGGCTGGCGCGCCGCATCAGGTCGGCGTGGCCAAGGGTCATGGGGTCGAAGGTGCCGGGATAGACCGCGGTCAGCACGGGAGGCGTGTTCAAGCGAGGCTCCAAGGGAGGTGGGATCGGGCCTGGCGGGGCCGATGCGCGCAATGCCATGCGCAATCCACTGCGCAATTCGCTGCCCAGTGTACGGCTCAGGCAGCCGGCGGGGGTGAGGCCTCGGCGGCATCCACACGCTGGAACAGGTGAAAGTGCACCGCACCGGCGTGGCCATGGCGGTGGCAGCGCAGGCCCAGGGTGGCGTCGTCACCCATGGCGTGGGGTGCTTCGACGTAAACCCAGCCGCCGGGCGCCACGCAGCGCACGGCCGCTGCCAAGGCGGGCTGGAAGAGCGCTTCGTCGAACGGTGGGTCCAGGAAAATCAGGTCGAAGGGCTGGGCGGTGGCGGCAGCAGTGAGGCTCGCGCCGGCTGACCGCGCCATCCAGGCCAGGGCATCGGCCTGCACCACCTGCACCTGGGGTGCTTTCAGGCGCTGCACCACGGTGCGCAAGGAGGCGACCAGCGTCGCCTCGCGCTCCAGCAGCACGGCTGCAGCGCCGCGGGATGCGGCCTCCAGACCGAGGGCGCCGCTGCCGGCAAAAGCGTCGAGCACGCGCCAGCCGGTGAGGTCCTGGCCCAGCCAGTTGAACAAGGTCTCGCGCACCCGCGAAGAGGTGGGCCGCAGGCCCGCAGCCACGGGCACCGGCAGTGGCGTGCGCTTCCACTGGCCGCCGATGATGCGGACTTCCTGCGCCGCGGTGCGCGCCACGGACTGAGCGGCACGGACCTGGCGGTCGCGAACGTCGTCGGAAGGCTTCGGGGGCGTGCGGCGCATGGAGGACATCTGGAGGGTGGGCGGGATTGTACGAAGCCCCACGCCTACAATCCCAGGCATGTTCAGTTTCATCAAGAAAAAGCTCGGCTGGGGCAGCGCACAGGACGAAAGCAAGGCTTCGACGGATCAGGCTCAGCCTGCTGCGACGGAAACCGTCCCTGTCGCCCCTGTCGCATCGCCCTCCCCGGTCACGGCAGCGGCGTCCACGGCCGCGCCCGTCCCGGCTCCGGCACCAGCAGCACCAACGCCCTTGGCGCCCACCCAGACCGCCGCGCCCGAAGCAAGGGCAGGCGCCTCCGAGCGCCGCTCCTGGCTGGACAAGCTGCGCGCCGGCCTGCGCAAGACGGGCTCCAGCATCGCCCAGGTGTTCACGGGCACGCAGATCGACGACGCGCTCTACGAAGAGCTGGAAGAAGCCCTGCTGATGGCCGATGCCGGTGTGGCCGCCACGGAATTCCTGCTCACCGACCTCAAGCGCCGCGTGAAGGAAGCCAAGGCCACCGACCCGGCCCAAGTCAAGGGCCTGCTGGTCGAGGCCATCACCGAGCTGCTGCAACCGCTGGAGAAGAGCCTGGAGGTCGGCACGCACACGCCCACGGTCATCATGGTGGCCGGCGTCAACGGGGCGGGCAAGACCACGACCATCGGCAAGCTCACGCGTCACCTGGCCGACGCCGGTCAGCGCGTGCTGCTGGCCGCGGCCGACACCTTCCGGGCCGCGGCACGCGAGCAGCTGCTGGTCTGGGCCGACCGCAACCGCGTGGACATCGTCAGCCAGGAGGGCGGCGATCCGGCAGCCGTCACGTTCGATGCGGTTCAAGCGGGTCGTGCGCGTGGCTGCGATGTCGTCATCGCCGACACGGCAGGCCGCCTGGCGACGCAATTGCACCTGATGGAAGAGCTGCGCAAGGTCAAGCGCGTCATCGGCAAGGCCATGGACACGGCCCCGCACGAGGTGCTGCTGGTGGTCGATGGCAACACAGGCCAGAACGCGCTGTCTCAGGTCAAGGCTTTTGACGAGGCCCTGGGCCTCACGGGCCTGGTCGTCACCAAGCTGGACGGCACGGCCAAGGGCGGCGTGCTGGCGGCCATTGCGCTGTGGTCACGCCAGCGCCAGAGCCCGGTGCCGGTGTATTTCATCGGGGTGGGCGAGAAGCTGGAAGACCTGCAGACCTTCCAGGCCCGCGAGTTCGCCCAGGCCTTGCTGAGCTGATCCCCAGCGCGGATTCCCGGCGCGCCGGGTCGCGCTCGGGCGCGCTCAGCCGGACTCAGACGCGCTCGACGCTGCGCGCCTCCAGGGGCATCCGCCCCGAATCGTCCGCGTCAAGGTCGTCGAACCAGGTCGAGGGCGGCGGCTCCTTGCGGTCGTGGTCGGCGCCGGTGGCCGCCCAGTCGTCCATGGCATCGTCGAGCACGACGTCGATGGCGCGTTCGTCCACCGAGAGGCCGCGCAACTCGCCCGCACTTTGCATGGACGCCACCACCGCGGCGGCTTCGGCATCGCGGCGCGCCAGGTGGGCATCGGCCGCGCCCACGGACCCCGCGCCCTGCACCGCCGAGCCCAAGATGGCCTCACGCGCCACCACCGGCCCGGGCAATGCCCCTTCCAGCCACACATGCACCGGGATGCGGGCGCCATGGAGCACCCGGTCCATGCGGGCATGCCGCCGTTGGGCACGTTCGTTTTCGCGGGACAGCGGCTGGCGCACCTCGACCACGGCGACCACCTGGGACGAGGCGTCGCACACCACCAGGTCGGCGCACAGCGACCCGACGCGGCGCAGCCATTCGCTGTAGGAATTGCGCGTGGGCACCTTGATGAAGCGGGCCACGGGCACCTGGGCCAGCACCATGTGATCGGGCAAGGCCTTGCGCAGCACGTGGTAAGCGTCGCGCTCGGACGTGGTCAGCACGCGGGTGGAGAGGGGCTCCCAGTCCATCAGGGTGTCGAGCTGCTCGTCGTTCAGGGGTTTGCCGCGTGGTTTGCGGCGCAAGTCACGGGCGTCGCGGGCATCACGGCCATCGCCCGTCGAAGCACCGCCACGGCTGCCGCCTCGGGGCGCAGGCGCCTGCGACTGGCGGTTGCGGACCCACCACCACGCCGCTGCCAGACCGGCAGTGCTCATGCCCGCCAACAGCACGGGCCAGTTTGACACCACATCCATCTTCGGGCCTCTTTGAAACGCTTCGACCACAGAACCGTGCGGGTGCAGCCACCCGCTTGACGCTGTTTTCGGCGCTGGGAGGCCCCGCTGAAGCGCCTGCATCGAGGTGCTACAACAGTCACACACGCTAACAGGTGGTGTGCGCGCTGTGGGGCGGGAGTGTGTCCGGCTGTATCGGCTGCGCGCTCAGCGGCCCATGCCGGGCATGCCCTTCATGCCACCCATGCGCTTCATCATCTTCATCAGGCCGCCGCCGCGCATCTTCTTCATCATGGTCTGCATCTGCTCGAACTGGTTGAGCATGCGGTTGACCTCCTGGATCTGCACGCCCGCACCCGCGGCGATGCGGCGCTTGCGGCTGGCCTTGCTCTTGCCGTCCATGAGCAGTGAGGGCTGGCGGCGCTCCTTGGCCGTCATCGCGCAGATGATGCCTTCCATGCGGCGCATGTCGCGCTCGGCCTTGCCCATGTCGGCCTGACCGGCTTTGGAAGCCAGCTCGGTGGGCAGTTTGTCGATGAGGCCCGACAGGCCGCCCATCTTCTTCATCTGGCTGATCTGGGACAGGAAGTCGTTGAAGTCGAAATCGACGCCGGACTTGACCTTCTCGGCCAGCTTCTGCGCGGCCTCGATGTCCACGCCCTTTTGCACTTCTTCGACCAGGGCCACGATGTCGCCCATGCCCAGCACGCGGCCGGCATGGCGCTCGGCGTCGAACACTTCCAGGCCATCGATTTTTTCCGACACGCCGGCGAACTTGATGGGCACGCCCGTGATCTGGCGCACGGACAAGGCTGCACCGCCGCGCGAGTCACCGTCGAGCTTGGTCAGCACCACGCCGGTCAGGGGCAGCGCGTCCTTGAAGGCCTTGGCGGTGTTGACCGCGTCCTGGCCCTGCATGGCGTCCACCACGAAGAGCGTTTCCACCGGCTTGAGCAGCGCGTGCAGCTCCTTGATCTCGGCCATCAGCACTTCGTCGATGGCGAGGCGGCCGGCCGTGTCGAACAGCAGCACGTCGAAGTAGTGCTTCTTCGCGTGGTCGATGGCGGCCAGGGCGATGTCGCGCGGCTTCTGCTCCGGCGTGGAAGGGAACCATTCGGCGCCGGCCTGGGCCGTCACGGTCTTGAGCTGCTCGATGGCCGCGGGGCGGTAGACGTCGGCCGAGACCGTCAGCACCTTTTTCTTGCGCTTTTCGATCAGGTGCTTGGCCAGCTTGGCCGTGGTCGTCGTTTTGCCGGCGCCCTGCAGACCGGCCATCAGGATGATGGCGGGGGGTTGCACGGCCAGGTCGATGTCGGCGATGCCCTCGCCCATCGTGGCGGCCAGCTCTTTCTGGACGATGCTGACCAGCACCTGGCCCGGGGTCAGCGAAGACACCACCTCGGCGCCCAGGGATTTCTCCTTGACGCGGGCGATGAAGTCGCGCACCACGGGCAAGGCCACGTCGGCCTCCAGCAAGGCCATGCGGACCTCACGCAACATGTCTTGCACGTTGGATTCGGTGATGCGCGACTGGCCGCGCATGGTTTTGACCAGGCGACTGAGGCGTTCGGTGAGGTTGGAGGCCATGGATGAAGCGCGGAGCTCTCGTAAACTGATCGCATGATTTTATCGCCCACCTTCTGGCCCAGCAGCATCGCCGTCGTGGCTTATGCGCTGGCCACCCTCTGGCCTGCACGTTCTGAGGACGCCGGCACCGTCAATCGGGCCGTTCGCGGCGCCCTGCTGCTCGGCTGGCTGGCCCAGGGTGTGGCCATCGCGCTGGACGTGCTGTCGCTGGACAGCCCCTTGCCAGGCGCGCGTTTCGGCTTTGCGCCGGCGTTGTCGGTGACCGCCTGGCTGGTGCTGGCCGTCTACGCCATCGAAAGCCGCCGCCTGGGCCTGCCCGGCCTGCGGCGCAGCCTGGCCTTGCTGGCCTTGGGCACCGTGGTGCTGGCCTGGCGCTTCCCCGGGCAAGCCTACGTGAGCGCAGGCAGCGCCTGGGCCCCACTGCACTGGCTGACCGGTTTCGCGTCTTATGGCCTGATCGGTGCGGCCCTGCTGCACGCGGCGCTGCTGCAACACGCCGAACGCCGTTTGCGCGCAGGCACCGATCA
>Ga0209107_10002198_pt1 | contig 10871 bp, 7 predicted proteins | sample LakErihyJuly2011_2_FD_187460 | JGI IMG/M metagenome (GOLD analysis project Ga0209107, IMG submission 187460) | Freshwater microbial communities from dead zone in Lake Erie, Canada - CCB hypolimnion July 2011 (SPAdes) (version 2) | ecosystem: Environmental > Aquatic > Freshwater > Lentic >... | reverse complement strand
CCTTGCCATGCCGCAAAGCCTTCAGATTGGCCGGCAGCATAGCCCAGTATCAAACGTTGCAAACCATAGGACCAAGTATTTTGCTGCGCATGGGGCATGCTGCTGGGGATGCCCCACTTTTGTCGGTGAGTTGGATTCAAGCCCCAGCGCACAGCGACGGCCTGCAACCAATCCTTCATGGTTTGGACTTCGGCCTCGTCCATTTGAAATTTTGTGCGCACAGCCGATACTTCAAACAGGCTGAGCCAATCGGACAAAGTTAGGCGTGCATCTGGCAGATTTAACAAAAATTCTAGGGCTTGAACCAGCGGCACTTGGCGTGGCGTGGTGTCTGCCACTGAAAATGGAATGTGCCTGTCATGTTGCTTTGGAAAACGCCCAAACACCGCCTGAATGTGTGACGCAAAGTTAGCCATGTCGGGCACCATCACCATCACATCGCTGGGCTTCCAACTTGGATGTTGATCAAACCAAGCCCAAAGTTGATCGTGCAAAATTTCTACTTCACGCTGCGCAGAATGCGCTTGTACCATTTGAATGCTGCCGTCATCGTCACAGCATTCAGGCGTCTCGGGCAGAGCTTTCAAGTTCAAAATGTCAGACTGAATTTTTTGCAAGCGCGTAGGCAATGGCTGATCAGCTGGATCTATAAAAAAAGTTTGCTTGCTCATAACGCTTATAGCGTTTTCAGGCTGATCAAAGCGCTCTAATGCATGCAAATAGTCGCGGCCTTGTTGACCCCATGAAGAAAGCAAAGAATGCTTTTGTGCGACCAGGTCCATGTCATGGCCCCAATATTCTTGGCAGGGATTTTGGACCATGAGAATAATTTGACTCCACCGCCCCAAGGCAGCCAAAGCCTCAACCACTTGCATGGGCAAGTTTGAGATGCCAAACACCACAATGCGAGGTGGCAAACCATCAGGTTGAAGAGCACCAACATGTTGAAGCTTGCGCATGAATTGTGAATGCACGTCGGCTCTTGAGTGACACTGGGATGCAAGTTCGGGCGCTTGGGTTTGCACAACATCTTGCTGCAACAACTGCCACAACTGAGCTTGCCAGACTTGATCGGGGGGCATGGCTTTGCGCTCATTCATATGTTGCAACACATATTGACCCATGGCCCAATCGCTGAGCCAATCGGCGCGGTAACTTTGGTAAGCATCAAAAACGTCTGCGACCTGCTGGGCCAACTGATAACGCTGCCGACCCAATGGATCGTCTTTGACATAAGCTAAGAGTGGCTCAACCTGATGCGTTTTGGCAAACTCGGGCAAGATACGCCACAGACGCCAAATTAAAGCTTGTTTGTCAAATGGCATGGCAACAGGCACAAGGGATTGCCCCAAAACCAAACGGTACATGCGCCATATCAAACTGGACGGCAACTCCATTTGGGTAGCGGCGCAAATGCCCATGGCAGTATCGTCGGCCAGCGCCATTTCTAGCCAATGCTTCATGCCATTGCTTTGGACCAGCAGGGTTTCAGGCACCAAAGGTGGCAAGGGATTGTTGCGAAACAGGCCAACCGTAAGATCGCGCAAGTCTTCTAGGCGGTTGCCATGGAAAACCATGAATCCTGGTTGAAAAGGTTGGGCCATAAAGGAAGAGCTTGCTTCTGAGTGTGATTCTTGTCTGAATTATCGACTTAGCGCAGGCTCATCAACTGAGCCCTTCTATAAAAATTTTGTCAAAACTCTTTGGAACTCATCGGCCGAAACAGGTTTAATGAGGAAGTCTTGCATGCCTGCTTTTTGTGCATGGGCTCGGTCCTCGTCCAAGACGTGCGCCGTCATGGCCACAATCGGTGTCATCTTCAAGGCTTCCGTCACTTCAATCCGCCTAATTTCGTGCGCAGCGGTAAGGCCATCCATGCCAGGCATTTGCAAATCCATCAAGATCAAATCATAAGCAACAGCTCGGATTTTTTGCAAAGCAATTTCACCGTTTTCTGCAATGTCAACGCTACAGCCTAATTTTTCCAAGGTCCATATGGCCAATTGTTGGTTCATTGGCGTATCTTCAACCACCAAAACTTTACCCACATGTTGGATTTTTTGAACACTTTCTTTGGCAATCTCTTCACCAATTTCATCCCTTTGTGTAAGGCTTGTGAGAGCATTTTGAAGTTCAAATGCTGTGACGGGCTTGTACAAATTAGAGACTCGAACACCCAAGGTTCTTGCTAAAGCACTCAGATTTTGGACTTCATGATTTAAACCGAAATCAGACAAGACAACCCAGGATAAGTTTCGCCATTTGGCACTTTGTTGGGCCAACAAATAAGCTGGCTCTAAGTAGGCCAACATGCTGTGATCAATCACCCAAAGTGTTTGGCGGTTGACACCTTGCTTCAACCAATTGTCAAGGCAAGCCTGCAAGGCTGTAGGCGTGACAACTTCTTGCGCATTGATTTGTTGAGCGGCGAGAAGATTTTGAAGAATTTCTCTGGCAAATGGATTGGATTCAACCAACACCACATCGACTGCATGCGACAAGGCTCTGAAGCCCATTTCATGAGCTTGCAAAGAAGTGGTTTGCTTCTCAAGCAACGCAGCCGAAGGCCTTGCAAAATTGGCCGTAAATGTAAAGTGACTGCCACCGCCCTCACGGGATTGAACACTGATTTGACCTTGCATCAAATTGACCAAATTTTTGGCAATTGAAAGACCCAAGCCGCTGCCACCAAATCTGCGATTCACGGATGCATCGGCCTGACTGAAAGGCGAAAAAATCATTTGTATTTTTTCTGGCGGTATGCCTATACCTGTGTCTATCACTTCAAACGAACAGGTCACCTCTTGCTCACTCGAAAGTGTTTTCCGGACACTCAACTTGACCCAGCCTGCATCGCTGAATTTCACAGCGTTGCCCAACAAGTTTTGTAAGACTTGACCTAACCTCAGTGGATCGCCCATTAGCAACTGCGGTACATCTTTCTGGATGTCTAAATACAAATCAATTTTTTTCTGTTCGGCTTGAAATGCAAATCCTTTCAGTGCCTGCTGACAAGCGGTGTGAAGATCAAACAAGGTTTGATCCAAGGTGAGTCGATTGGCACCCAAACGTGTGAAGTCCAAAATATCGTCAATGAGTCGAAGCAAACTTTGGGAAGCTGTGCGTGACAGTTCCAAATAGTCCTTTTGCTCTGAACTTAAAGGGGTACTTAATGCCAGTTCAGTCATACCCACCATGCTGTTGATGGGGGTCCTAATTTCATGGCTCATTTGTGCCAAGAAAGCTGATTTGGCTTGATTGGCAGCTTCAGCAGCATCGAACGCCGTCGACATGGCAAGTCGATCTTCCTCACGCCGCACCCAAATTGCGGCCACATGGCGGGTTAAGAATAAGGTGGCCAACAGCATCAGGAAAGTCAAACCAATGATGCCCTTTGAGGCGAGCCACCACTGCCACTCAACCCGACTGCGAGAAATAGCAACAGCGACAGTCAGTGGCAATTGGGCCGTTGTTCGATAATGCACTTCCAACTTTTCAATGCTTTGATTGGCATCGGTGAGCGTGTCAAAGTACCTGCCAAAATCTTGATTCTTTGCCACCCTCTTGACAGCCTGCATTTCGTCAAAAACCTTGTCATGTGGAAACCATCTTTGAGAACTGCTGACCAAAATTCGACCAGCGTAATCGAACACAAATACCGCATCGCATTGATCATCAACAGACTCTGCAAAACCGGCAATTAAATCTTCAGGGCTAATTAAGACCAACCATCTAAAGACTTGTCCGTCTGCACGTTTCATGCGCATTGACAGGGGCAAGATGGCTGTGTCTTTTAACTGCAGATCGGTTCTATTCAGCTCATACAAATTTCGAAAAGGCTGCCACCGCCCTGCAGCCAAATCGTTGCCAACATCTCGCTCCAATCCCAATTGCGACCAACTCACAGACTGATTGACCAAGCCATCCTCTGAGCTGGCGAGCACCCACCCCTCTTCATTCAATATGGACAAGGATCGAATGAAGCTTGAATTTCCAATGGCCGACTTGAGTTTGTTTTGGGTGGGTAAATTGGAATCTGACCACTGATTGGCAACCGTCATGATGGCGCTAGACGACTCCAATGTTCGGCTCACATGATTGAACAAGATACGCGTCAAAAGATCGCCACGGGCTTCCTCGCGTTCTAGGGTGTCTTGTCTGTCTTTCCAAAGATAAATACTTGCCACCAACAAAATGAACACAGCCACCGCCGCACCAAATCGGTAAACACCGATGGATGCCTGATGCATCGAGCGCTGCAGTGTGGGTCCTGATGTATTTTTCACAAAATTTCGCCTATGGTTTTAACAAGACGATAGGCTCCAAATTGTTTAACTTCGCATACTGCAGCAAGCGCCCATCTTTTTTGACAAGACTTAAAAATGCATCGACCCTCATTGACAAACTGCTATCTCCCTTAGCAAATGCGTAGGCGTATTCGGTGGTGGGCATGTTGCTGGGGGCTGGGATGACAGCTGCCCAGTCGGTCAGATCTATCATGCGCAAACTGTAGGGATAGTCGGTCATGAAGGCATCCGCTCTGCCAGACAAAACCTCTTGTTCTCGCGTTCCTGGCGGTTGAACCTTGACCAGTCTGGCTTTTTTCAATGACCTGGTCATAACGCCTTCCATGATCGTGCCTGCAGCAACTGCAATGACTCGCCCCGATTGGTCAAGGCTGTCCCAGTTTTGCAGACCCTCTTTGTTTTTTAATGTGACGGCAAACAAGCCACTTTTAAGGTAGGGCTGAGAAAATTGCAACCGCGCCTGACGCTCGGCTGTAATGCCAATGGCATGGGTTGCAATGTCACAGCGGTCTTGCTCAAGCGACTCATAGAGCTGCGAAAAATTGCTGTCTACATACCTGATTTTCACCCCGAGTTCGCGTGCCAGATCTTGGGTCAGTGCAATGTCAATGCCACTTAGCTCTCGTGTTTTGGGGTTGCGATAGGTAATGCTGTAGTACTCTGGCCAGATGCAAGCGCGCAATTCCTTGCTTGCCATCACTCGCTCCAAGCGAGTGGTTTGAGCCAGCGTTGGAAAAGACAATGTCATACCCATGGCCAAAATGAGCCCACCAAAAACAATGGGCCTCTGAGCGTGCCCCCTCAAGGTTTTTTTGAAGGCACGAAAGTACAAAAGTCGAAGGTGATCCATGTATAAGAATTCAAAAGTTTTTGTATTAACTTTAAATTAAACACCAAAAATTTCTATAAACCTAAAAAATTCATTCTTTAGAATTAATTTGTGAGTTTACAGAAACATGCGACAATGTGCCCGTTGCCGCCTCCAGTTGCCGCAACATCAGCACTCCTGCTGGGGTTTGACTCAGGCACTCGCCTGTGGTTTGCATGCCCACCTGTGAATTCCATCGGTCTTTGACTGGCGGCTGTTTCCAAACAGCCTGACAAGCCGATGCCATGCGCCGTTTTTGGCGCTCCATCATGAAATTTGAAGATTTGAATCTGGCTCCGGCCATTCTGCAGGCCGTGCAAGAGCAAGGCTACGACACACCGACGCCCGTCCAGGCTCAAGCGATCCCCATCGTCTTGGCAGGTCACGACCTGTTAGCTGGCGCCCAAACTGGCACAGGAAAAACTGCCGCCTTCACGCTGCCTATCCTGCACAAGCTCAGCTTGTCAGAAGCCGGCCGCAACAAATTTGGTGGCAAAGCCATCCGCGCATTGGTACTCACCCCCACCCGCGAATTGGCCGCTCAAGTTGAAGAGTCCGTCAAAGATTACGGCAAATACCTCAGCCTCCAATCGACTGTTGTATTTGGCGGCGTTGGCATGAAACCCCAAGTTGATCGCGTGAAGCGTGGCGTTGACGTTTTGGTGGCAACGCCAGGTCGCTTGCTTGATTTGCAAGGGCAAGGCTTGCTCGACTTGTCGAGCATTGAAATTTTGGTCTTGGACGAAGCCGACCGCATGCTCGACATGGGCTTCATCCATGACGTGAAAAAAGTCTTGGCCTTGGTGCCCAAAGACAAGCAAAGCCTTCTGTTCTCAGCGACCTTCAGCGATGAAATACGCGATTTGGCCGCCACGCTTTTGAAAAACCCCCAAAGTATTCAAGTCACGCCAAGCAACACCACAGTGCAGCGCATTTCTCAAGTCATTCACCCAGTGGGTCGTGGTAAGAAAAAAGAAGTACTGGTGCACATCATCAACCAACACAATTGGAGCCAAGTTTTGGTGTTCACACGCACCAAGTTTGGCGCTAACAATGTGGCCGATTACCTGACCAAAAACGGCATCAAGTCCATGGCGTTGCATGGCAACAAAAGCCAAACAGCTCGCACCCAAGCTCTTGCAGGATTTAAGAGCGGCGATATTCGCGTTTTGGTCGCCACTGACATTGCAGCTCGCGGCATAGACATTGAAGATTTGCCGCACGTGGTGAATTATGAGATTCCAAACGTTTCTGAAGACTATGTGCACCGAATTGGCCGAACTGGTCGTGCAGGCGCTAGCGGTGAAGCCGTGAGTTTGGTTTGCTTGGACGAAGAAGGTTTCATGATGGAAATCGAACGCTTCACCAAGCAAGAAATTCCAGTCCAATTGCTCGAAGGCTTTGGACCCGAGCCAGGCGAGAAAGCTGAGCCTATTGCCATGGGTCGTCAAACATTGTGGGGTGGCGCAGGCCGTCCTCCAAGCCGCGACGTGATGCAAGCAGCGGCCAAAGCAGCTCGCTCAGACATGATGCAACGCATCCGTGAAACAAAGGGCCCTGCAGGCGAAGGTGGCGGCCGTGGTGGTCGCCCTGGTGGTCATGGCGGCGGTGGCCAAGCTCGTCCTGAAGGCGGTGCAGGTCGCTCGCGCAATGGTCCTCCGCCTTCACGCCGAGGTGGTCCTGCACAGGGCCCTCGAGGTGATCGTCAAGACCGAGGCGAAAGAAGTTTTGAGGGTGCGCCATCAGACAGGTTTAACGATCGAAATGATCGTCGCAACGACCGTCCCAATGATCGCAACCTAGATAACGGTATGGACCGAGACAACGACCGAGGACCTCGCGGTGATGAGTTGCCACGTCACATTGACCCGCTCATGACCAACCAATTTGCACGTCAAGGTGCTCCCCGTCGCAACAGCGGTGGCGGCGGCGGTCAACCTGACCCAACACGCACCAGCATCGATAGCTTGGCTGGCAGTGGCCGTGGTGGCCCTCGACGACACGGTGGTGGTGGCGGTGGCGGCGGTTATGGGGGTGGCGGTGGCGGTGGCGGTGGACGCCGAGGCGGTGGTGGTGGTGGTTATGGCGGCGGCAACGGAAGTGGCAATGGTGGGGGCCGCTCGTTCGGTCGCTAATTGGTTTTGATCAACAATTAGCCCGTCGATGATCGGCAATGGCCCGATCATCGAACTTCATTTCGGGACTGCGAAGCTCACGGTGCTTGGTGGTCCTGCCACGCATTCTGGCGCGCCACATTTTGAAAGAACGCGAACTGAGTTCAGCGCGCATGATTTTGATCACGCCGGGTTCTTTCACACCGGTTCTTTCAAAAATTGTCTCAAACGTGGTTCGATCTTCCCATGCCACTTGAATCACAGCAGAGATATCCCCAAGACTAAGGGGAGATGAAGTTTCAGGCGATTGATTCATGGGGTCGAGACACTATTCAGAGTTGAAACAAGGTAGGGGCATTATCGAGCAGGCCTGCAAATTCGAGAAACTTCCCGCCACAATAGCCCCATGAAGACCTCATTCAAAGGCAACAAACAAAGCCTTCCTAGCAAGCCTTGCAGTGTGTGCGGGAGAGACATGACTTGGCGCAAAGCATGGGCCAAAAACTGGGAGCAAGTGATGTATTGCTCAGACGCATGCAGAAAGAAAAAATTAACAAGCCCTTTGGGGAGCAAGCACCATGGCTAAACCCTTGCGGCACTTGGTTTTGATTTTGGGCGATCAGTTGAACCTAGACTCAACTGCCTTGGCAGACTTTGACCCATCACAAGATGCCATCTGGATGGCCGAGGTGATGGAGGAGTCCACGCATGTCACCTCGTCTAAACAAAGAAGTACCTTGTTCCTGAGTGCCATGCGCCACTTTGCCGAGTCCCTCAAAGAAAAGGCTTGGCCACTTCATTACATTCAGCTTGACGATGCAGACAACACAGGGAGCTTAGCGGGCGAACTCGATAAAGTCGTTCAGTACACCCAACCACAAGAACTTGTGATGACCGCGCCTGGTGAATGGCGGGTCTTGCAAGACTTGCGGGCCATTGCCAAGAAAAACAGCCTTTCATTGGAAGTGCGCGATGACACACATTTTTTTAGCACAGTGCGCGAATTTGCAGAACATGCCAAAGGTCGAAAACAGCTGCGTCAAGAATTTTTCTACCGAGAGTTACGACAAAAAACCGGCATCTTGATGGACGGCAAAAAACCGCTTGGCGGACAATGGAATTTTGATGAAGAGAATCGGGGAAGCTTTGGCAAAGCAGGGCCTGGTCAGATGCCCCCACCCTTGAGATTTGAACCAGACAGCATCACCCAAAACGTGATGCAGTTGGTCAACGCCAAGATGGCTTCACACCCCGGCTCATTGAACAGCTTTGGCTGGCCCGTGGCACGCAGCCAAGCTCTTGAAGCACTCAATGGTTTCATTCAGTACAGATTGCCTTCTTTTGGTCTGTACCAAGATGCCATGTGGGAAGGTGAGGTTTGGCTTTATCACTCACACCTTGCTAGCGCAATGAATTTGAAACTTCTCAATCCCAAAGAAGTGGTGAATGCCGCCGAAAAAGCCTACCAACAAGGCCATGCACCACTGCCCGCTGTAGAGGGCTTCATACGGCAAATTTTAGGTTGGCGCGAATATGTACGCGGGATCTACTGGACACAAATGCCTGAATACTTGGAACGCAATGAAATGCAGTCAAATGCGCGCCTGCCAGATTTTTATTGGACTGGCGACACAGACATGGCCTGCTTGCGAGACGCCATTGCGCAAACCTTGCAACATGGCTATGCCCACCACATTCAACGTCTGATGGTCACGGGACTTTTTGCATTGCTATTGGGTGTTGCGCCCAAAGAAGTTCACGCGTGGTACTTAGGTGTTTATGTTGATGCCGTGGAGTGGGTCGAGCTGCCCAATACCTTGGGTATGAGTCAGTTTGCAGATGGTGGTGTGATGGCCAGCAAGCCTTATGTGGCCAGCGGCAAATACATTGATCGCATGAGCAATCACTGCAAGGGCTGTCGTTTCAATCCCGCTTTATCAATTGGTGAATCCGCCTGCCCCTTCACCACCCTGTATTGGGATTACCTCAATCGACACGTTGATGTGCTGGCAAAAAATCCTCGCATGCTCATGCAATTGAAGAACCTCAACCGACTTTCAGATGAACAGCGACATGCCATCGCAGTGCAAGCAAAATCTTTGATGAACCGCTATATTTAAATCATGACGCATTTTTACGAACCTCATTTAGGCCATCAACTTAAGCACGATCCATTCAATGCCATTGTGAGCCCACGTCCCATTGGTTGGATATCCAGCAAAAGTGCTACCGGTGTTTTAAACCTTGCCCCTTACAGTTTTTTCAACGCCTTCAATTACGTGCCGCCGCTCATTGGTTTTTCCAGCATCGGACGCAAAGACTCTCTCAACAACATCGAAGCCACCGGTGAGTTTGTCTGGAACTTGGTCACTCAACCGCAAGTTGAAGCCATGAACCAGACTTGCAAAGCAGTGCCACCCGATGTGAGTGAATTTGACATTGCAGGCTTGTCAACGGCACCCTCTCGCTTGGTCGGCGTTCCTAGAGTTGCAGAAAGTCCTGTTAGCTTTGAGTGTCGCTGCACCCAAATCATGCAAATGAAAAATTTGCAAGGTGAATTGATTGAAACTTGGATGGTCTTTGGCGAAGTGATTGGCGTTCACATTGATGAACGCCTGATTTCATCAGGCATTTATGACACAGCCAACGCCCAACATGTGATGCGAGGCGGCGGTCCTGCCGACTACTTCAGCATAGGACCTGAACAGTTGTTTAAGTTGTATCGGCCCACAAACTGAGAGGCAAGTCTGACCGGCCCTAATCTTTGAGAAACAAAGTTCTCAAGGGCTCGTCACCCACCTGGCGGCTCCAATGTCCATGCACAGAGGGGTCAAAGCTTGCGCCCTCAGGCAATGTATCTGCAGAGTAGAAATGCTGGCCTGCAGAAAATACACGCGAGCTACCATCTTGCAATCCAATTTCCATTTGCCCTGACAAAATAAACACCCACTGTGGTTTGCCTGTCGTGTGAAATTGGCTTTTAAAACCAACAGGGCTGTAACGCAGTTGGTAGCCGTCTGCTGAGAATATTTCGGTGAGCTGGCTTTGTGGATTGCCCTCCCCCATTGGCAAACTTTCCTCTTTGAATCGGGCTTTGCCATCGGTGTCTGTGAACAACACCACCTTGATAAAATTTGTCATGATGATTGATTTAACGAGTTTGAAAATGAGGCACGCACGTGCAAGCTCATGGTGCTTTGATGAGTTTGGCAGGACCCGAAAGCGTTGGCAATTTGCGTCGAGATGTTAAGACATGCTCCATATCTTGATGCGCACCTTCAATTAAGACGCGTATGGCTTTTTCTGCTTTGTCGGGGTTCTTTGAAATGACCGCATCGAGCACAGCTTTGTGCAAAGGCAATGCGGCTTTGGGTGCATCCTTGCGTGTGGTCGAAATTTCAAAGCTGGTTCGAAGCAAAGCTCCTAAAGCCTTGCTCATTTGAACAATCATGCGGTTGTGCGAAGCCACCAACATGCCCGTATGAAAGTGCATGTCGTGGGTGACGTAGTCACCCCCCTCTTCAATGGCTTTTTTCATACCGGCATATGCAGCAGAGACGCCGTCGATATCGGCTGGGGGGG
>Ga0209107_10002197_pt1 | contig 10872 bp, 12 predicted proteins | sample LakErihyJuly2011_2_FD_187460 | JGI IMG/M metagenome (GOLD analysis project Ga0209107, IMG submission 187460) | Freshwater microbial communities from dead zone in Lake Erie, Canada - CCB hypolimnion July 2011 (SPAdes) (version 2) | ecosystem: Environmental > Aquatic > Freshwater > Lentic >... | reverse complement strand
CGGCGGCCGGTGTGTTGTGGACGGGATTGGCGACCAGCCAGGTGCGGCCTGTGCTGTGTTCGTGTGCAATTAGACCGTCGTAAAACCCGAATTCGCAGTCGGCGACTTCTGGAAGATCATCGGCTCGAGTACGCGGGATTTTTTCCAGTTGGGCACACAACTCGTAACTGAAAAATCCAACGGCCCCGCCCGCGAAGGGTAACTGGGGGGCACTCCCATCTAGGATCTTTACCTTCGCTGATTCCGAAACAAAACTCCCCATTGTTTTAGTTGTTGTCTCGAGCCTTGCGTATTTTTTTAGCCGTTTACGAAGTTCGTTGAGCGGGTATCCGGCGCCGCGTGGAGCGCGAAAAAAATCGAATGGCTCGAACCCGATAAACGAATACGCACCGAGGCCATCTGTGCTGCGGCCGCTGTCCAGGAGGAAGGAGTGGTCACGGTTTTCTACTCGAGAGAAAAACTCGTGCGGGGCTCCCGGTAGGGTTACTTCCTCAAGAATGATCGGGGGGCTCAAGGCCCACTCTGGACGTACGGCGATACCGGTGGCGTTGGTGCGGGCTAGGTGGTCGCGGACGGTGTCGTTGCCCACCCGCAGCTCGGGAGCGAGGTCCGCCAGCGGAGCGAGCACGAAGGCGCGTTCACGCAGGCTGGGGTGGGGGAGCGAGAGGCGGGCGTCGGTGGTGAGTACAACGTCGCCGTAAAGCAGCACGTCGAGGTCCACCGTGCGCGCACCCCAGCGTTCGTCGCGGACGCGGCCGAGTTGCTGCTCAATCGCCAAACAGAGATCGAGTAACGCGTGCGGCGTGAGGGTCGTCTCCAGCTCCACTACAAGATTGAGGTAATCAGGCTGGGCCGCACGGCCGGGCAGGCACAGGGCCGAAGTCTCATACACGGGCGAGACACGGGAGATGAGCACCTCGGGCGCGACGGCCAAACCCACAAGCGCGGCGGTCAAATAGGCGCGTCGCTCACCTAGATTACCGCCCAGTCCGAGGTAGGCCGTCTGCACGCGTTTTACTGGTTTCGACAGCGACATGGTCGAGAATTCCGGCGATGGGTACCGAGGGTTTTTTAATTACAATGTCCACTCGTTCGACAATCAGGCAAGCTAGCAGAATACGGTCAATAACGTGGGCTGCCAGCGTCTCGATCAGTTTGAATCGATCTTTTTCGACGGTTTCGCGGCAGATGCGGTAAGCTTGAGTGTAATCGACGGTTTTATGTAGGTCGTCGCTGGAAGCCGCCGCGGCGATGTCGAGCGTCAGCACCAGATCGATAACGAAACGTTGGCCGAGGGTTTTCTCTTCGGGCAACTCGCCGTGGTACCCGTAAAATACCATATTGGAAAGAGTGATGCGGCCGGTCATTTGTTAAGCGTAAGGAGAACTAGAATGGGAAGGAGAACGAGAACGATTTTTAGGAATGGCGTAGCGCAGCGGCCATTCGAGCGGCGCGGAGGTTTGCGCGCACGTCGTGAACGCGGTGGAATTGCACGCCTTGGGCCACGGCTAGCGCGGTCAGCGCCAAGGTGCCTTCGAGGCGTTCGTCGACCGGCAAGTCGAGCACATGGCTGATTACCGATTTGCGCGAAATGCCAAGTAGCAACGGGTGGCCAAGGGCGTGGAGTTCGCCGAGGCGGGCTAGGATTCCCAAGTTTTGCCCCTGGGTTTTCCCGAAGCCGATACCCGGATCGAGAATGATTCGTGCGGGTTCGATGCCTGCAGCTGATGCGAGGTTAAGCGTGCGCAGGAGAAAATCTTTGACGTGGGCCAGCACATCTCCGTTGGAAGCGAGCGCGGAGACGGGGGCTTCAAGCAGCGTCGGTTCGTTGTGCATGAGGATGGCGGCGGCGCCGTACCGAGCGATCACGGTGGCCATGGCTGGATCGCGTTGCAGGCCGTGGACGTCGTTGACGACATGCGCACCCGCAGCGAGAGCGGCCTCTGCCACTGCGGGGTGGTAGGTGTCGATTGAGAGCGGTGTGGCGACATGGCGTACCAGTTCGCGGATGACGGGGATGACGCGGCGAATTTCCTCCTCGGGGCCCACTTCATTATAGCCGGGGCGGGTGGATTGGCCGCCGATGTCGATGACCGACGCACCCTCGGCGACGAGCAGACGGGCGCGCGAGACAGCAGCGGGCAGTGAATTGTGCTGACCGCCGTCGAAGAAGGAGTCGTCGGTGACGTTAAGAATACCGACTATTAAGGGCCCTTGGTCGAGCGGCAGCACGAGGTCGCGGCAGCGAATTTCACGAGCGAGTAAGGGCTGCATGGTGAGGTGAGCTACGAATTCGTGGGTTGATAGGCTTCGTGCCAGCGGTGGAGCGCGAGCCAGCTTAGCCCCACCACGGCACCAGCAAAAACGAAACCGAGCAGGCAACTTACCAATGCGGTGGCGAAGAGCGCTGGAATTTGAAACTGAGCGCTGTAAATTACGGCTAGGAAGCCGAGACCGCCTTGGCCGCCGCTTGAATTGCCCGCGTAGGCGTCGCCGGCGATGGCGCCAATTGGGGCGAGTGTGGCGGCGATCCGAAGGCCGGTGAAAAAATACGGCAGCGCGGCGGGAATACGCAGCAGCAGGATTTGTTGAAGGCGGGTGGCTCGACCCATGAGGAAGAGGTCAACGAGCAGCCTGTCGGTGGCGACGAGACCTTGAGTCGTGTTCACCACCAAGGGGAAAAAACTAATGAGAAAGGTGATGATGACCACGCTTGGAAGGCCAGGCCCAGCCCACAGGATGAGAATGGGTGCCAGCACGATGATGGGCGTGAGTTGCAGCGCCATTAGCCACGGATACAGACCGGCTCGCACCCGAGGCGATAGCGACAGCGTCAGTGCAAGAATGATGCTACCTACAACCGCCGCCGTGAATCCCAGCAGCGCGCCGCGTGCGGTGCTGAGAGTAGCCGCCAGCAGTTGCGACCCTTGCTCGCCGAATGCGCGGAGCACCGCGTCGGGGGAGGGAAGCAGGAAGCGTTGTTCAACAGGCAGGACGTAGAGGCGCAAGGCGTACCAGGCTGCGACGAGAAGCGCGCCGGTGAATACGGGTAAAACGAAAGTGAGTAGGCGGCGGTTCATGCGTTGGAGTTGGGCGCGGCGGCTGCGGCGGTGCGCAGGAGGCGGGAGACCTCGGAGACGCGTTGGAGATAAGCGGGCGATTCACGGGTCTCGGCGTTGCGTGGGAAAGGAAGGTCAGCTGGTAAGTCGTGGGCAATGCCGCCGCCGCCGAGGATAACGACGCGCGTGGAAAGAAACACCGCTTCGGCTACCGAGTGTGTGACAAAAACAGTGGTCCACTGTTGGCGCTCGCGTAGAGCAAGGAGCTCCTCGCCCAACACTTCTCGGGTCAGTTCGTCGAGAGCACCGAAGGGCTCATCGAGGAGCAAAAGCGCGGGCTCGAGAGTCAGGGCGCGAGCGAGTGAGACGCGCATTTTTTCGCCGCCAGAGAGTTGGCGTGGGTGACGGTCGGAGAGGTGCGCAATACGAGCTAGGGTCAGCATTTTCGCGGCACGCTCGCGACGGATTTCGGCGGGAGCGCCGCGCAGTTGCAGAAGGAGTTCGACGTTGTGGCGAACCGTGCGCCAAGGCAGCAGAGCGGCGTCTTGGAAAATAAAGGCGCGTTCGGTCGGAGCGTGGTGGGTGGCTTGTTTCCCGATCAAAACCTCACCCGAGGTGGGTGCACTCAGGCCGGCGATAAGCCGCAGAAGGGTGGATTTGCCGCAGCCGCTGGCGCCAACCAGACTTACGAACTCACCGCTCTCTAAGCTGAGGGAAACGTCTTCGAGCACGGGTTTACGAGAACGTTGACCGAATTGTTGGGTGATGTGCCGCAATTCGACAAAGGGGGCTCCGGTAGTAGTAGAGAGGGACTTCATTTGGGGAGTTTCGCGAGGGCGGCAGACGCCTTTTCCAGTGAGGGCTCGAGGGCGAGTGCCGCCTCATATTCGCGGCGGGCGTCGGCGGGGCGTTTAGATTTTTCGGCGATCATGCCCAGTCGGTAGTGGGCACCGGCGTGGTCGGGCTCTTGGATACGGGCGGGTATTTGCAGGCATTTGCGCAGAGCTTGTTCGCCACGCACAAGATCGCGTCCGGTTTCGGAGGCGATGCGGCCCAGCGTGTAAAGCGCGAGATAATTTTCCGGCTGGGTAAGCAGGTAAGCTTCGCAGGCAGCGAGGGCTTCGTCGTAGCGTTTTTCACTGCACAGGGTGTTCGCTTTGACAACCGCACCGCGTGAAGGATCGAGTTTGACGATTTCGGCGATGTGTAAGTAGGCGCGGGCAATATCGCCACCTACAAAGGCGGGCGCGCGGGTGTAGAATTGAACAAGCCCCTCGCGATAATCGATGTTGAATGGATCGATTGTGACAGCCTGTTCCAGGGCAATGCGGCCGCGCTTGGCGTAACCAATGGCGCTAAAAGAGATGCCGAGTTCAGTGGCGTAGAGTAGGCTGGCGCTGCCGTAATCGGCGAGGATAGCAGCGTTTGACGGTGCGAGTTCTGCGGCGCGTGCAAGGGTGTCTGCGGCGACGCCTCGGTGCTGCATTAGGAGTTCGCATTGACCGAGGAACCACAGGATGCGGATATTTTTCGGCTCTTTGGTGACCAAGCTGGCGAGTTGATCGCGGGCTTCCGGGACTCGTTTAGCAATGAACAGCTCGATGGCAGCGGCGAGTGGGGGCGAATCAAAGGTGGTTACCCCCGCGGAGGAGTTGGAGGCGTGCAAAGCGGTGGGATGCGCAACGCAGAGACCGAGAATAAGCAAGAGCAAGCGAACGAGCGCGAAATGGATACGCATCGGTTGGGTGGTGGTTTTATTCAAAACGAAGTGCCTCGATAGGGTCGAGCTGGGCGGCCTTGTGCGCAGGGTAAAAACCGAAGCCAATCCCCACCGCACCTGAAAAGACAAAAGCGATAACCACCGATGCAGTGGAGACTTGGACGGGCCAGCCGTTGAGCAGGGATGCGATTTGCGAGGCACCAATGCCGAGCAGGATACCGAGTACACCTCCCATCAGGCTGAGCACCATGGCTTCAATTAGAAATTGGAGTCGAATATCGTGGTCATGGGCACCGATAGCTAAGCGAATACCAATCTCACGAGTGCGCTCGGTGACGGAAACGAGCATGATGTTCATGATGCCAATACCTCCGACAATCAGAGACACTCCCGCGATAGCGCCTAGTAGCGCTGTCATGGTGCGCGTAGTAGCTGTGGCCGCTTGGGCCAACTCCATCTGGTTACGTACGGTGAAATCGGGTTCGCGTCCCTGCCGGCGCTGCTGCAGTAGGTCAGTGATCTCTTGTTGGATGTTGGTCATTTGATCTTGGGTGGCAGCTTGAATGATGATGCTGCTGAGGTTGGTGCGGCGGGCAACGCGGCGCATGGCGCTGGTATAAGGGATTATCACCGTGTCGTCCTGGTCGGAGCCGAAGTAGTTAAAGCCTTTGGGTTTGAGTACGCCCATGATTTTAAAGGGGATGTTGCGGATACGCAGTGTTTGGCCGATTGGCGAAGAACCTGGAAAGATTTGGTCTGCGACCGTTTGGCCGATCACTGCGACCTTGGCGGTACTTCGTACATCGAGGTCGGTGAAAAAAATCCCCTCCGCCATACCCCAATCGCGGATACTGGGGAAGTCGGGTGATTGTCCCTGAATGCTTGTGTTCCAATTTAGTCCATTGGCCAAGACCTGCTGGCGGTCTCGCACCTCGGGGCTTACTCCAACTACGCCGGAAATTTGTTGCTGGATGGCTAAGGCGTCCTCCGCTGTCAGTGTACTCGCTGAGCCCCAACCCCCACGGGCCCCGCCTGTGGTCATCGTGCCAGGGAAGACGCTGATGATGTTGTTGCCCAAGCTAGAAATGGACGCCTCGACCTGAACCTTGGCGCCGTTGCCAATGCTGACCATGGCTATCACTGCGCCTACCCCAATGATCATGCCGAGGGCGGTGAGGACCGAGCGCATCTTGTTTCGGCGAAGCGCCCGAAAGGCAATAATGGTGGTGGCAACCAGTCTCATAGGGCCAATGACCAATGACCAATGCCCAATGACCAAGTCCCAATGTCTAAGGACCACGTATCAATGACCAATGGGGAGTGACGGAGGGGCGCAGGCAGTACAAGTGAAACGTTTGTAAATGGTGGATTGGTCATTGGATATTGGGCCTTGGTCATTCCGTCGCCGCGACGGTAAGTTTGGCCGCGGTTTCCGCGGCGACGTACTTCTTCATCTCCTCAGCGGCGAGCGAGCGGTTGACGACCAGTTCGTCGCGAACGACGAGACCGTCTCGTACTATCAGGTTGCGTTTGCAGTAGTGAGCGATGTCAAGCTCGTGGGTGACCATGACAATGGTGATACCGGCGTCATTAAGCTTTTGGAAAACACCCATGACCTCGACGGAGGTTTTGCTGTCGAGGTTGCCGGTAGGCTCGTCGGCGAGGAGGAGTTGCGGGCGGTTAACCAAGGCGCGAGCGATGGCGACACGCTGCTGTTGTCCACCTGAAAGCTGGTTGGGCAAGTGGTCGTGGCGTGCGGCCAGGCCGACGATTTCAAGGGAGTGCATGGCGCGCTCGCGCATGTCTTCGGCGGAGATACTCTGCTTGGCGTAAAGCATTGGCAGCTCCACATTCTCTAATGCCGAGGTGCGGGAGAGTAAATTGAAGCCTTGGAATACGAACCCGAGCTTTTGGTTGCGGATATCTGCGAGCTGGTTGCGGTCGAGCTTGGAGACGTCAATGCCGTCGATCAGATACGTTCCTCGCGTCGGCCGGTCGAGGCAGCCGAGGGTATTCATAAGTGTGGACTTACCGGAGCCTGATGAACCCATGATGGCGATAAACTCGCCTTTCGTTATCTCAAGGGAAATACCGCGTACGGCATGGACCTCGACCTCGCCGCTGGCGTAGATCTTGTGGATGGCATCGAGTTTGACGATGGGCGCGTCCATGGATGAAGGCTTTTAACGGCGGGGTCCGGAGCCTGCGAAGGGATTGGCGGGGCCGCTGCCTGCGGAGGTAACGTTGACGCTGGTGATCACCGTGTCGCCTTCCTGTAGTCCCTCAATCACCTCGGTGACACTACCGTCCGTGATGCCGACTTTGATGATGACTGGAATCACTTCGGGCTCTGCGGGGGGGGCACCGAGTTTGTAAACGGTGCGCGAAACAGGGCTGTTCGTTTCTGTTTCGTCGCTATTGCGAAGCAAACGGGCGGGTAGCTCTAAGCCCCGCTCTTTGGCCAATTGGATGAGACGAACGCGTACCTCTGGGGCGAGACGGCGGGAGTTATTCCCGGTGCTTACCCCAGCTTCGGTCATGAGTTGACCGATTTGTTCTCGGGTGGCGGGTTTGGTGGTTGAGCCGGGTTCTTTAGCGGTTGACGGAGCAATGGGTAGGAGGTTTTCCGGAATTCGCACGCGAAGGGCGCTATTGGCGATCCGCAAGACGTCTTCTTTACGGGAAATGATAATTGATACATTGGCGGTCATGCCCGGTTTGAGTAGGAGGTCGTCGTTTTTGACCTGAATGATGGTGATGTAGCTAACGACGTTTTGCACATTTACGGGAGCGTTACGGATGAGTAACACCCGGCCGCTGAACTGCTGACTCGGGTAGGCATCGACCGTGAATTTAACACTTTGGCCCACCTCGATTAAACCGATGTCGCCTTCGGATACTGCCGCCTCGATCTGCATTTGAGTCAGGTCCGCAGCCAGCGTGAAAAGCCGAGGCGCATTGAGGCTGGCAGCCACGGTTTTTCCGACATCGGCAACACGATCAAGAATGATGCCGTCGATTGGAGCGAAAAGGTTGCATCGGGCCAGATCGACTTCGGCGGTCTGCACGGAGGACTGGCGGATTTGCAACTGGGCCTCGGCTTGAGTGAGCAACGCCTCGGCCTGGTCGAGCTCTTGTTGGGAGACGAGGTCTTGCTTACGCAAGGAACGCGTACGTTCAGTGTTAAGTTTGACGAGTGCGTAATTGGCGCTGGTGTTGGCCAGTTCAGCTTTGGCTGAACTCAGGCGAACCTGATACGTGGCGGGGTCGATGCGGGCGAGTAGGTCGCCTTGTTTGACCTTAGAATTGTAATCCACGTTCACCTCTTTAATCAGGCCGGAGATTTGCGAGCTGATCTCGACTGTGGTTACGGGCTGCAGTGCCCCTGTTGCGGTGACGGACTGTATGATCTCGTTACGGAGAATTTTGGTTGTGGCGAATTCAGGCTTCGGCCCCGAGCGGCTATTTAATAAGTAAAACGCGCCGCCTGAGAGTGCGGCTAGAGTGACTATAAAAATCCAGATTTTGGGGGAGCGGGTTTTGGCCATGGGGCTTTGAAAGTGGAGGTGCTACTGGGGGCGCGGAAATGCGACGCTGAGTGCAGAGGCGACGTTCGCGGGAACGAAATGCGCGATGTCGCCGCCGTAGCGAGCCACCTGTTTTACCAATGAAGAGCTGGTGTAACTGTATTGCTCATGGGGCATCACGAAGATCGTTTCGATCTTGGGCTGCAGGTGACGGTTCATCAGCGCCATGTTGAATTCGAACTCGAAATCGGAGAGCGCACGCAGACCTCGAATGAGTGCATTCGCCTTCTGCGCTATGGCGAACTCTACGAGCAGGCCATCAAAAAGAGTGGCGGTTACGTTCGGGTAGCGAGTGATATTGGCTTGGACTAACTCAAGGCGCTGTTCAGGTGAAAAGAGAGGGCCCTTGCCGGGGTTGCGGGCGACGGCGATGGTGATACTGTCAAATAAACGGGTCGCTCGATCGAGCACGTCGAGATGACCGTTAGTCATAGGATCAAAGGTGCCGGGATAAATGCAGTGACGCATAAGCCCGTCTATCATCTAAGAGGAGCGGCGAGGGGCGAGAACCAAATGGGGGTGTTTACTGGGTTGCCTTTGGTCGGAGGGCGACCTGTCTTTTGCCCCGACGCTTCGCCATGAACTTGCCTAATCTCATCACCCTTTCACGTGTCCCGATGATGTTTTTGGTGGTATGGTTGATGAACCAAACGTGGCCTTGGGCGGCGACGCTGGCCTTCTTGTTATTCATCGCCTCAGCGATTGGTGACTGGATCGACGGCTACATCGCCCGCAAGCACAACCTCATCTCGATTTTTGGTAAGTTCATGGATGCGCTTACGGATAAGATTTTTGTCCTGGGCATCATGGTTGCCTTCGTCGAGCAGCGAACCGTGCCGATTTATTGGGTTCTAATCGTTCTGTGCCGCGAGTTTTTGATTTCGGGGATGCGAATGATGGCAGCTGCCAAGGGGGTGGTGGTGGCCGCCGAACGTGGAGGGAAAACGAAAACCCTGACCCAGCTCATAGCGGTGGGGTTCCTCTTGTTTGTGCCGATGTTGGAAAACGACATTGCACCTCGGATGCCGGTCGATTTTTCGGCCTACGCCGAAGGTATCCACACCGTTGGGCTCGGGCTTTTTGTACTGGGCGTTTATTTCACGTTGAGCTCGGGCTGGGTTTATATCGTGAAGTACCGCGCGGTGATTTTTGACGATCAGACATGAGTGGGCTCAAGCAACCTATCTGGCCGCGTTTTTTACCGACGAAGTGGGTGGTGGCCTGTGCCACTGTTGGGCCGGTTGGGCTCATGCGAAAGGCTCCAGGCACGTGGGGCTCTGTGGCTGGCTTGTTGTATTTTTCAACGTTGTTTGCCGGACGTCTTGGCGATGTCGGCTTGCTGCTGTTCAGCGCTGCGGGGTTTTATTTCTCGGTGGCGCTCTGCGGCGAGGCTGAGTTCCGACTCGGTGAGCGTGATCCCGGTAAAATCGTCCTCGATGAGTTTGTTGCCATGCCGTTGTGCTTTATCGGTTGGACGCGCTTCACTGGAGTCGTTCAGCCTTGGGTGGTGTTTTTGGCCGGCTTTGCATTATTTCGGCTCTACGACATCGCCAAGCCGTTTGGCATTAAAAAACTGCAGGATTTGCCTGGTGGCTGGGGGGTGACGGTGGATGACACCGCTGCGGCGCTTGCTACCTGTGCGACGCTGCATCTGGCGTTTTATGCATGGATACAGCTTCGAGTGTGATCAGCTGATAGTCTCAAGCCAAGTCGGCCCTATTCGGTTTTGGCCTGGGCCGCGGGCGTATAGATAGGTGTCCGCATGGTCTTGGTGCGAGCTCCCGTCTAACTCCACGCGAACACGGCGATAAAGCCCTTCGGCCACGCCTTCGAATTCATCCAACCGGGCGAGGCTGTCGGCATCCACCTCCCAGAGCTCGCCGGTCACGCCCAACGTGTCGGTGGCTTCGACAACTAAGCCGGGATAATCGCCTAGGTTGTAAAGTCGGTAGCCGGGCGCAGTACGAGCTTCGCAAACGAAGCGCTGATCGGCGATGTGGCGGTGGTTTTTAAAGCCGCGCTTGAGGGTGCCGTAAACAAAGAGAACGTGCATCGGGGACGACGGTTTGAGGTAACCAGATACCTCTCCATGCTGCGGTTACTTCTTTTTAGCTGCCAGTTCCTTGAGGAACTCCACTAGCGAGGGAATGGCCTCCACCATTTCGTCGCGACAGGCTTCGTATTCGGCTAAGTTGCCGCCGTATGGATCGCCGATTTCCTTGTTGGCCTGACGCGGCATAAATTCGCGGAACAGGTAAACATTCTTTGGGGGCGGGTCCATGGTGACTTGGATCATCGCCCGATGACTTTCGGTCATGCAAAGGATCGCCACGGCTTCATGGATCAACTCGCGGGTGAGTGGTTGGCTGAGGTGGTTTTTGATATCTATACCCACTTTTTTCAGCGCCGTCACTGAATTGTTCGAGACGGCTTCGCCGGAGCGGGCGGCGACTCCCGCAGAGACGATTTTCCAGGATTTAAGCGGCTCGGGCTGGGCGCGGAGGGC
>Ga0209107_10002196_pt1 | contig 10876 bp, 8 predicted proteins | sample LakErihyJuly2011_2_FD_187460 | JGI IMG/M metagenome (GOLD analysis project Ga0209107, IMG submission 187460) | Freshwater microbial communities from dead zone in Lake Erie, Canada - CCB hypolimnion July 2011 (SPAdes) (version 2) | ecosystem: Environmental > Aquatic > Freshwater > Lentic >... | reverse complement strand
CAAGTCGCAAGTCCACACCGTCTCGCTGGCAGCGCCGCGGCCCAGCACTACGCGCACCGTGATTTCAGACTGCTGCATCACGCGCTGACCGTCTTCCTCTTTGTAAGTGGGGTTGCGGCCACCGTTCACTGCAACGTGCACATCGTCTAAATAAAGATCGATCTTGGTTTGGTCTAAGTCCGTGATGCCGGCATAGCCCACTGCCGCCAAGATGCGACCGAGGTTGGGGTCGCTGGCGAAGAAGGCAGTTTTGACCAAGGGCGAGTGTCCGATGGCGTAGGCCACTTGCAAGCACTCCGCGCTGTTGCGACCGCTGTCTACCTGAACAGTAATGAACTTGGTTGCGCCCTCACCGTCTCGCACAATTGCTTGCGCGAGTTGACGCGCCACTTGCAACATGGCTTGGAACAAAGCCTTGCCTTCTGCGCTCTCCAAACTGGTGATGGGCGCGTGGCCTGCTTTGTTGGTGGCAATGAATACGAATGAGTCGTTGGTCGAAGTGTCACCATCGACCGTGATGCGGTTGAAGGATCCTTCTGCCAATGCAAAGGTCAACGCGTGCATCAACTCTGGCGCTACGCAGGCATCGGTCGCCATGAAGCCCAACATGGTCGCCATGTTCGGGTGGATCATGCCCGCGCCCTTACTAATGCCCGTCACGCAAATGGTCTTGCCAGTAATCGTGGTCTGCACGCTGGCAGCTTTGGGCACAGTGTCGGTCGTCATGATGCCTTCTGCGGCATCCATCCACTGCTGTGAAGATGGTGCGTTGCCCGCAGCTGCAATAGCGGCTGGCAGACCCGCGACGATGCGTGTGTAAGGCAAAGGCTCCATGATCACGCCGGTAGAAAAAGGTAAAACTTGTTTTGCTTGTATCGACAGCGCTTGCGCCAAAGCTTCACAGGTTTCGTTAGCACGTTGCAAACCTTCTTCACCCGTGCCTGCATTGGCATTACCCGTATTGATGAGCAACGCACGAATGCCTTGGCTTGTACCTAGTGGTTTGTCATCAGGATTGGCTTGTGTAGCCAACAAATGCTGACGGCAAATTTGCACTGGCGCTGCACAAAAACGATTTTGCGTAAACACGCCACCAACTGATGCTCCTTCGTCGATCAACACCACAGTCAAATCTTTACGGCCTGCTTTTTTGATACCCGCTTGGGCGACACCAATGCGCAGACCTTGGACGGGATGGAGTTGGGCTGCAGTGGGAGGTGCAAGGTGAACAGACATAGCGAATTGATAGTGGTTGCGGAAGGCTGTTGTAGGAAGTGCGTTTTAAGTATGTAAAAGGGATTGCGTATTGATTAACTCAATTGACCATGACAAAACTTGAACTTCTTGCCGCTGCCGCAAGGGCAAGGTTCGTTGCGACCCACCACCGGAAACTTTTCAGCAAATGTGGTCGCGTCCATCGTGGTCTCAGCTTCGCCCGATTCATTCGGAGCGGTGTAGGTCACGTTATGAATTTTTTCAGCGCGCTCTTCTAATTCTTGTGCGGCTTTTTCGATCTGGGTGTTGGACTCAATCTTCACCGTCATCAAGACGCGTGTAACTTCGACCTTCACCATATCGAGCAATTGGCCAAACAACTCAAACGCTTCACGCTTGTATTCTTGTTTAGGTTGCTTTTGCGCGTAGCCGCGCAGATGGATACCTTGGCGCAAATAATCTAACGCAGCCAAGTGCTCGCGCCAATGGCTGTCAATGTTTTGCAAAAGCACAACGCGCATAAAGGGTGTGAATTGCTCCAGCCCGACGCGCTCGACTTTGGCTTGGAAGGCTGTATTGGCGGCCGCCACCACGTGGTCGACGATATCTGAATCGGTGATGGCAGAGGCATCTGTGACCATACCTACCAACGGCAACTCGAGTTGCCACTCTTGCACCAAGACGCGTTGCAAGGCAGCGACGTCCCACTGCTCTTCCACAGACTCCTCTGGCACATACTGGCGCGCTAACTCAACAAACGTGCCCTCGCGCAGACCTGCGATTTGGGCAGTGAGATTTGTTGCATCCAAGATGTCGTTGCGCTGCTGGTAAATCACGCGGCGTTGGTCGTTCGACACGTCGTCGTACTCGAGCAATTGCTTGCGAATATCAAAGTTGCGCGCTTCTACTTTGCGTTGTGCACTTTCAATGCTACGCGTGACCATGCCAGCTTCAATCGCCTCACCCTCGGGCATATTGAGGCGGTCCATGATGGACTTGACACGTTCGCCTGCGAAGATGCGCATCAGCGAATCGTCCAAGCTCAAATAAAAGCGTGAAGAGCCTAGGTCGCCTTGGCGGCCGGAGCGTCCGCGCAATTGGTTGTCGATACGACGTGACTCGTGGCGCTCGGTGGCGATGATGCGCAATCCACCCAAAGATTTCACATGCTCGTGGTCTTTGGTCCATTGCACACGCAAGGCATCGATCGCTTGCTTCTTGGCTTGTACATCCAGCGACTCATTGGCCTCAACTTCCGTAATGAGTTTTTCAACGTTGCCACCTAAAACGATGTCGGTACCGCGACCCGCCATGTTGGTAGCTATGGTGACCATCTTGGCGCGCCCGGCTTGGGCCACGATGTCAGCTTCACGCGCGTGCTGCTTGGCGTTGAGCACTTGGTGTGGCAACTTGGCCTTGTCCAACATGTCGGCAATGAGCTCGGAGTTCTCAATTGACGTCGTGCCAACTAGAACTGGTTGGCCGCGCTCGTAACACTCACGGATATCATCGATCGCAGCTTTGTATTTTTCTTCCGTAGTTTTGTAAACGCGATCGAGTTGGTCTTCGCGACGGCTGATGCGGTTAGGTGGTACCACCAAAGTTTCAAGGCCATAGATCTCTTGGAATTCGTAGGCCTCTGTGTCCGCTGTTCCAGTCATACCGCCAAGTTTTTTGTAGAGGCGGAAATAGTTTTGGAAGGTGATGGAAGCCATGGTCTGGTTTTCCGCCTGAATTGGCACACCCTCTTTGGCTTCTACCGCTTGGTGCAGTCCGTCACTCCAACGACGGCCTGTCATCAATCGTCCCGTGAACTCGTCGACGATCACAATCTCGCCGTTTTGGTTCACATAGTGTTGGTCGCGGTGGTAGAGGTGGTTGGCTCGCAATGCCGCGTACAGGTGATGCACCAAACTAATGTTTGCGGGGTCATAGAGCGACGCGCCTGAGGGCAAGAGACCGCGGCTATTGAGCAAGCTCTCAGATTTCTCGTGGCCTTGCTCCGTTAAAAACACTTGGTGCGATTTTTCGTCGACCGTGAAGTCTCCGGGGGTGATGATGCCCTCGCCCGTGCGTGGGTCTTCTTCTCCGACTTGGCGCGTCAACGCGGGTACCACTTGGTTAATAGCCACGTAGAGTTCCGTATGGTCTTCGGCTTGACCGCTGATGATGAGCGGCGTGCGGGCCTCGTCAATCAGAATCGAATCGACCTCGTCGACGATGGCGTAGTGCATGCCACGCTGCACGCGGTCTTCTACTTCATAGACCATGTTGTCACGCAAATAGTCAAAACCAAATTCGTTGTTGGTGCCGTATGTGATGTCTGCACGGTAGGCGGCTTGTTTGTCTGCACGTTGCATTTGTGGCAAATTAACGCCGACAGACAGGCCTAAAAAGTTATACAAACGGCCCATCCACTGCGCATCGCGGTTGGCAAGGTAGTCGTTCACTGTCACCACATGCACGCCTTTTCCAGTTAACGCGTTGAGGTACACAGGCAATGTTGCGGTCAAGGTTTTGCCCTCACCCGTGCGCATCTCAGCGACCTTGCCTTGGTGCAAGGCAATGCCGCCGACCAATTGCACGTCAAAGTGACGCATTTTCATGACGCGCTTCGAGCCCTCGCGAACTACCGCAAAGGCTTCAGGCAAAACATCATCCACAGTTTCGCCTTGTTGGAGTCGGGCTTTGAATGCATCGGTCTTAGCGCGCAGCTCTTCGTCGCTCAAGGATTCCAATGCGCTTTCCAATGCGTTGATCTGCGCGACGGTTTTACGATAGGTTTTGAGCATCCGATCGTTGCGGCTGCCAAAAATAGAGGTCAGTAATTTAAAAGCCATGCGTGCGATGCGGTGTTTTTATAAGCGTGTCACCGCAAAAAAGACCGCAATATCCTTTGTAGAAGGCGTGAGAGGTGAAGCCTGCCATTTTACCCGCCACAAGATCGCATAATTAGTCCATGCGACAGCCGCCCCAAGACCCGTCATCCCAGCGCTCCGAATCGCTAGCAGCCTTGCGTGATTTGGGCTACAACGCCGTGCCGAAGTCCAACTTTGTCATACGCGGCAAAACGCAGTCGGTCACACAAATTCTTGACAGCGCCACGTCTCTCTCGCAACTCCAAGCGCTTGCGCGCGACGGACAAAACCGCTTAAAAGCGATTCTTCCGCTTTTACCTGTCTCAATGCGAAGCCTCGTGCAATCTGGCGGGGTTGAAAGTGATTCTTGGTGCATCTTGGTTCCCAATAGCGCCATGGCAGCAAAACTGCGCCAGCTTTTACCGTCGCTTTGCGCGCACTTGAGGACTAAGGGGTGGAATGTGCAGGCGATTACGGTGAAAGTTATTAATGCATAGTACAGATTTACGCTCATGCACATGCTCATATTCCCATTCTCAGTAGCCATCTCTCCCAGTCCATTTCTATAGTCCTCCTGCTACGATCATGTTTTATTTATCCAAAATTTTGTCTGCTATCACCCAGCCTATGTTTTGGCTGGCGATATGGTGGTTTGCAGCGCTTTTAATCATTTCTAAATGGCGTCGCGCAGCACTGCGCATGCTCTGGTCTGGTTTGTTGGTTTTATTTTTGTTGGGATTTGAAGCATTTCCCAACATGCTGCTTCGCCCGCTCGAGAACCGCTACCCTGTGCCACAAACCCAAGAGATTTCCTCTCATATCGGGTTTATTGTTCTGGGTGGTGCGACTGGTCACCCCAATAGTTTTCTAGAACATGGCCAAGTGCCGCTGGGTGGTGCCGCAGAGCGCATGACCGTTCCTGTGGGTTGGATGCGAACTTATGAACATCTTGAATTAGTTTTCTCTGGCGGTGAGGGACGCATGATCACTACGGGTACGACCGAAGCTACTTTGGCAGGTGCGTTTTACAAAGAGCAAGGTTTGGATATACAACGCGTGCGATTAGAAGACGGCTCGCGCAACACGCGCGAGAACGCCCAAAAAGTTGCCGCATTACTTGGAGACAGTTGCCAAAAGAATTGGCTGCTTGTGACATCAGCGTCGCACATGCCAAGGTCCATGGAAGAGTTCAACGCCGTTGGATGCCACGTGACACCCTATCCAGTCGACTTTCAAACTTCCAGTACTACTGCATGGACAGAATATTCACTGGCCAGCAGTTTAATGCGTTGGCAAGTCGCTTTACATGAGTGGTTAGGCTTAGCGGTTTACGCTTTGACAAGGTAACCAGACAACAAAAAAGCCAGTTCTTCTTGTGGAAGAACCGGCTTACATGTGGTGCCGCTTGTCGGAATCGAACTGACGACCTACCGCTTACAAGGCGGGTGCTCTACCAACTGAGCTAAAGCGGCGATATCAAACATTTTACTGTGCTCTTTGAACTTTATTTCACGCGCTTCAAAGTTGGACGTCCATTGGGTGGTGTGGGTGGGTTTGCATCGCCATCAGATGGCTCGCTTGCGGTTTTTGAAGTAGTCACCGCCGCCAATGGTGCACGCGACTCGGGCGCTGGCACAACAGTTGTCACGCCAGTCTCCGAGCCGTTTTTGGAGTGCATAGGAAACGCCATACCTTGTCCGTTTTCTCTGGCGTAAATCGCCAACACGCGATCGACGGGCACAATGATTTCACGTGGCGTGCCAGCAAAGCGTGCTTTAAATTCAATGACGTCGTTACCCAGAGACATGCTGCTGGTGGCGTCGTAACTCACGTTGAGCACGATCTCACCGTTCTTGACGTACTCCTGAGGCACTTGCACCATCTCGTCTACCTGCACCGCGATGTAGGGCGTGTAACCGTTATCCGTGCACCACTCATGCAGTGCACGCAACAGGTAAGGACGGGTGGACGATGCGTCAGGGGCGTTCAACATAACAATTACTTGCGCATTACCTTCTCGGAAGGTGTTAATGCTTCGATGTAGGCAGGGCGGGAAAAAATACGCTCGGCGTATTTCAACAGCGGCGCTGCGTTTTTCGAGAGGTCAATGCCGTAGTGGTCTAAGCGCCACAGCAAAGGCGCAATCGCCACGTCAAGCATAGAGAAGTTGTCGCCAAGCATGTACTTGTTTTTCAAGAACACGGGGGCCAGCTGCGTCAAACGGTCACGGATATGGGCGCGCGCTTTCTCCAACACCTTTTCATTGGCTTTGGCAGTGCGAGATTCCAAAATAGTGACGTTGGTGAACAACTCTTTTTCAAAGTTGAGCAAGAACAAACGCACTCGGGCACGGTCAACAGGGTCACCGGGCATGAGTTGCGGATGCGGAAAACGCTCGTCGATGTACTCGTTGATGATGTTGGATTCGTACAAGATCAGATCGCGCTCGACCAAGATCGGAACTTGGCCATAAGGATTCATCACATTGATGTCTTCTGGCTTGTTGTAGAGGTCGACGTCGCGGATTTCAAAGTCCATGCCTTTTTCAAACAAGACGAAGCGGCAGCGATGAGAGTAAGGACACGTAGTCCCCGAATAAAGCACCATCATGATGGGTGTCTCCTAAAAATCAAAAAGAGTGACAAACAGGTTTGTCACTCCGTGAGGTGATGACAAACCGAAGGTCTGCCATCGAATGAACAGTGATTACTTGATGTCTTTCCAGAACGACGCATTCAAGCGCCAAGCAATCACCATAAAACAACCGAGGAACAGTAAAACCCAGACGCCTAAACGCACGCGGGTGTTTTGGGATGGATCACCCATCCATTGCAGATAGCCCACCAAATCACCAATGGACTGGTCGTATTCCAAGGGGCTCACCGAGCCCGGCGTGACTTGTTCCCAGCTTTTGAAGACTTTGGTGGCGTGACCGCCATGGCCTTCGTGCTCTTCGTAAATGGGTTTACGAACGCCTTGCATTTCCCACAATACGTGCGGCATGCCCACATTGGGGAAAGCCAAATTGTTCCAACCTGTAGCTTTTGCCTCGTCACGGTAGAAGGTACGCAAATAGGTGTAGAGATAGTCCGCACCCGAACCGCCAGAGCCTGCGCGTGAACGTGCTATCACGGTCAAGTCAGGCGGTGTTGCGCCGAACCACTCTTTGGCAAGCTTGGGGTCGATGTTGGACTTCATGGTTTCACCGACTTTGTCAGTGGTGAACAACAGGTTGTCCTTGATTTGCTGCTCGGTCAAACCGATGTCGGTCAAACGGTTGTAACGCATGTAAGCCGCGGAGTGGCAATTCAAGCAGTGGTTCACAAACAATTTGGCGCCATGTTGCAAAGCTGCGAGGTCATTGGTTTTATTGGGCGCTTTGTCCCAAGCGATACTTTCTCCGCCGGAAGCTTGGGCACCTACCACTAAACCCAACGCCAAGACAAGACTGAGGAGAATTTTTTTCATAGTTATGTCAGCTCCGTCAATCTCAGTGTGGTGCGAATGTCACGCGGTCAGGCACAGGCTTGGTGTCGCCAACGGTGCTCCACCAAGGCATCAACAAAAAGAAGCCGAAATAGAACAAGGTGCCCACTTGCGATACACGCTCGCCAATGGCCGATGGTGGTTGCACGCCTAAGTAGGCCAGTACAACAAAGTTAATGACAAAGATGCCGTAAAGGTACTTGTGCCAATCTGGGCGATAGCGAATCGACTTGACAGCGCAGTTGTCTAACCAAGGCAAGAAGAAAAGAATGATGACTGCGCCGCCCATCACCAACACGCCCCAGAACTTAGCGTCGATAGAGAGCATCAGCACAGACAAAATCACAGCCGAACCTAAAACACCACCTTTGATGGCGTTGGAGAGTTGGGTACGGACCGCGCCAAAGTAGGCACCAGCCAAGACGCAAGCGATCAAGACGTACATCATCTCGCCGGTAATAGCACGCAACATGGAATAGTAGGGCGTGAAATACCAAACGGGCGCAATATGTAAAGGTGTCTTCAATGGATCGGCTGGAATGAAATTGTTGTACTCCAGAAAGTAGCCGCCAAACTCAGGCGCAAAGAAGATGATGGCAGTAAACACGATTAAGAAACCCGTCACACCCATGATGTCATGCACGCTGTAGTAAGGGTGGAAAGGAATACCGTCCAATGGGTGGCCGTTTGCGTCTTTGGGCGCGTTGGGGCCTTTGATCTCAATGCCATCGGGGTTGTTAGACCCCACTTCATGCAAGGCAATGATGTGCGCAACCACCAAACCGAGCAATACCAAAGGCACTGCAATCACGTGGAAGCTGAAGAAACGGTTCAAGGTGGCGTCGCTCACCACGTAATCGCCGCGGATCAACAAAGCCAAGTCAGGACCGACAAAAGGAATGGCCGCGAACAAGTTCACGATCACTTGTGCGCCCCAGTAGGACATTTGGCCCCAAGGCAACAAATAACCCATAAAGGCCTCTGCCATCAGGCACAAGAAGATGGCGCAACCAAAGATCCAGACTAACTCACGGGGCTTGCGGTAAGAACCGTAAATCAAGCCACGGAACATGTGCAAATACACCACGACGAAGAACGCCGAGGCGCCCGTGGAGTGCATGTAGCGGATCAACCAACCCCAAGGCACGTCGCGCATGATGTACTCGACCGAGGCAAAAGCCAAGGCGGCATCTGGTTTGTAGTGCATCACCAAAAATATGCCTGTCACTATCTGAATCACCAGCACAAACAGGGCAAGGGCACCAAAAAAATACCAAAAATTAAAATTCTTGGGTGCGTAGTACTCAGATAAATGCTCTTTGTAGAGCTTAGATGCGGGGAAGCGGTTGTCAATCCAATTGAGCAGTCTCTCGCCAGCTGGAGCGTCGGGGGAAATTTCTTTGAAGTTCGCCATGGTGTTCGTTCCGATTAGGCTTTTTTGTCTTCACCGATCAGCAACTTGGAGTCTGAAAGGTACATGTGTGGCGGGATTTCCAGGTTGTCTGGCGCTGGCTTGTTCTTGTAAACACGGCCGGCCATGTCGAAGGTAGAACCATGGCAGGGGCATAAAAAGCCGCCGTTCCAGTCGTCAGGCAGGGAAGCTTGGGCGCCAGTTTGGAATTTGTCTGATGGCGAGCAGCCCAAGTGGGTGCAAATGCCAACGGCAACAAAAATTTCTGGCTTTATAGAACGCGCTTGGTTCAAGGCGTAAGCGGGGGTGAGCTCGCTAGGTTTGCGCTCAGACTTGGGGTCGGCCAACTGGGACTCGATTTTTTTCAAGGACTCGACTTGGTCAGGCGTGCGCTTGACGATCCAGACCGGCTTACCGCGCCACTCTACCGTCATTTTTTCACCTGGGGCCAAGGCGGAAATGTCGACTTCGACAGCGGCACCTGCAGCTTTGGCTTTTTCGGAAGGCTGGAATGTACTCACAAAAGGGACTGCGACAGCTAGTCCGCCTGCAGCGCCGGCGCAGGTGGAGGCGATCAGCCACGTGCGTTTGCTGCTATCTACTGGGGTGTCACTCATGAATTTCCTCGAGCTGTGTGCCACAAATGGGTTTAACCCAACATTGTATCCGAGCGGGAAAACCCGAATCAAGCCCCTGAGCCAACTCCTGTAAGGTTTCGGGCTACTGCCATGGCTTCCAGCAAGCTAGAGGGGTCTGCCACCCCCTTGCCAGCCAGGTCAAAGGCGGTGCCATGGTCTGGACTGGTCCGCACAAAGGGGAGCCCAAGGGTGATGTTGACTCCCGTCTCCACGCCCAAATACTTGACCGGAATTAACCCTTGGTCGTGGTACATGGCCACTACCACGTCAAAAGCGCCGGGTTGTCCGTGCTCGGCCCGCGCGCGCATGAAAACGGTATCGGGTGACCATGGGCCACTGACCGTCATCCCTTCCGCTTTGGCAAGTTGTATAGCGGGCTGGATGACTTCCTTCTCTTCGCGCCCCAACAAACCGCCTTCGCCTGCATGCGGGTTGAGACCTGCCACGGCAAGATGCGGGGCACGCCCTGTGGAGGCCAATTCAGCGCGGTGGGTAATTCGCAAAGTTTCCAGAATGCGGTCTACCGTGATGGCGTCGATCGCTTGGCGCAGGGGTTGGTGGATGGTGACCAAGACGGTTTTGAGTTCCCGATTGGCCAACATCATGCGCACCGGTAGCTCAGCTACCGTTTTGTTGAGGTGCTGCGCCGCCAAAGCTTGCAGCATTTCGGTGTGTCCTGGGAACTTGAAACCCGCCAATGAAAGAGCCTCTTTATGAAGAGGCGCAGTAACGATCGCAGACACCTCGCCACGCAAAGCGGCTTGGGTTGCCCACGAGATGCTGTCTGCGGCAAGTTGTCCCGCAACTGCACTGATTTTTCCAAAGGCGGGCAGTTGGTCGGGGTTTAGTGGGTGGCCCGCCTGATGTATCGCAAGTGCTTCTTGGCTAGGGATGGGCATAGGCTTTAACTTTGCAGCCACCACTTGCCATGCCCTTTGCATGACGGCTTTGTCTCCTACCACGATACAGTTGTGAAACTGCTCAGGCGCTTTGCAAAAAGCCTTGACGATGATCTCTGGCCCAATTCCCGCCGCATCACCGATGGTGATGGCGAGGGGCTTCTTTTCAACGGGCATAGTCAGGCGATTTCACTCACTCAAGCAGGGTTGTCGATGTCGATGAACTGGTGCGTCAACCCCAACATCTGTGCCACATGGGTTGCAACCGCAGGGGCACCATAACGCTCAGTAGCGTGGTGTCCGCAGGCCAAAAATGCTACGCCTGTTTCACGTGCCAAATGCGCTTGGGGCTCTGAGATTTCACCGGTG
>Ga0209107_10002194_pt1 | contig 10878 bp, 10 predicted proteins | sample LakErihyJuly2011_2_FD_187460 | JGI IMG/M metagenome (GOLD analysis project Ga0209107, IMG submission 187460) | Freshwater microbial communities from dead zone in Lake Erie, Canada - CCB hypolimnion July 2011 (SPAdes) (version 2) | ecosystem: Environmental > Aquatic > Freshwater > Lentic >... | reverse complement strand
AAGGGTAAAATTTTCTATTAAGCCATACTATCATCTTCTCCGCCACCTTCATATTTTCTCTTTTGTCCAATCGAAAGCGGGATATAATTCTTATAAAATAACAAATATTTTTCTGGAATGTCCCTAACATTATTATACCTATTAACAATAATTTCGCCAGCTCTCTGGTATAGCGTGCTCCTATTCTCGCTATTCATAATATGATGTTACGATGTTAAGATGTTAAGATGTTAAGATGTTAATATTCTATGATATAATCAATTTTTCTAATTTTTTCATAATGGTTTATAGGATATTATTTTAAGCTATTCTAATATACTCGCTATGACTGTCGATGCAGCTACGCACCTAAACGCACCTAAACTTTATAAAAATTGATTTCTCAGAATTTAACGATTTCGTTAAAGTTCGTGAAAAGGTTTAAACATTTTGCGCGTATATAGTATAAGACAAATGACGAAATACACCTGTGAAACTTGTCATAAGGTTTTCTCACAGAAGGGTCATCTTGAAGACCATAACAATCGCAAACGCCCGTGTAAAAAGGACAATACGATTGAAGAACTTGTAGAGAAGAAAGTTAAAGAGGCTCTGTCAAAAAAAAATGAGGATAATGAAGTGAATGAAGGGAATGAGGGAGTTGTAAAAATTGACTTCAAGACAAAGACTATATTGCATTCAAATCAAATGGACTACTCAAAAAAATCACGAGATGAACTTATTGTGATTTGTAAGGAGAAGAGGATCAAAGGATACAGCGGAAAGAAGAAGGAAGACATCATGAAACTACTGACAGATGCTCCCGCTAATGAGATTCTTGTGAAAAATGAAGTCATCGCGCAGCCTATTGTAAAGAATGAAGAATCACTTACTATTGACATTGACATTGACTATAATATAGGTAATGCATTTGACATTCTTGAAAAGGACACAAAAACCTATAAGTGTGTATATCTTGATCCTCCTTATGCAAGTGGTCGAGACTACAAGTTTGCAGAAAAAGATGAAAATATTGCATTTACCGATAAATTTACTCCTGAAAAATATAAGGAGTGGCTAACAAAACTGATATCCTTGTGTAAAAAGAGGATGTCAAAAGATGGAACACTTTGGTTTCATATTGCAGCCGAGTATTCGTTTATCCCCGAACAAGTTCTTAAATCAGAATTCAAAGATGTAGAAAAGAACTTCTGGAAGAAATCTCATGGAAAGAATACTGTTAAAAATAAGATGGGTGCGGTTATTGATATTATCTTCAGGTGCTATAACTCTACGCCAATCTTTAACCTGCAGTATGTTCCGCTTGATGCATATTACTTTGAAAATTCTTATAGAAATAAGGACGAAAAAGGATTGTATGCTCTTGGTTCATTACGATTTGATAAGACTCGTTCTGGAAATAACTATGAAATTACGAATGACGGAATAACCTATAAAGCAACTTATGGATGGAAAATCAGAAAAGAAGAAATGGAACGCCTTATATCTGAGAAACGCATTCACTTTGTGTCGCCAAATGACAAGCGAGAGGGAAATCTTTACAAGAAACTATATAAAACAGAGTGCAAAGGTAAACCGCTTTCAAATCTATGGGATGATATTTCTTATATTACAAGGACTCAACAAGACCCGCGAACATATCCAACACAAAAACCCCTGAAACTTCTTGAGCGTATCATCTCGGTCTCTACAAACAAAGGTGATTTAGTATTAGACCCAACAGCAGGCAGTGGAACTACAGGAGTAGCGTGTAAAAATCTTGGAAGAAACTGTTATCTAATAGACATCAATGCTGATGCGAAAAAAATATTTGATAAGAGACTTTCTCACGCAAATACGGAAGTTATGGAAGTTACGGAAGTTACGGAAGAGGCTGAAGCTTCAACTCTTGTTGAAGGCGATAGCAATCTTTGTAACGATTCGGTCTAAGTTATGACCTAAATTATGTTTCTTAGCATAATCCTTTACAGACTTTCGTATATCTTCAAGCGATGAAGTATCAATATTTTTTTGCCTATATTCATAGACTTTCTTTTAAAGTATCCTTGAAAGAGTCATATTGTCTGTGAAATCCAACGATTCATCTTTATAACGAATACTAAGAAATTCCGGCTTAACAACACAATCGATAGTGTCATTTTTCTTAGAATTACAATGAATGCATAATGTTTGTTTGTTTGAAATACAGTCAGTTCCTCCTTTTGCTATTGGGAGAATGTGGTCTACTGCTAGTTTATTTACACCACTACATCTTTCACACTTATCCTTCTTTTCGTATTTTATTCCATCCTTGTCAGGCATAAAGATGAAATCGCGAAGACCTCCATTACCCTGACTATTTCCACTTGAACAGAAGATACATTGGTTATGCAGTCCTGACTCCATAGAAATTGAGATTGGAAATTCAGAAGGAGATTTTGATACCTTGCATTTAGAACAGGTCTTGGTTTGTCCGTATGTTGTAAGATACATATCGCAGATTTCTTGCTTGTTTTTTCCTTCAAACTTATCGCGACAGTTTTTAATACGATTTGCTCTGCGATTTTTTTGACAGCTTATACAAGCACCTTGAAGTCCTTTACCTTCTTTATTTAGATAGAACATGCGAACAGGAAGATTTCTTTCCCCTTCGTGTTCTCCATCAGAACATTTCGCAGTTGGATTTTGAGCCTCAATCTCTGCATAAGACTCATCTTGCGTCTTTGCGGTGTTGAAGCCAAGATTTTTAGTTTTCCTTTGAGATTTTAGATTGGCTTCAGACATTTCTATTAGTATAATTAGATACTTATATAATCAATTTTTATTTTTATCAAAAAAAATAAAAAAAATAAAAAAAATAAAAATACACAAATACATATCTAACTATCCTAACTTATAACCCAAGGGTATATCTATATTAGACCAGGTTTTTTTCTAATTTTTTCATAATAATTTTTGCATCACTCATTAGCTCTTCTGTACAATTCTCCTCGCTAAACTCAAGATACCTGCGATGACACGATGCGCAGATTCGCAAATTATTAAGAATGAGTGTCTGCGTATTGTTGATAGGATAGCAGAATCGTGCATATTTGCCGCCTGAATATGGCTTGAAATAATGCATTTCATTGGCGCAATTATTGTCAATATTCTGTGTCGTATAGATAGAAGAAGGCTCTGGTTCCTCCATAGTGTTATTACAAGGCCCTGGGCAAATCCTAACATTTGAAAGGTCAACCGATATAATATCACCATCATATTCAAAGATTTGCTTTGCGGTAGCAGCGGTAGCAGATGAGACGGCGGCCATTATATTGTTTGTTGGCTGGCTTGCTGGTTGCTTGGCTTGCTTGCTTGCTTGCTGGTTGGTGGCTTGCAATAATAATATAAATTATAGGTGTCATTTTTTATTATTGTAATAATTTACAAGAGCAAATTTTTTCTAAATTAATAAAAATAAAAATTGATAAATGTTTACAATATCTAAAATAACAATGGATGAAACTATTGAAAATACATTCGTATCAAAATTTATACTATGTGTTCTTCTAACACAAATGGGTAAAACATATACTGCTATATCAAAGATTAGCACTGATATTTCTCAAGATAATGAGTTTGGAAGAAGTATTCATATTATATTTACAATGAATACATTATTAAATAATAAACAGTTTGCTAAAAGGCTTGAAGATATTGAGAAAACATATGGGAAGGGTTCTGTATGTGTATTTTCATCAAAATATGATGGTAAATATACACATGTTAAAACAAAATTAGCATTACAAGGACTTTGTGCTGATAAATCTGTATGTCCTCGTATTGTTGTTATGTGTAGCAATAAAAGGCGATATGGTGATGGAGTAGAATTTCTAAAAGTTATTGATGAAAACAGAATCAACATTTTTAGAGCATTCGTTTATTATGACGAACTACATAACTATATTAATGATTCAGTTCGCTATCAAATAGAAAAACAAATACACAATTTGGATATCGTAAAGAGAATTATAGCTATGACGGGAACGCCTGATAAAATTTGGGAAAAAGAAGGAGATGGTTTTTGGTCTAAAATAAGGCTTATTGAATTAGACAATTTCTCAGGTTCAAATTATGCGGGATATAAGGATATGATATTTAATTGTGTTGACGATTTCTTCGCAAACCCTTATATTTGTTCGCGTAGTTATGATGAAATGGATAGACAGAATATTGGTTTTATAGAGTTGGTATTAAAAAAATATCCCGAAATTTTGGGAAATAATACGAGGTCATTTATTCCGGGGCATATTCGCCGTGTAGGTCATAATGCTATAAGAGAATTAATATTTAGTATAAATAATAGAGCGGTCGTTGTTGTTATTAACGGATTTGAAAAAAATCTTAAATTTAATGATAATAGCGGAAATTGTAAAACATTGCCTTTACAATCTGAAAATGAAGAAGTATGCGAAACAATTTCTCGACTTGTATTACATCACAAATTAGAAAATCGCCCAATTGTAATTACAGGTTTAATATGTGTCGGCATGGGTCAAACATTGACTCATAAATCACTTGGTTCATTTACATCTGCTATATTTGGACACTTAGATCTTACAAATGATGAGATATATCAGTTGTTTGGAAGAATAACAGGAAGAATGAAAGATTGGGGAGATAAATATATCCAAACGCAGGTATATTGCCCCACAATTATAATGAATCGTATTATAGTAATGGAAGAATGTGCAAGAAATATGGCTTGTTGTCATAACGGGGAATTTGTTTCTCAAGAAAATTATAGAGAACCGATGAATGAAATGGGTGATATAGGTAAATGTGCTATAGATAACATCCGTATTCCAAAGAAAAAGAAAAATAAAAACGACACCGACGATACAGACAAGGAAATTCGCATATTTGATTCACAAGAAGAAGCCATCGAATTTGGTAAAACAATCGGAATTAAATTCATTAGAAGACCTCATTCTAATGCACCGAAAGAATTACAAAAAAATGGAAATAATCTATCGCCCGATGAAATATTTAAAAGATGGTGGGGTATTGATAAAAAAACCCGTGCAAGAATGGTTGCGTCACTTGATGAAAAATGGTGTGTATATTGGAGACCATCGCTTATTAAGAAAGATTAAGAAAGATTAAGATTATTGAGGGAAAATAAAAAATTGACAATTATAATAATATAATATAGAATATAGACAATAGACAATGATGAGCTCTGCGAACTTTCAAGATTGGGAACCCGTTGTATTGAAGAAGACCGCGGTACAGAAACAAATCAATACTCAAAATCAGCCTGGATTTAAGGAGTATATCAAGCTGGTTGAAGATGATATCCCTAAGTTGAATAAGATTACTCGCGAATATGCACAGGCTATTGTAGATGGGCGCAAAGCACTCAATATTACTCAAAAAGAGTTGGCGCAAAAAATGTGTGTAAAAGATAACATCATTAAGGAATATGAAAATTGTAGTGTAGTTAATTTCAACCTACAATTCTATAAAAGGATTCTCAAAGCTCTCAATATTGACCCCAAAACCGTTTGTAAATAGTAACTATCTATATTTCATCCAAATGTTTCCTAATAAGTTCTTGTCTGATACTATTGTCTACTATTGTATAGCAATTTTCTATTTTTGCTCTTCCAAAATTTACTCAATTATCTATATTCTTTCTTCGCTGAAAAGAAAGTTATAACAAAATTATTAAGAAGCGTTTTGCTCATAGCTTTTATAGACTGTGATAAAATAATATAGTTGTCTTAAGTAAATTTTTCGCTTCTTGTCTGGTCTGGCTTTATGCCTCTTGTGTTTCCGCGTGGGCTAATCGGAATCACTTGATGTTTCCGATGATGAATCGCCTGAGCTGTCGGAGTTATCTACTGACCCTCCGCTGGTGTAAGGTTCAAAACCAGAACTCATAGGTTCGCTCGTATTTTTTAAAATATGCGGATCGACCAATGTCTTTTTTGATATATTATTTAGTTTGCTATAATCATTGTCGGTAATACCTATCATAGACAGAATATCAGTATTTTCGTCCATAGAGAAATAAATCAGCGTCATAGAAAATACGAATATAATAGCAAATATTATAACATTATTAGTTGTAAGTAAATCAGCTGATATATCATATTTTTTATTAGGATTTTCGGATTCCTCGCTATTTATATTTATATAATGATAAATACTAAATAATATTACAGTTATACAGGAAGCGTATAATATTAATATATACATTATCTATTTATTTTTTTTATAATTCTTATACGAAATATTACGCGCCACGAGAATACTCAAGGCTATACTTTTCAGCGCGCCATACGAACAATTTATTTCTCCTTAAAACATTTATTGATATAATCGAGGATGCTCTTGGGCTCTTTGAACTTGGCGACAACTCCCTTTTTATCCTTTTCAGTAGCCTTCAATTTAAGTTTAAGCGCCTTTATCTCCTCCTTGTTAATTTTTTTGTCAAGCTTAAGTATTTTTTCGTTAATTTCTTCAATCTCATTGTTAAGATTGTTCAATTTATCTTCCAAGCTTGAAGTGCTAATATCAATATTGCATATGATATCATTCATTACTGGATAAGCGAACTGGCTTTTGTCATTGCTCCTGTCTATATAACTTATTAAGCCCGCGATGTTATTCATTATATCTAATATTTTATTATCATTAATTATACCATTATCATTGCAGTATTTTGTTTTAAATTCATCAAAGTTTTCAGGCATTCTTTCTTCATTTTCCAATAACAGATTGAGTATCTTGATAGAACTCATAGGATCCTCGGTAATAGGCGTAGCAGACATTAGAATTAATCGGAGCGAATTCTTTCCGGACACCGAATAAGAACGCTGAATCATATCCTGAAGTACAGCGGGATTAGGCTTTTCAAGAGCTGACAAAGAATTGCTATATATCTTGTGAATCTCGTCTATTATTATAAGCGTCTTCTTGAAAGGATCTTCCTTCCCATTAATTTTTACCATCTTATCATAAAACTTATTTTTCCCCTTAATCATATTAGTAAATTGCTTGTATGATATAGGTTGTATCCAGCTATCTCCTAACAATTCTAATCTTTTTGCTCTAAGCTTGGGAATCTCCTTGATTTCGCCACTCTTCAACTTCTCTTGTATTATTACATTGCATATGTTGTCAAACATATTCTTCCATATATCTTCCTTGAGCGTGTGTCGCGTAACCCATAATATAGTATAGCCCTCTTTATTAAATGTATTAGTCGCCGTGGAGATAGCCGTACAAGTTTTCCCAGAGCCTACGCTGTGATACAAGAAGATGCCCTTGTATGGCGATTGTGGCGTGAGATATTTTTGGACGAATAATTGCGTATTAGAAAAGGATACAATCTTATTTTTTTCGGCTTTTTCGTCATCTTTCTTTAAGTCGGCTATACATTTATTTTGAATAATAGGAATATCCCAATAATATTTCTTATAATTTTTAAAGATATACTTATTTAAATCTATGATATTCAGCTTGGTCTCGGGGGGTTTCTCTGTTTGTCTGTATTCTTTCATATTATCGTTGATATATTTGTATATTTGTATGTAATTCTCGCTATTTATTTTGTTAGCCCGCGATATCTCTTCTAATTTATCAAGCAATTTGCTGCCGTGTTTCTTAAAGAACACTTGTTTATTCTTCCATATTTCATTAATTGCATCGCAATAATCTTTGCGCTTACTTATATGTTGACATAAATCTGTTTTCGGAAATTTCTTATTAAAAGCCCTTATTAGCTCAGTGTCTTCTATATTAAATCGGATTTTCTTCTTAAAGACGCCTTCCCACGATTTATTATCATTTTCATCCGAATTGGACTTTTTAAAATTCTGCAATTGTTTTACATATTCTATTTTAATAACATGAAGAGCCGCTGTAATTAGTAAATTGTCCGGATTAAAGTCGCCTATATTATATTCCAGAATGCCTTTGCAATTCTTTTTACAATCAATGATATCAACATCATTTCTAAAATTCCCGCGAATATTATTAATTTTAATAATGCTCTTGTTATTTCCAAAACCCGTATTATTTTTAATGTAATTCAAAAATCTATTATTTTTCGTAGAAATAATATGGATATTCTCAGTGAGCGGTAAATCTACTGCAGAGGCTATCATAATGTCCTCCAATTCTGCTATAAAGTTTAGGATACTTATATTTTCATTGCTATGTTTAATAAATAAATCGTGCACCGTCATATTATCATCGTATTTTATATTGTATCTATAAATATTTAGTGGCCAGCCTATATTAGGTATAAAAGGTAGCCCCGATTGTCCACAGTATCGCGTGCCTCTTCCAATTACTTGCGTATTTTCCGCCTTCGTTATTAGCGGCTCCAAGATATGCATATATTTTACATCAAATACATCAATGCCCTCCTTAAATCCCGAATCTAATATTAGAAAACGCATATTTTTACCGTAAACATTTCCTTTTTCTCCCGTTTCGCGATTATTCATAACAGCCATCATATTTTTTTTGAGTCCCACGCTCAAAGGCTTCTTATTAACTACGGATTTTGTCAATAGACCGAAAGTATTATAATTGTCTTCGTCTGCGTATTTTGTTTTTAAAACGCCGTTATTATAGACAGGCTTAAAATTATTCGCTATCATAGCAGAGGCTACCATTTTCGCCCCATTGCTTCCGTCGACATCGCTATATATGATGTGCTTATAATGTTTACCATCGGCAGCCATATCCTTCTCGTCGAGCTCTTTGATTTTGTTCAACATATAATCAATTTTAGGAGACATAATTGCTATATCTTTTAAAACGCTTTCTTTATTAAACTTATCAGAATCAAACTTATATTCGGACTTAACATGCGCCCAAGTGCTCGTATTACGAATACATAATGCTTTCTTTGGTATATTGTTATTCATAATTCTATAATAAATAAATATAATTAAATAAATATTGGTAAAGAAGGTATAAACATATAACTATATTATAATATATACTTTCGCGAGTTTCGCATTTTCATAAGTAATAGAATAGAATAATGAGGACTGAATTAACTATGAAGCCTTTGAGGGATATTATAGATAATTATCAAATCCCTGAGTTGCAGAGGTTAGTTGATAATGGGCATATTGTAAGTATGGTAGAAGATCAAAAGAGCGAATATGATAAATATAAGTCTTTTTCTATGCTACAGAGTTTCACGATAGCCTATATTGTTGAAGAGAAGAAGGGGTATATTTTAGACGGACAGCATAGAGTGGAGGCTTACTCGCGATTAAAGCGTGAAGGCTATGATATCGATAATATCCTCGTGCCGATTGTAAAATATAATGTAGGTAGCATAGAAGAGGTTAATGAATATTTCAAGAAAATCAATAAACACTCGCCTATAAAACCCATATTAAACCTGGTAGCCGTAGAAAAAATAATTTTGCAGTGTTTAGTAGATAGATTTACGACTAACTATTTTAAGGGGGATTATTCTGATAGTATTGTCGGGAATGTCGAAAAAAACTATCAATGCCCTCATATATCTCTGAATGATTTGGGGAAGCATATAAAGGCGAGGAACATCGTAGAAAAACTGGGAAATAGCAATAAGACCGATAAGGATTTGTTTAATTATATATTGAGCGTCAATGATTATCTTGAAAGCATCTCGGCGCATCAGCTTGACCCGACATACACGAAAAGATTCGAGAAATGTAAAAATAAGAAGGAGAAAGAGAGATGTAATAATGTGTGTTATTTAGGAGTTTTCAAAAATTATGAATGGCTTGACTTGGCTCTACATGCTTTAATCAATTCGCTCGATATTAGCAGTATAGGGATGAAGTTTTTTCAAGATGTCTTGGCTAAAAATGATAGAAAGACGATTCCTTATGAACTCAAGAAAAGAGTGTGGAATAAATACAATAATAATGATATGATTGGGAAATGCTATGTGTGCGATAAGAAACTTGATATTAAAGATATGGAATGTGGGCATATAATAGCTCACGCATTAGGCGGAGAGATCACATTGAATAATTTACAGCCTACCTGTAAAACTTGCAATCGCGATATGGGCGTTATGAATCTCAACGAATATAAACGGCTTTTCAAATAGAAGCCAATACTTACAATACTTATAATACTTACAAATAAAAAATTGATTATTATTTTTAATCCAATTATTATCATAATAAATGCTAGTAATTTTCAAAATCTCAAGCATTCTTTTGCTGACTATCTTGTCTTCCTTCTCAGTAGCCGTCGTGTTCTCTTTCAGTAGCCGGCCAAATATTATGAGATGCCCCAGCTATCCCAATATTAATAATATATACAATTATACATATAGCTTCCAACATATAGATGCTGTAATGTGTAATAATTATAAGTATATCATTAATGATAAAAAAAAACGCAATATATACCTCCGGCTACGAGAGAATATGGTAAATAGAAATGTATATTTGTAATCTGATGTAATCTTTGTGATCCGAAGGGGGGATTTCTATTAAATAAAAATAGAAATTTAAAAAATAAGTATTAAGAGGTTAGGGTTAATATGTAAGTAAGTTATATTTTTTTAAGTTGCTGGGTGTATCCTCTACAGAATACTGACATCCGAAGATATCATAGAAGCTTATTGGTTGGTTGCTGGGTGTATCCTCTACAGAATACGGACATCCGAAGATATCATAGAAGCTTATTGGTTGGTTGCTGGGTGTATCCTCTACAGAATACTGACATCCGAAGATATCATAGAAGCTTATTGGTTGGTTGCTGGGTGTATCCTCTACAGAATACTGAACATCCGAAGATATCATAGAAGCTTATTAGGTTGGTTGCTGGGTGTATCCTCTACAGAATACGGACATCCGAAGATATCATAGAAGCTTATTAGGT
>Ga0209107_10002193_pt1 | contig 10884 bp, 10 predicted proteins | sample LakErihyJuly2011_2_FD_187460 | JGI IMG/M metagenome (GOLD analysis project Ga0209107, IMG submission 187460) | Freshwater microbial communities from dead zone in Lake Erie, Canada - CCB hypolimnion July 2011 (SPAdes) (version 2) | ecosystem: Environmental > Aquatic > Freshwater > Lentic >... | reverse complement strand
GGAAATAACTGTCAGCATCGCTCGTTGTGCACCACTGTAGGCGAAAATCACTTTGCCGTATTGCGCCAAAATATCAATATCAGATATTCGAGCACTTCGAATTGGCCCAATATTTTGTGGAATCACCGAAGAGAAAATAGCGGCCAAACGTGTAAGCCCACCCTCGACCTGTTCAATGTAAACGACGTCAGCATCTTCTATCCCGATCTGTGGACGAGCGAGCGACGTATCATCTAGTTTCACCGCCAGAATCGGACCATCGACACCAATGCGACCACTAATCGAATTGTAAGTTTTCTCAACTTCAGCTGTCGAAGATTCTTTGTTACTTGCGCAACCCGAGAGCGCAAGTGAACAAACTACGAAGGCAAAAATTAATTTAGATCGCATCAGCTTCAAACTCATAGGTAACTGGTAACGGCGCTGTGCCGGCTAGACGGAATAATCTAAATACTAACTTGCTCCGGATCAACTGAGTACGTGTAACTGATTCAACATGAATAGATATGGCGACTTTAATCTTGTCAGTGAGTTGATCGAGTTCATGTAGCAGCGCCTGATCGGACTTAGCCACAATGCTTTCCCGTTCGGCCAGCATCATTCCAAGCGCTCCGGATAAAACACTTTCGGCACTTGAGCGATCCTCGATGTCGGCCCCACGCGCTTGATACGCGCTCGCCGTTAGCAAGAGCGAGGTAGCCGGATCTGTGATTGAACTGCGAGCGACTTCAAGTGCGATCGCGGCTCGACGTTGCAAGAGCGAATCAAGAGTTGCCCAACTAGTTTCAACTCGATGATGTAATCGATCTAATCGACTAGCTGAGAAGGTTAAATACCAAAAAATTAGAATCGCCAGACCTGCGAAGAGAATTACGTTTTTCATCTTTAATCTCTCCCTAACAATCTTGTCCAAGAACGGCTCTCTGATGTTAATGACACTTTCTGGCCAATAACCATAGCTAGTTCGTAAACTTCAAAAATCTCTTCCCCAACTTGACCCCAATCGAATCTTTGCGCATGAATTGCGCCCGCTGCGGCCAATTCTCTTCGTTTGGTTTCATCACGCAACAAATCAATAATTATCTTTGCGAGATCTTCAGAATTTTCAGATTCAAAGAGTGCGCCGTATTGACCATTGCCCAAAACATCGGCAAAGGCGGGAATATCACTGGCAACTACTGCAGCTCCCCCGGCCATCGCTTCAGCCAGAATGATGCCGAATGATTCACCGCCAGTATTTGGTGCGATGTAAAGTGAAACACTTGCTAGAAAATCAGCCTTTTCTTCTTCACTGATCTTGCCCAAGAATTCAACTCTATTTCGAAGTTGCGGATCCACCTTCGCTAAAACTTCTTCGCTATCGCCAGGACCAGCAATTAGAACACGAATATCTGGAATAAAGCGCGAAATAATCGGCAACGCATCTAATAGAACAGGCAAACCTTTTCGATCTTCTTCGAATCGCCCTAAGAAACCAATTGTGTTGCCTTGCCATTCCGGGCGAGCTGAACCATCACGATAATTAGCGGCATAAATTCCATTCGGAATCACAATCGCATCGGTCTCTAGATGTGCTGTCAGCGTTAAACGCGCAGATTCACTTACTGCAATACGAGCCGAAAGTTTCTCAATGACTGGCTCCAGAATGGGCCCAATTGCAAAAATTGCCTTCTGATACTTTGCCGCCGCATGAAATGTCCCAACCATTGCGCCTTCGCCAGCCCAACAGGCAAGGAGTGACAGTGAAGGTATCGCTGGCTCATGCAAGTGGAGCAAATCAAAGTCACCATCATTTATCCAGCTACGGACTCGACTATTCGCGCCAACGCCAAATAACAAACGAGCGACTGCACCGTTATATGGAATCGAAACTGCGCGACCAGCGCTAACAACATAATCAGGTAAATCTTCGCTTTCAGTTGCAGGCGCTAATACTTCAACATGATGCCCGTTATTAATCAGGAACTCAGCTAGATCACGAATGTGGTTTTGCACTCCACCTGGAACATCCCAACTATAGGGACATACAAGTCCAATTCTTAGTTTGCGGTTAATCATTCTCGCTCCACAAAGTCGCCGTCGACCCAGATGCGTTGCAACATATGCCAATCTTGCGGATGTTCTGCGATGCCAGCAGCGAAATTATCAGCACATAACTGCACTGTTTTTGTGACTTGCTCGCTCTCAGTTTCGCCAGATGCGATTAATACCTTTCGAAAATCAATATGAATACCGATATCAGTATATGAAACATATGCGGTGATTAAATCTGCCCCAGTACGAATCGCCAAAAGAGCTGGGCCAGCTGGCATTCGAGCAGTGCCTTCAAAGAACTTCACATCGATCCCGCTTCGCGATAGATCTCGATCTGCAACGAGTGCTACTAACTTGCCTTCGCGCAATCTGCTTGCCAAGGTGCCCATCACTCGACCATCAAGCGGCAACGCTTCCATGCCGATTTTCTGGCGGTACTCTAAAAATTTACGGAATAACTTCTCGGGCTTTACCCGCTCAACTACGGTAACTAGTGGAATTCCTTGGCTGCAGAAGTACGACCCGGCATGATCCCAATTACCTGCATGCGGCAAGGCAACTACTACCCCGCGCTTGCTGCGCACAGGTTCGAGCAGCAGTTCGGCATCATTTACCGTAACGGACGACTGGATACGCTTGGTATCCCAATCGGGAGAACGGAAAGTGTCACACCAATAACGCAAATATGAGCGCATTCCAACTCGCGCCAAATTTCGCAATTCCTTATCGGATAACTCAGGAATCACTCGTTTCAAATTACTTTCTAACCTTTGAAAACTTTTCCCATTTTTGGCGCTCGTGCGATCCGCAACAAATTCAAACAATCGATAAGCGCTCTTTTCCGGCAACCAACGAACTATTCGCCATCCCGCAAAGTAGGCAACGGCAGTTAAATCCTCGGCCTTCATTACTTCGTGGCTTTCCAAACGATTCGTAACCGTTGCAAAACAGTTACCACGCTTGCCAAAGCAAGTGCCCAAATACCTACAGTCAATATGTAATCAACGCCTAATCCAGTAAAACCAATTGCAGTTAGGAGAATAATTAGCCGTTCAGTGCGTTCGGCGAATCCACCTTTGCATTCAATCTGCAAACTTTCAGCTTTGGCTCGAATATAAGAAACTAGAAATCCTGAGACGATTGAGACCAACAGAACATAAGAAAGCGCATCGTTATTCTGAGCCAGATAGATAAGTAAGCCAAGTGCAATAGCCGAATCGGTAACACGATCGATGGTGGAATCTAAGAACCCACCCCATCGGCTCGGTCCTTGCTGTGAAAGTCTGGCCATCGTGCCATCGAATAGATCACTTAGCGCCAAGCAACAAATGGCAATCGTGCCACCAAATAAATGTCCGTTTGGATATGCGATCAACGAGGTAGCGATAACCCCAATCGCACCGATCGTGGTGACTGAATTAGGTGTCAACCCGATGCGCAGCAGACCTCGCGCAGTTGGTGAAATTAGTCGCACCACCGCCGGCTTAAAAATGTCACTAATCATCGTGTCCCATCGTAGGCTGTAGACATGAGTTCAACTAACTTACGCGTCCATATATATGGTCACGAGAGCGCTTTTTTGGCTGAGGTTGCCGCTGAATTCAATGGCACTATTAGTGTCGAGAGCGTGGTCGAGTCTGACTTGGCCATCTTTGCAATTAACCCTAATTCGGGCATCTCCCCCGAATCAATTGCTATCTGGGAATCACTTGATGATTACCTGATGCCCAGACTTATTGTGGTCACCGGCCTAACTGGTAATGATGGCGATTTCGATGATGCCGTGATGCTAGCTAACCGCGTCTTTGAACAATGCGTGACGCCATATCTAGTTTTGCACGATGATGCCGGAACCCCATGTGCGCTAATTTCGTTAAGTGATTTGAAGATAACCAATTATCAAGATGGTTCTTCAGTTGAAATCGAAAGCGCTGATGAACATAAAACTTTAGTAAGCGAATTTCGTGACGAATATCTACTTGCGATTGATCAGATGGGTCCAGATGCATTTGCCGCCGGTCTCTTATTCCCAGCTATCCCACTTGATTTCAATACCAGACTCGGCATCAAAGAAGTTCGCGAATATTTAGCTAAGCTTTAAATTACCAAGCTGCGGCAATTAAATCGCGAGATTGAGAAAGCAATTGGGGCAAAACTTTGGTTTGGCCAATGATCGGCATGAAGTTTGCATCCCCCGACCACCGCGGAACAATATGTTGATGGATATGCGCAGCAACACCGGCACCTGAAATTGCGCCTTGATTCATTCCCAAGTTAAACCCTGCAGGTGAGCTGACTTTTCGCAGCGTCGTCATTGCGTGAGCAGATAGTTCGCTGATTTCATTTCGTTCAGACTCTGACAAATCAGTTAAATCCGCAACATGTCGATATGCGCAAACCAATAAGTGGCCCGCGTTATATGGGTAAAGATTCATGACTACATACGCCTCGATGCCACGGGCAACTACTAAACCTTCTTGATCACTTAAAGTTGGGATGCGACAGAACGGACACTCAACCTCATTACCCGGAAGTGGTCGGTTATCACCAGTTAAATACTCCATGCGATGCGGTGCCCATAGCCGTTGCCAAGCATCAGGAATTCCAGCGCCGCCCACACTCTCAGACATAACTAAACCTGAGTGCGATCAGAAACGATTCTCTTAATTTCTGCGATCGCTTCAGCTATTGGAATACCGTTCTTCTGTTCACCATTGCGATAACGGAAGGAAACTGCGCCAGCATTTTGATCTTCTTCGCCAGCGATAACCATAAAAGGAATCTTTGACATCTGCGCGTTACGAACTTTCTTCTGCATGCGATCGTCAGATGCATCTAATTCCACGCGCAACCCTGCCTTGCGCATTTGGTCGATGACCCCAGAAAGATAAGGCGTAAAGGCTTCGGCAACTGGAATACCAATAGCCTGCACTGGAGCTAACCATGGTGGGAAGGCACCGGCATAGTGTTCAGTGAGAACGCCAAAGAAACGTTCGATCGAACCAAATAGCGCGCGGTGAATCATTACTGGTCGCGACCGAGAGCCATCGGTGTTTGCATATTCCAATTCGAAACGTTGTGGCAATTGGAAATCAACTTGAATCGTTGACATCTGCCAGGTGCGACCGATGGCATCTTTCGCCTGCACTGAGATTTTTGGTCCGTAGAACGCAGCGCCACCTTCATCGAGTACCAGATCAAGACCCTGCAAACTGGCCGCTTGTCGTAGAGCTTCAGTTGCCGCAACCCACTCAGCATCTTCGCCAACTGACTTTTCTGGATTACGAGTTGATAGTTCTAGATAGAAATCATTTAAGCCGTAATCGCGCAATAAATTAAGTACGAATGTAAGAAGTGAATCGAGCTCACCTGGCATCTGTTCAGCCGTGCAGTAGATATGTGCATCATCTTGCGTGAATCCACGAGCACGAGTGATTCCGTGCAGAACGCCTGATTTTTCGTAACGGTAAACAGTTCCGAACTCAAATAAGCGCAAAGGCAGTTCGCGGTATGAACGTTGGCGAGACTTGTAGATCAGATTATGGAATGGGCAGTTCATCGGCTTCATGTAGTACTTCTGACCTGGGCGCTTTATCGTGCCATCAGCGTGCAGCTCTTCATCCATGATCATTGGTGGATACATGCCATCGGCATACCAATCGAGGTGGCCGGAAGTTTCAAAGAGGGCTGACTTGGTGATGTGTGGTGAATAAACAAACTCATAGCCTTCGTCTTCATGACGAATGCGTGAGTAATCTTCCATAGCGCGACGAATGATTCCGCCCTTTGGGTGGAACACCGCTAAACCGGAACCAATTTCTTCGGGAAAACTAAAGAGATCGAGTTCGGCACCTAATCGACGGTGATCGCGCTTTTCAGCTTCGAGTAATAGTTCAAGATAGGCGTTTAACGCATCGACACTTGGCCAGGCAGTTCCGTAAATACGCTGCAGCATTGGATTCTTTTCGGAACCGCGCCAATAAGCACCAGCGCTACGCATTAACTTAAATGCTGGAATGTGCTTGGTTGAAGGAAGATGCGGGCCACGACAAAGATCTGACCAAACCGGTTGCCCATCGCGACCTAAATTGTCATAGATAGTTAACTCAGCACCGCCAACTTCAACCGAACTTTCATCACTAGATCCGCCTTTGATGCCAATTAGTTCGCACTTGTATGGCTCTTTAGCTAATTCATTCAGAGCATCAGCTTCGTTAGTAACGCGACGCTTAAACCGCTGACCTTCCTTAACGATCTTACGCATTGCGCTTTCAATCTTTTCGAGCGATTCTGGCGTGAATGGATCTTGTGGATCAAAGTCGTAATAGAAACCGTCAGTAATCGGTGGTCCGATTCCTAACTTGGCTTCGGGATAAATTTGCTGAACCGCTTGTGCCATTACATGCGCAGTTGAGTGGCGTAGCACTTTGAGACCATCTTCGGAATCAATGGTCACCGATTCGACTACATCACCATCGGCAAGGTTTGTCCAGAGGTCGCGCAGCTCACCGTTAATGCGACATACAACTACATCTTTGCGCTCGGCAAAGATCTGAGTTGGTCGCTGATCTGCCGCAATCGCAGTTGCAACGCCATCTACGGTGACCTTCAGTTCAGACATGTCACTAGCCTACCGAAGTTGCCAATGCAGTTGCCGCAAATTCGGCGCGCATTTGCTCACTCTCTGGTGAAATCTGAAGTATTCGATCACCGATTCGACCGATTGGTTGCGCAATCTTCAGACTTGATACTACGAATCCGGACTCGATCTGATTCAACGGATTCGCCTGAATCTGGCGGACGATTACGCCATTCTTTTCGACCAATAACGCCCTCATTACGCCAGGTAAAACACCATCGGAAAGGGGCGGAGTGATCCATTCACCATCAAATTTGAAAACCAAATTCGCAATCGCAGTTTCAGTGATGAAGCCATCTCGGTTTACCAAAATGTAATCATCAAACCCACTGCTCTTTGCTTCACCCAATATCTGCAGATTCTGAGTATATGGATAGCGTTTTTCAACCGGAACAGAAACTTCCGCATCCAAATGGCGAATAGCTAATCTGGCAGAAGTCTTTATCTCGAGATACTCCTGATGTGTTGTGCAGAAGTATCCATTAACACCGAACAGCAGACGTAGTCGGCCGATTGGATAAGGATTTGCCGCGATGGTTTCAGCAACTGCGCTACGAATTTGATCTTCATTTGGAAATGGTTGATCGTTTCGGCGGGCCGAATTCAATGCCCGTCGCATATGTCGCGACAGAGCCCATGGCTGGCCATCTACCGTCTTGATCGTTTCAAAAATACCACTTCCATTAGGCCAGCCAGCGGAATCTAATTGCGCTTCTTCATAATTTAGCAATCGTCCTGCGACCCAAGCTATCGCACTCATAGTTCACCACCGATGATTGAAATTAATCGTTCGGCTTTTAATTGAGTTTCTTCCCACTCTGCTCTTGCATCGCTACTCCAGGTTATGCCAGCACCAGTACCGAAATGTATAAACTCAGATTCACGCCAGAATGTTCTAATTGCAACTGACAACACTGCCTGCTCGCCATGTACCCAGCCAAGTACCCCGCAATAAGTGCTGCGCGCCGTTGGTTCTAATTCAGAAATAATTCGTCTCGCCGCACTCTTAGGTGCGCCACTTATCGAACCGGCCGGCAGTAGTGCAGTAAAGATTTCGGCCCAAGTTATACCGCTGCGCAATTGCCCCGTTACATCAGAGACCAGATGACTAAGCCCCGGATGGTCCTCATCGCGCAATAAATCAGGAACTGCGATGCTGCCTGGAATACAGATTTGTCCAAGATCATTACGCATTAAGTCAACGATCATGATGTTCTCGGCCCGATCTTTATTGCCGAATTTCTCAGAAACTGATCGTTTAGTTCCCTTGATTGGCGAAGTTTTAATTTGATCACCGTCGCGGGTTAGAAACAACTCAGGTGATGCGGACGCAATCTCCATTTCGCTAAATCGCAGGTAACTAGCAAAGGGTGCTGGGTTTGATTTCAAAATATTTACAAAAGCTAGATCTAGAGTTGCCGATGATTTAACACTTAGCCTGCGGCAAGCATTTACTTGATAGACGCCGCCACTTGCGATTTCTTCCCGAATCTTTTCCACATATTGAATGTATTCAGATTCCGATGTATCGCTCTCCCATTTCCCGCTAACTCTCGCAGTTGTTGAGCCCGTTGGAAATGACTCAGTAGTAATTGCCTGGAACTTAGCCGCACGGAATTCGCCTTCATATGTTGTGCTGATCGCCCAGAAATCTCCATCTGCCAAGCAACTTGGATCAGAGCTGACCTCAATAAGATCGCGCGCCAATACCCCACCCATCCAAAATTGGGGTGCACCTGCCTTGGTCACGGAGTTCATGCGCTAAAGGTATGACCCCTTTGGCAGTTACGCCTGAATTAGGATAGATTTCGCCCTCTGCTGGTACGAGATTCTCGAAACTTAGCAGTCTAGAAAAATGCGGACGTAGCGCAGCTGGTAGCGCGGAACCTTGCCAAGGTTCAGGTCGCGGGTTCGAACCCCGTCGTCCGCTCGGATATACGGCCACCTGCCTTTCACAGGGGGCCGTATTTTCATGGTGGAATGGCCGAGAGGCGAGGCAAGGGACTGCAAATCCCTCTACACGGGTTCAAATCCCGTTTCCACCTCCAGCGGAAAAGTTCGTAGTGCCAGTTAAGATCTTGTCTTATTAAATATTAATGAGACATCTGTACTTGCGATTTCGCATTCGATTAACCGTTGCAGTTGTTCATTTATCTAAGAGTTTTGATTACTGTGCGACTATGCCAAAGAGCCACGAAGCCGAATTAGATCATCAATATCGTGGCGAGCATCCAGTAAAGACTCTCTGGTACTTATTGGAAAATCATCGGAGAGATATTTTCCTTGCGATTGTCTTCTACTCGATTAAGCATTCGCCTTCATGGACAACTCCGCTTCTCATTGCAAACATGATTGATTGCGTGGTTTACAAAAAGTCGCTGACAACCTTGGCTATAAATTTTGGATTGCTTGCCGCAATAACCATTCAGAATTACCCGATGAACGTTATGTACGTGCGTTTCTTAGCGAAGGCGGTTCGAAACTTAGAAAACCGATTGCGTTCAGCACTTGTCGAACGTATGCAGCAGATGAGTATAAGTTTTTATCAAACTACTAATGCTGGAGCTCTACAAACAAAAGTTGTACGCGATGTAGAAAATATCGAACAAATGATGCGTCACAGCTTTGATGGTGGGCTTGGCGCAATAAACAGTCTTATCGGCGCCTTAGTGATTACCGCGATCAAGGTGCCTGAATTCTTACCTTTCTTCCTAATACTGGGACCAATTTCAGCAACCGTAGTAATCAAAATGCGAAAAACGCTGAATTCTCACAACGAAGATTTTCGTTCTGAAATCGAACGAATGTCATCGCGAGTAAACGAGATGACCACCTTGCTGCCAATAACGCGAGCTCATGGTTTGGAAAAAAACGCGCTGAAAACAATGTATACCTCGTTTTCTAGCGTTAAGAGTGCTGGTTTGCGCCTCGATCGTTTGCAAGGGCACTTCACCGCAATAGCTTGGGTTACCTTCCAACTCACCTACGTGATCTGTGTTGGTTTTGCCGCTTGGTGTGCAATTACAGGCTTCCTACCAATTACTGCCGGCGGCGTAGTAATGCTCAGCTCATATTTTGGAATGTTGGTCGGATCCGTACTATTACTAACCAGCATCGCACCTGCGCTAGCAAAAGGCCTCGCATCAATTAGATCCCTTGGTGAATTGCTGGAATCCCCTGATCTAGAATCAAATGCCGGCAAGCGAGCAGTATCAACCGTGACTGGAAAAGTTGAATTCTGTGATGTCTCATTTACTTACCCAACTAATCACAAACCTTCCTTATCCAACATCAATGTTTTAGCTGAACCTGGCCGCATGATCGCTTTAGTAGGACCCAGTGGATCGGGTAAATCAACATTCATCAATTTGGTAATTGGTTTCTTGCGACCAACATCTGGTTCCATAAAACTTGATGGCGTCGACATGGCAGCAATAGATCTACGTTCATCGCGAAAATTTCTCTCAGTCGTAGCCCAAGACACAATTCTCTTTGACGGTACCGTGTATGAAAACATCACATACGGAATGTCAGAACCAGCTGCTGCGGCTGCCGAAGCCGCTCTCCGAGCCGCAAACGCTTGGGAATTTGTTTCAAAACTGCCAGACGGAATGGACACTATCGTCGGTGAACGTGGTTCGCGTATTTCGGGCGGGCAAAAACAACGACTTGCAATAGCGAGAGCAATCATTAGAGATCCAAGAATTCTAGTTTTGGATGAAGCAACATCAGCCTTGGATTCCGAATCAGAGCGACTTATCCAGAGCGCTTTTCATGAATTAATGAAGTCTCGCACCACTTTCGTAGTCGCACACCGTTTATCAACAGTCAAAGAGGCGCATCTGATTCTGGTTCTTGAAAACGGCGCGATAGTTGAATCCGGCACCCATCGCGAACTCGTAAATGGCAATGGCACTTACCGCAGGTTGTATGACGCCCAGAGTTTTATCCCAGACGATGAACCACATCTTAAATTGGCTTCGGAATAAGAAGAGAATAGGAACCCAGTCATGCGCGTTGGTCCCCCACTTAAGGAACTAGAGAAGTTTGCTCCAGGCACAAACTCAAAACCTGATTTTGAAATTTTCTGGAAAGAAACCCTAACTCGATATTTGTCCCACGATACAAATGCATTGCTAGTTGAAATTGATTCCCCCATCACCGCCTTTGAAACCTACGATGTGACTGTTTCTGGTTACAACAACGATCCG
>Ga0209107_10002192_pt1 | contig 10884 bp, 10 predicted proteins | sample LakErihyJuly2011_2_FD_187460 | JGI IMG/M metagenome (GOLD analysis project Ga0209107, IMG submission 187460) | Freshwater microbial communities from dead zone in Lake Erie, Canada - CCB hypolimnion July 2011 (SPAdes) (version 2) | ecosystem: Environmental > Aquatic > Freshwater > Lentic >... | reverse complement strand
GTACTAAAAAGAAACTGGGGTTTTCTAAAATTTGTAAATTAAAATTTGAGTACATCTCTTGATTTATTTTGTAATTTCTAAAAAACTTTTGAAATTTTTGAAAAAACAGAAAGATGTACTCAAATTTTAAAATGAAAAAAATAATAATAGTCCAGTGTCTCAAGAAATGCTCTGTTAATCAAATTGTTTTTATAGTGGGAGAGACCGCCCCCAACGCGGTTTTATGTCAAGGCGATAGAAAAGGCTGACGCCGGCTATTGAGAGGCTCGTAAGCTATTTGTATACCGTTATGGTGTACTAAAAAGAAACTGGGTTTTTCTAAAATTTGTAAATTAAAATTTGAGTACATCTCTTGATTTATTTTGTAATTTCTAAAAAACTTTTGAAATTTTTGAAAAAACAGAAAGATGTACTCAAATTTAAAATTGAAAAAAATAATAATATTCCAGTGTATCAAGAACACTGAGAGGCTACTGAGAGGCAAGTGCAAAATTAAAAGTACTTTACATTTTTAAACTTCTTGTTTATTTTGCTAATATTATTATCAGATAAATAGATATTACTTATAGATTTTTTAGAGAGCTCTTTTATTAAATCTTTAAAATACTCATCCTTTACCTTTGATACCTCCGAATATTTTCTTTGCTGTTCCTTTGACAATTCTACAAACTCCTTATTACGCTGATGTATATTCCCATTTTTGTTATATATTGGTATACTTGTACTATTTAAATATTCAAGTACTAACCTATTATTAAATAATTCGGGATTTACATGGTATTTTTTTATTAGTACTTCTGGGATATCGTGGTAATATCTATATTCATATTTAGGACATACAAGCTGTCTGTTTTCATATTCAAAAGTATTTGATGGTATATCGTCTATAAATATGAAACGGTTATTAATTATATAATCAAACATTTTTTCACTCTTAATCGCCGGGTATCTCTTACTCAAACCTTTAACGATGAAAGGAAAAATATTCACCAAAGATTTCTTTGTCGAACCATTTATGATCATAGAGTTCTCTCTCGTAAAATAGGGTTTATTTACCTTGAACTTCAAAGCCTTATCTACATTAGTTGCTAAAAATGTATTTGTGTAATTATAAGTACTATTTGTATACAAGAAAACCTCCACATTTTTAAACTTTTCATCGCAAAAGTGTAGAAACTCATTTATGTAAGGTCTCAATAAGCCATCCTTCAACTCTTTCTGCATATCAATAATATTAACACTAACGCATTTATTATGTTTATTTTTTTTACACAAATTATATATAAACTCTAATACTTCACGCTCCTTACTCAATTGATTTACAGTGCCTATAATTGTATTATCAATATCCAAAACTATTATAAAAGGTAGTTTTGACATTTTTTATAAATCCTTCTAAATAATGCGCCAGTTTATTTTTTTACATTGAAAAAGATTTTCCACATCCGCACTTAGATTTCTTGCTATCATCCGCATTCATAAATATAAATCTCTCATCATATTGCCCCTTCTCATAATCTACAGTAGTACCCGTAAGGAGTACCTCGGATCGTGGCTCAATCAAAACGGATATATTATCATTCTCCAAAATTATAGTCCTTGTCGCCCTATGTCTTGTAAATGCCTGCTCATCTTCTTCGACCTTTGTAATATTATATATGTAGCCATTACAACCGCCACTCTTAGCAGATAGCAAAAACCTGCTTTTGTCGCCTCTCGCTATGCTAAATAGTTTTTCCCAAGCTCTTTTTGTAATACTTATATTCATATTCCCTCTTTTTGTATCAGACCCTCCTTATTACTTCCTATATATATTATTATACCCTAATGTACCCTAATGTACCTTATTTATATGCTTACTGTCTTTATACTTACATTAAAGTTCGCAATATCTATATATTGATAGCTGCTATTTCCAAATGCCCGCGATATCCCAGTGTCTGTATAAAATAATAAATTATTAACAAACTTAATCCCATCAACAACATTATGCCCTATAAACATATATTTACATCCTAAGCTTCTAAGCATTATCTCCATATCTTCGGGATTATCAAGAGCCCTCGTCCATAATATGCCGTCATCATTCAATATAATTCTGCTAAATATATCGCTATCTTCTGTACCGCTAATATTATTTGTAATAGCAAACTGTCTCCACAGCTTATTAACATATCCAAGATCCTTCTTATAGATGTTTAAAATTATCAAATGCGATATCTTCAAGCCAGCGTGACAAAATAACATATTGCCTATTTTTACTACAACGGGCCTGTTGCCTAATATTGTAGATATCTGCCCACCCGGCTTAAAAAGTTCCCTCCTTCTCTTCTCATTATTGCCTATGCTGTTATTAGAAACATAACTATAATTTCCAAGCGTATTCATAAACTCGTGGTTCCCTATTATAGATATTAATCGGCCACCCTTAGCTATCGCCAATTTATCCAATATATTAGTGAAAGTAATCATTTCAATATCCTCAATTACTTCCCACTCAACATCTGTCGTTCTATTGAGGCTATCTATCTGGTCTCCCATTTGAATAACAATTGTATTCTTAGGTTCTGCAATCCACTCAATATTTTCATTGATTATTTTAGCATCTATCAATATATTTTTGAACCTCTTAATATCACCGTGAATATCCCCAATTACAACCAACCTTTCAGGCTGCGGATATTCATACACAATATCTTCTGGTCCGCCAGGTCCGCCAGGTCCTCCGCGAATATCATTGCTATTATCTTTGTTATCCATATTTATAATAATATAATAATAATAGTAATAATTTATATATATATAAAAAGATTATTAATATTATTATATATAATGGCTAAAAATATAAATATCTATATAATATCTACGGAAGAATTGAAAAATAGGATAACTAACATCAATAATGTCGTAGCTATATTGAAAAATCTATGTGCTAAAAATAATATCCAGGCCTTTATTAACCTTTTAAGCGAACCTTCTTCTGCAACAGTTGATAAAAATATCAGCGCATTCAACGGCCGAGTTGATTATAGCCCTTTTAAAGATAACAACGAATACAACGAGTACATTACTATGCTTAACTCCTGTCAAATCTCTAATTACGAGAAGCACAGAGAATTATATAAGATAATCAAAGATAAAAGCGAAGAAGACCTCCATATGATTATTGAAGATGATATGCTAATTAGCAATAGTTATATAAATAATATCAACGATATGATAAACGATTTGACTAAGAAGGATAATTGCGATTTATGGGACATCCTATTTTTATCTCTGAATACCGTAAATAATGGCGAGAACTTCATAAATTTTCGCACCGTCTATAATAAACTAATAACTAAAAGCTGTTATTTTATCAAACCTAAAATATGCAATAAGATGTATGAAGAAAGCTCAACATTTAAATTACAAATCAAGTACTTCATTTCTAAATACATAGATGATAACAAAGACCTTAATGTATATTTTTATAATAAGAATACTTTGATTGAAGGTACAAAAATAGGCATATATCCTTCATCTGTAAATTCAGTAAATTATCTCTATTTTAACAACGAATATATCGGGCTTCTGAAAATATACAATAAGGATGTAATAACAGAGGATGATATCAAAGAGGCTTGTGAACTATATAAAATTGTTGAAAATATAAACTCTTCGGATATCATAAATGTTATGGGGATGATATACAATAAAAAAAAGAATTATAATGAAGCTAAAAAATATTTTATCCAGGCACTGGACACTCATAAAAAAAATTACGGATATCTCCAAAAAAATAGTAATATTTTAAATAACTGCATAACTATATTTCAACACGATCAGGATATGCTTGAAGAATGTTTGAAAGCTAAACCAAAATACTAAATGCCGCTATGCCGCTACGCCGCTATGCCGCTACGGCTGCTAATCCCGTCTACGCAGGAGTTTGGGATTCTAAAGTAGCTACTTTGGATTCTAACGAGGATACTTTGGATATTAGGGAATCTATTTTGCTATTTAATTTGTCCATCTGGCTGTTAAGTTTCTCCATCTTCTCTACTTTGGCATTTAAAGCTGCAAAATCAGTCGCGGGAACATATGAGGAAAGGAGGGAAGGAACTTCGGCAATTTTGGCGGATAATTCGCCTTCAACTACTTGAAGCGCTTTGACCTTCTCAGACAACTCATTGAACTCATTTAATTGAGTCAAATCTATCACCTTCTCCTCGGGAACGCCTGACGCACCCTCTGCTGGAACTACGGGAACTGCGGCTGCGGAAGAAGCACCAGAGACTTGGGCGTTTTTGACCTCGTTAATGACAGCTTCTAAATATTGTATTTTGGAATATAAACCAACGATTGACATATTATAATATACTATTATATTATAATATTTTATTTTTATCAATTTAATTTTATTATTAAAAAATGATTATATTATTTAAATATAAGAAGAGATTAAATATATAAGATGATTATACCAATTAGATGCTTTACCTGCGGAAGAGTAATGGCGGATATCGCAGACTTCTATGAATCTGAAAAAGAAAAACTTAAGGATGCTAATGATAAAGCAGATAAAAAGGAAGTAGACAAAATATATAAGAACTTTGAAAAAATTCACACTGGAGAAATTTTGAATAAACTCGGGTTGAAGCGTTATTGCTGTAGAAGGAACTTGATAGCCAATATAGATATGATGGATGTTATATAATTTGCTTAAAATATCTTATATACTGATAAAGAAGGTATTAAAAAAACTATGGAAAAGGCAAACAATAAACCCAAAACAAAACCGGAAACAAAAGATGAAAAAGAGAATATTTACAATAATCTTGAGAAATACATAGAATCAAATATAGAGAAAAAATTGAATAGCCTTATGGAAACATTGCCCGAAAAATTGCCGAAAGAGCCGACAGTCTCGGGATATCACAATTTGACAATACTACAGCTTTATAAAAATACGCTCAATACGCTAATAGATATAATCAATGACATTACAGAAGCTTACGAAAAATACGATTATTTAGATACTAATAATTATATCTATATAATCATAGGCATATTAATGAAAGACGGTAGAAAATTATATGTAGGCATCATATTTGTATTTTTGTCTTTTATCATCTATTTTATAGATGGCGCTTCTGTATAATAAAATTATAATTAATGTTTAAAAAGAAGGTTTGAAATTATTAAATAATGGATATTATAAATAATTATTATACAGCGACTATTTTATTAGCCCTGATATTTTTTATAATAAGCAAATATAATACATCAGTCCTATTGTCAATTATGATTATTATTATAATATACTATTATATTGATAGTAATATTAAGAAAAATCTCGGTGAAAGGAATAGCGCAGAAATCAAGATAATTGATAAAATAGACAAGGATATTGATGATATTAAAGAGATGAATACTAACAACTTTTATATTAATATAAATAGCGGGAATATAAAGTTTTTAGTTAAAAACAAGGAGTTCCTGGATATCATCAAAAACCTCCGATTTATTAAGAAGTTTGACAAGACACGCTATAATAATTTAATCATCTTAATGAACAAATTAATGAAAATCTATATATACATATTAGCCGACAGATACGATGCATATGTTTATATACCGATATTTAATGATATTAAAAATGATATTTTTGAAATATTATATTCGCTCGTATTTGTAGTCCCTGAGAGATTTAAGCATATCTATGGTTTTAATCCCACAGAAGAGATAGAGAAATCGCTTAATGATTTTAGAATTAAAGTTGCTAATATGCTAATCGTCCTGGATAATTATGGAAAAATGGGCAAAGATAAAAAATATTTAGATATACACAAATATTCTCCATATGAAAAAAATAAAGAACTCTATCTTCCTTAGATATAGAGATAAAGCCAAAGTCGGCGCGCTGATATCTATATATCCTGTAATTGATCGTTAAAATTGACGGGTCTAAAAGGTTTGTATTCAAATGAAAGATTTGAGACATTCATTATATTTTCCATAAAAGACCCATAACCGCCCTTCATTTTCTTGCCCTTTTTTTTATCAAATTTTTTGTATTTTGCATATAAAACTGGAATAATTACAATAATCTCCTTATAGTAAACATTGAGCCTTCTCTTACCTTTATTGCAGGTAAAGCAACCGCCCTTCATACAATTATTACAAACGCTACCGCTGCTACCGCCGCCTTTAGCCATTTTTTTACAACCTCCTCTACTATTAATATATAAATAATCTACGGCCTCTGTGTTATCTGTTTCTAGACTTCTGGATTTATCTTGTAATACCTCAGAATTGACGCGGTTAGACAAATTAGCTGCTAATTCATCGCACGCTCTGCTGGATATCAATCTATTAACATCAGCATTTATATCAATATTTTTTAATGGAATGATAGCGGCAAGTAAATCATTACAATTACCACCTATTTTTTTTGACCTCATCATTATTTATATATAAATATTATATATATTTAATTAATTAATAATATAAAATATATAATATATAATATGATTATTGAATATAGCATTAATAACATTAGAGAATTATATGACAACAATTTATATAACGAGGATATGGAAATAATTGAGACGCTACTTTCCGACAAAATAGACGATCACTATATAAACAGCCCGATTATTCATTTGTTTCCTATTACATTCTCAGTATCCATAACACTATTATTAGCTACTTATTTACTAGTACGATAAAATATCCTATTCTTTTTTTAATTTATTTTTATTAAGAAGTATATACATAATTATATAATGTCTGATAGTATTACTCCATTTGGTACTACTCGTTCGGTTTTCTCGTTGGCGACCAATGATTTGGAGATAAATGGAGATATTATAGCCAGTAAGTTCGTAGGCTCCGGAGATAAACTTACGAATATTACAATTAAAAGTATAAACGAAAGTACCTTCAATAATAACTATGTACTCGACCAAACTTTAGGAGGTACTGGGAATAGCACATTTATTGATAAAGGGATATTGTTTAACAATGAGGCTTTTAGAACATTAGAAAGTACGCCAAACTTTATATGGGATAATGTAGAAAATGCACTATTTATAAATAACAAGGATATTATTAAAGATTATTCTAACTATATTTTGGAAACTGCAGAAGTATTAGGGAGCAATATAGAGACCACTTCTAACAATGTCATATCTCAAATAATTAATCATATTGAAAATGATATTCGCATTTATAATGTTAGCGGAATCCCCAAAACTTCTACTTCAAATTACGGCCTCGTCAAGGTAGGCGAAGGGCTTTTCGTAGATGATAATGGCGTCATAACAATCAAACCTCAGGATATTGTTATTCAAAGGCCTGATGTAGAACCTGAATTGACACCGAATAATATACCCGATACTAATTATGAAAGATTCGTTTTTAAATACGACCCAGATCGCGGTACTACCTTTGATAATAATGTCGAAGGGTCGCGCAATACTGTTCTCCCATATTGGTTTAATTTTGATACTAAAAAGATAAACAACAGTTCTAATATACAAAGTACTGGAGCTATTCAAACAAATGCTCTTACTATAAATAATAATACAGATGTATTGATTAAAGTTGCCGAAGAGCAAAAAAACGAATATACGCCGCTCAATAATAACTATCTATATTTTAATGGTACGGAAAACTCATACGCATATTTTGATAGTTCAATAGATTTTTATGATATTTTTAACAACACCAAGGTAATTGGAGGGACTTCGGTAGGCATTACTTTTTCATTCTGGTTTAAAATCGAAGAAAAGGTTCCTCTAAAAGGCTCTGTAATATTTTTGAGCAGTACTACAAATTCCTACTTATTAGAAATTGATATTATATTAGATAAACCCGCAGATGAATACAATAAATTATCTCTGAGAATATTCAATCTCAGCGAGTTCAAGCATATATTAAGTACAAATATAGAGCTTTATAAATGGTACCATTTAGTATGGACTATAGGAGGTAATGGTATATGGAGCATACATTTGAATAATGTTAAGGAGACTAATATTATATATAATTCGCGAGCAGTTATTGAAGCCAGTAGTAGATATGTTTTTAAAAATATAGGGCGTTCAAGAACTTCTCTAACATCTTTTAAGTTTTCATTGTCAGACCTAAGAATATATAATAGAGTGTTGACAGATGTTGAAATTACCGAGCTATATTGTGCAAATATTTATACAGAATATAAACTGTTATTCAATGATCCTAATTATACTAAATGCGATATTTTACTAATAGGTGGGGGTGGCGGAGGTACAAATGAAGGCGGTGGAGGTGCTGGAGAACTCGTGTATATCGATAATGCTACTATGGACAAGAAAACCGTGATAGTTAAAGTAGGTCGCGGAGGAGCCGGTAAAGTAATTAAAAACATCAATAATGTTGATGTAGTCGTTCAAGAAAATACAAAAGGTGTTGATACTGTTTTTGGATTATTAAATATTAATGGCGGCGGCTCTTATAATATTGAATTAGGAGCAGGCGGTAGCGGTGCAGGTAACGGAGGGATAAGTGAGCTCACTACTAACTTTAATAACTTTATAACAGCTGCAGGTATGTATCACAAAGGTAATGTTGGATATATATTGAATGGTGGCGGTGGAGGCAGTCATACAGCTGGTGGGGAAATTAACGGGGGCGCAGGGCTTAATGCAATTAAAGATGGTACGGATGGTACTGTGGAATTATTTAATTTTAAAACTATTTTTTCATTATCAAATGATAACAAAGAAGGCTATTATGATGCAATTGCAGGCTCTAACTATTTTGCAGGCGGTGGCGCCAGTAATATTGTAAATGCCTTGGGAGGAATTGGTGGCGGCGGAGGAGGGAGCTACGCTTATAATGAAAACATTATATATAATGGCTTAGATAATACGGGCTCGGGCGGTGGCGGCTATTTTAATAACGGTTTTTCGGGTGGAAGTGGTATAGTTATTCTGAGATTTTTAAACAAAGAGATATTGAACACTGGTATTAAAAATGATATTATACAAACTTGCAATTATATAATCTCTCTAAATAATTCTATTACTTCCAAAGTTAATAATTTGAATACCGACAATATAGCTGAATATGTTGGTAATAATAATAAGTTTATTGTGAATAATGTGTATAATAACGATTTATTACTTAACGGGACACTGACAGTAGCTTCTGATTTATTAGTTTTGGGAAATACCACGACATTACAAACTGACATATATACTACGGAAAAAATAGAAATTACTAACTATGACAGTGATACTGCTTTAAGAGTTAATCAAATTGGAGGAAATATCGGTGATAAAAAAGAAGTGATGACCGTATTATATAATTTTAATAAGTTGCTTACAGTAATAAATAATGGCTGTATAGGTATCGGAACCGTCCCGCAGACAGATGTTAATTTATTAGAAGTTAAAGGAAATATTAATATTATTACAAATGACGAAAATAATCACAGATATACCATAAATAACCGAGATATTATCAGCGAAACATCAAACTTTATCTTAGCAGTGAGCAATTACCTGAATACTGACTATGACAGGATCTTTGATAATACCACGAATTACTTATTAGCTACGAGTAATGTCATTAAGACCGACTATGATACAAGATTTGCTAATACTACCAATTATATCCTTGCAGTCAGCAATTATCTTAATACCGACTATGACAGGATCTTTGATAATACCACGAATTACATTCTACGCACAAGCAATGTCTTGATAACCGACTATGATATCAAGTTTGCAAATACCACTAATTATATCCTCGCAGTCAGTAATTATCTTAATACAGACTATGACAATATCTTTGATAATACCACGAATTACATTCTGGCTACAAGCAATGTCTTGATAACCGACTATGATATCAAGTTTGCAAATACCACTAATTATATCTTAGCGGTCAGTAATTATCTTAACACTGACTATGACAATATCTTTGATAATACCACAAATTACATTCTGGCTACAAGCAATGTCTTGATAACCGACTATGATATCAAGTTTGCAAATACCACTAATTATATCTTAGCAGTGAGTAATTACCTTAATACAGACTATGACAGGATCTTTGATAATACCACGAATTACTTATTAGCTACGAGCAATGTCATAAAGACTGACTACGATACCAGATTTGCTAATACCACTAATTATATCTTAGCAGTGAGTAATTATCTTAATACAGACTATGACAGGATCTTTGATAATACCACGAATTACTTATTAGCTACGAGCAATGTAATAAAGACTGACTATGATACAAGATTTGCTAATACTACCAATTATATCCTCGCAGTGAGTAATTACCTTAATACAGACTATGACAGGATCTTTGATAATACCACGAATTACTTATTAGCTACGAGCAATGTCATAAAGACTGATTATGATACAAGATTTGCTAATACCACTAATTATATCTTAGCAGTCAGTAATTACCTGAATACTGACTATGACAGGATCTTTGATAATACCACAAATTACTTATTAGCTACGAGCAATGTCATAAAGACTGATTATGATACAAGATTTGCTAATACTACCAATTATATCCTCGCAGTCAGTAATTACCTGAATACAGACTATGACAGGATCTTTGATAATACTACGAATTACTTATTAGCTACGAGCAATGTCATAAAGACTGATTATGATACCAGATTTGCTAATACTACCAATTATATCCTCGCAGTCAGTAATTACCTGAATACAGACTATGACAGGATCTTTGATAATACTACGAATTACTTATTAGCTACGAGCAATGTCATAAAGACTGATTATGATACAAGATTTGCTAATACTACCAATTATATCCTCGCGGTCAGTAATTACCTGAATACAGACTATGACAGGATCTTTGATA
>Ga0209107_10002190_pt1 | contig 10886 bp, 17 predicted proteins | sample LakErihyJuly2011_2_FD_187460 | JGI IMG/M metagenome (GOLD analysis project Ga0209107, IMG submission 187460) | Freshwater microbial communities from dead zone in Lake Erie, Canada - CCB hypolimnion July 2011 (SPAdes) (version 2) | ecosystem: Environmental > Aquatic > Freshwater > Lentic >... | reverse complement strand
CATATGGTCATAGTTTAAATTGTGGTAGATTAATGGTTTATTATACTCATTATATGTTTAACCAAGTTTACAGTACAATTATGACTGATGAGGTACATTTCTTTTTCACAAAAGAATTAAATGACGATGAAGATTTTAACATTAAAATTGTACCTAAATCAGGTTTAGATAAAACAATTATCAAATCTTTAATATTAGACCTATTTAACTTTGATTTAGAAGACTTTGAAACTAAAGTGGGGGGTTATGACCTTATTCAGGACATATTAGATCCTACGGGAGAAAAACCTTATTTAATTCAAGATAGATTAGAGGATGTTATCGTCTTCTAATCTACCTTCAAAAAATTCTTTAATAATTTTAGCACCTTCTTCAATATCAGTAAAGTCTCTATCAGGTGCAAATAATTTAGTTGTTGGGTTATCTTCAGGTGACTCAATTAACATGAAAGCAGGAACAAATTCATTTTCAGTTACTTCAACAAATAAATTATATTCCTCATCATATTCATGTATGTCTCTATCAACATAACTAACACCCTCTTTATCTAACATTTCTTTTAACATATGACAAAACGGACATTGTTTCATCGTAAATAATACTACAACTTTATCCATTGATTAATTCTGTTAACATATTTTTTAGGTCGTTTTCATTTAACATACCGACTTTTGTTTCAGTAACTTCACCACTGTTAATAACTTTAACAGTTGGGATACTTCTAATTCCTAATGAAGCACTTACCTCACGATTTAAATCAACATTCATTGTATACATTTGAACATTAGATGAGTTCTCATTTGAGATTCTTTCAAATATAGGTTTCATCATACGGCATGGTCCACACCATTCAGCCCAAAATTCAATAATTAATTTTTCACCTTTATTGATTTTTTCTTGTAATTCTACGCTAGTAATTTCCATTTTTACTTTAATTTTAATAAATTTTTTATGAAGAATTTTACCTCTTCTAATTGATCAACATCATAATAAACTCTAACATTAAAATTTAATTCTGTTGTTGTAATCTTAGATAAGTATATATAAAAGCCGGATCTGTGTTTAAATATTCCCTCATTATATTTAATTTCCCCATTATATTCATCTCCGTTAAGGTATTCAATGTTAAATTCTTTTTGGATTAATAACTCAGGAGTTAAAATAAGGTAACTATTAACTTTTATGATACCATATAATTTTTGGTATCTATTCTTAATGATTTCTAAAAAATCTTTTTCTTTTGTAAAATAGTTATCTTCCATAATTTAAAAAAATGGGGTCCGTAGACCCCAAGTTTATTATAACATTGACTCAGCGGTTTCCCAAAGTTTAGTGTTAACATAGTTAACTGAAACTATGTTTTTCAAACTTCTAATACTTGAGTTACGTCCTGTTTTTGTTTTATATTCAACCCCACCACGAACAAACTTCTCTTGAACAAGGTTAAATGTTGTCCAAAGATTATCCTCACTATCCTCTTTTCTTAAAGGAGTCAAAATATCCTCGATATTCATTGTAGTAGGCATTGATCCTGTTGCCCATCTAAATTTAGATGCTTTTTTTACAAAATCAATTTTTTCGTCAGTAGAAAGAATTCGTCTCATCATTTTACTAACCGACTCTTCAATTTTAGGTAATTTCTTACTAAAGTTTTCTGTTAACTCTTTAACCTCATCTAACGTAAAAGATTTATGACGAATGTTAAATCTCTCAGACACTGATGTCGGAACGATTAATCCATTACTACATACTAATCTGTAAAGTCCAGCACCTAAAGAAAACCCAGAGGTCCCATTGTGTGAGTTACGGATTACGGCTTCTACTAATGTATCACCAACCGCGGGTAATTGGGAATTACGGAATTTGATTTCGTGAAGAGCATGTTGACCTCTACCTGATTGAGACACGGAAGATATATTCCAACCCTCTTGTTCAAAAAATCCGATAACTTGATCCGTAGGTACAAATGAATACTTGTTAGTCATTTTACTTGCCGGTTCTGTCGCAAACACAGATGGTGCGATACTTTTAATTAATTCTGGTGTGTAAATCATATATATAAGTTTTAATGTTATAACAAAGATAACACTTTTTTTGTAATCTACAACACTTTTTTAAAAAAAAATTAATTTAATATAATATTACCAAATTTTGTTTTTAAGATATGTTTCTCAACTTTATTAACAAAATTTATAGTTTCACTTAATTCGGGTGATTTAAGTTTAACAACAATATCAATAATTTGTTGTTTAGTTAAAATATAATCTTCACCATTTTCAACATTTTCTAAAGATTTTTCTTTCATTTTCTGATAAAACTCTTCTTTTTGTACTTCACCAACAAGATCCATAAAATCGCCAGGATTTTTTTCAAAGAAATTAATCATTTGACTAATATAGACTTCAACATCTATGTTTTTCATATTTTATAATTTAAAATACCGTTATATACCGTTACAGTGTTGTTTCATATCATCAGGGAAATGTATAAACCAAAAGTCTTCATCAGGTGTCATAAACTCCTCCAATTTTGGTGGTATTTTCATATTTGGGTCAGACCCTTGAATTGAAAAGAATTCCAAACAAGTTAATTTTACAATAGAGTCTGGTAACCTATCTAAATTAACATTGTTATTTAAATTTAAAAATGACAGTTGAGTACAATCCCCAATACTTTCAGGTAATGATTTAATCATTCCATCAATAACCAATGTTTTAAGTTTTGTAAATTTACTAATAGATGCCGGTAAATCTAAACTTAAAGTTTCACTTGTTTTATTTTCCATATTAATAAATTCAACCTCCTCAGCGGATAAAGAATCAAAAAACTCATCAAACCCAAATAATGCAATATATTTAGACGCATCGTCTTTTGGATATTCTACTTGTACAAATTTAATGGATTCACTTTTATTAAGTTCTTGAGAATATTTTCTTTTTAACTGTCTAAAGTATGGTCTCATTTCTTTACTCAAAATTACTTCAATATCACTTGTTGATAATTGACTTAGTGTTTTGGTTAACAATTTTTCTTTCTTTTTCGAAACATAGTATGACATTGCACCTTCTTTCAATCCTCTAACCATACCACCACTTAATTCATTACCAAGCCCAATATATTTTTTCTGTAATTCTTCTGGTAAATTACTAAAAATAGCATCACCATTTGTAATATTTGTAAATTCAGGACCTCTTAATTCCATCCATAACTCAACTTCTTCAATTCCACCCAACTCTTCAATAGGGTCGGTAGTTTGTAAGTTATATGATTTATATCTTCGCATTTTTTCTTGATCCTCCTCAGTAAATGGTTTTGGTTCAAGATATTCTTTTTTACCGTTTAATGCCGGCACTTTTTTAGTGATTTCATTCCAATCAATTTCTTGACCACCAGCATAACGACCAGAGTTAGATCCATCCGCCAATCTCATACCCCCATATTTATCAACAAGGACAACAACCGCATAATTTAAATCAGATTCAGGTAGATCTTTACTAATAACATAATACAACGTTAAGTTTTGATTTAATCTATAATTGTAATAGTAGTTACTTGATCCTTCCCAAGATGTACACCATCTTCTATCCGGAGCATGTTTCTTTCTAATATTAATACATTTTTGTTTTTCATCAGGTGCAAAAATTAAGACATGATCATCTTCATATGCAATATTCACATCTCCCAAGTCAATATCAGGTAAACTATATTCATCATCACCAGCAGGTGTATATCCATCAACAAGATGTTCAAACTCATCAAAAGTCATGAATGCGCTTAATTTAGAACTTAACGGAATTGAGTCAAAGTGATTTACAAATCTTTTAACCCTTGGTAATATTACGGTAAGTGGATCATCATCCGGATTGGTTTTTACAAACTTTTCTGTAATCCTTTTTGTTAACTCATTTTCCCCTCTTTCATTAAATTTAGAAAAGAATTTACCAACTAAATCACTCAACTGAGATGGTGTTAATTCAGTTACTTCTCTTTTGAATAATTTTTGTTCAGGAAACAAAGTTTTTAACTCAAAGTATTTTTTGATACTAGATTTTACTAACTGCAAATCCACACCTTTATATTTTGTAACAAATTCTTGTGCCAAACCTTCAAGGTCTTTTTTTGTTTTTTGTTTAGTTGATTTATCTGCAACAAGTTGTTTAACTTTATCATAGCTGTGTTTAAAGATGTCTTTATCTTCATTATCAAACGCAGATTTAAATCTTTCAAAATCCGAAATTGTTTTTTTTATTTCATCTTCAGTATCTTCAGTATCTGCCGAGAACTTATCGACCAATTTTTTTACAGTTGATTCGGGATATTCTAATAATATTTTCTTAACGTTTAAATTTTCTTTAACAATTTTAGATAAAACACCTACTAATTCCATAATAATTTTTTATTTATAAATATCTGAGAAGTAAAAAAAACTCAATTAAAGATAAATATGTTTAAACATGTCTATCTGTTGTCCAACCTTAATTTTTTTTACTTTATTCTCACCATAATTCATTATCAATAATTCTTCACCCATATTCTGTTTAACCCCACTCTTGGCTGCCGCAGCTTTAGCGAACTCTTTCATTTCCCACACATACTCATCAATAGGAAACCAATTACGTAATAATGAAAAATCATAATAACTAAGAGAGAATTTACCTTTAATGTTTTTTAAACTCTCAGACAATCTTTCGTGGTCCGTACGATCAAAATCGTGATTAGAATAATAGTTTTCAGTTTTCCAATATGGTGGATCAACATAAAAATATGTTGTTGGGGAGTCATACATTTCAATTAACAACTGAAAGTCTAAATTTTCAATAAAAGTAATCTTATCAAAGTGTTCCCTAAATTCTTTATTTTTTAACTTATCCATAAAGATTAATATCTTACATCTATATTTTCCCTTATAATCAGTATATTTTGACTTTTCTGGTTTAGATCCTGAAAATATTTGCGTCAACACATAAACATATTTAGCAGCAACCTCAAAACAATTTTCTTCGGTAATATCAACACCATCATGAAATACTTCTTGTTGGAACCTGTTAAACATCTCTGTATACAGTGGTGGCGTGTCTTCAACCCCCAACTGTTGACATGGATATTTATTTAACTCATCCCAAAGTCTATCATATTCTTTAGCACATTTAAATAAATTTGCATTTAATCCATTAAAATCATTATAAACGACGGTTTTAAGTTTTGGATACTCACTTAAATTTGTTTTAAAAAAAACCCAAAACATACCACCAAATGGTTCAACATATGTTTCAATGTCCTTAGGGATGTAAGGTACTATCCATTTACCAATACGGGCTTTGCCCCCAATGTAAGATATCATATAATTTTATTTTTTATAAAAGTAACGATTTTATATTTATATGTCAAACGAATAACACTATTATTTATAAAAAAGAAAACATGAAAACAGAAGCAACACAAGTAACCGGATGTAAAAAATGTAACGAAAAAACTGGGGGTACCCAAAAATTTGTTTTTATTGCCGGAGGAATAATGTTTGGGTTATCAATATATGGGTTAATATCACTCATAAATGACATTATTTCATTATTTTAATTTCGTTTGTACTTTAGATATTGATTTACAATTAAATCACCAACTTGACCGTTTTTATATCCTTTACTTTTAACCCTTAAAGGTATTGAAGTGTCAACATGTTCTGGTAATTTTATATTTAGTTTACCATCAGGGTGTTGTATATCAAATGACCCATTTTTAAGTTCGTCAAGTGTTAAAAATGCGTTATATACTAAATGTTCCCCAATCTTTTCAAAATTCTGTTCTTTACCCATTTTAATTCTGATAACTAAATTACCATACGCCCCATTTCTAAAATCACCTAAATTTTGTAATCTTAAAAATTGTCCATCATCAATACCATGTGGTAGTTGAATATCAACACTTTTAATTTCATCCTTATCTCCCGTACCACCACAAGCATAACAAGCGTTAGTTGTGGTTTTACCTAAACCATTACAAGTGTTACAAACCACTTGGACAACTTGGATAAACATCCCCGACCCCATTTGTCTTATTGTAAATCCTTGTCCACCACAAGTTGAGCAAATTTTCTTTTCACCACCACCACCATTACAAGGTTCACACATACCCTTACGTCTGTATGTGATTGTTTTTTTATTGCCTAAATAGGATTCAATTGGTCCTACCATAATATCAACAATAGTATCATGAACTCTTGTTTGTCTTTGTCTATTACCACTAAACATTTGATTAAACATATCTTCCATACTTGCACCATTATTCATGTTACCAAATGGATTTTTTCGTTGCATGTCATACTGACTTCGTTTGGATTCATCCCCAATTACATTATATGCCGTTGAGATTTTTTTAAACTTTTCCTCATCTCCTCCTTTATCGGGATGATTCTCCTTAACTAATTTTCTGTAAACCTTTTTAATTTCATCCTGACTCGCAGTTTCACTTACACCCAATGCACTATAATGATCTTCCATATTTATTTTTACTAACTTATAATTATTATTTATACAAACATACAGCAGTCAAATGAGTAACTATATAATTGTTTTATTTAAAAATAAGATAAAAAAGAAAATTATCAAGAAATTTAAGACACTCGATAACGCAAAAAAGTTTTATAACACTCTTTTAGAAAAAAGTGATTCAGTTATATTCAATATGGAAACAGAAAATGGGAAACCATGTGTTTATGAAATTGGGTTCTTAGAGAAAAATGTTACCACCCCATCATACTATGTGAAAGACGATTTTGGAAGACAAATAAAAATAGAACTTGAGGATCCGGACTATTCATTAACAAAATTAAGTAAGTATAAAAAAGAAGAACTGATCTTTGATGTTTCAAAATCTAAACGAGTGTCAGTTCAATATTTAATCAAACAGTATCTACCTAAATTAGGAATCAAATTAGTTTCAAAAATTAACAATAAAATTGTTATTCAAAATAATAGTGAGATAAATTTATTTTCATTAAAAACAGAGGACGATACTAACCGTTTAATGGATGGTTTATCATCATATCTTTTAAGTAAGGGTAGGATTGATTGTATTTTAGTAAAAGATTCCTCTAAGGAACAAAAAAAGTACTTATACGATCTATTAAATGATGCCGGGTATTCTAAATCAGTTCTTTACAGAAGATTTACTACTTATAAAAGATTTTAACCGACTTAAAAATCTTTTTTTTGGTTTAATTTCTTTATCCACAATTTCTTTAACGGTATTTTCTAATATAAAAATTACTTCAACATCAGATAAATCAATTTTAAATTGTTTGTACCCACTATCAACTTGTCTAAAATTACTTTGGACTTTTTTATAATCCTCATAATTTAATTCAAATATAATTGCAGATTTTCCATTAGGAAACAAGGTTTGTGTTGCGTCAGTTATTAATGCTAATTTTTCAATTATCCCATCAACACTTTTTTGATCTTCTGCCATAACGTAAGTCTTATCTCTTCTTTTTGTTGGATTATTTCTTCCTTTTTAATCATTTTAATTTGTTTAATGAATTTTTCTTTTTCATTATTTAAATTTAACTGATCCTTTTCCATTTCATTATTTAACCACTGTTGCATTCCCTCCAACCGGCTTGATGGTTTCTTCTTCATCATCTAATTCAATTTTATCTTCGGTAATTTCAAACTTTAATAATTGTAAATCATCCAAGTTTTCTTTTTCAAACATCTTTTTTAATTCATCTACTTTTCTTTGGAATAGTCTTTCTTTTTCTTCTCTTTCCTTGTTATAAATTATAATGTTTTTTATGTTTGAGGTTGTTTCATCTACAGATTTTTCATTAAATTCAGAAACAAATGAAAAAAGTCTAAACCCTTGTTTTGATTTTTCATTCTCAACAACTCTTTCTTCATTAACATATTTTTTAGGTAATTTCCAACTTTCAGGAAATTCAATATCAAATGATAAATAAGTCTTTATCTTCCTCACAGATTGTAAGAAAGGAAATAATACAGTAAATTCTGTGAATAGTCCCATTATTGTTTTATTAAATAAGTTATTACGTAACTTAATGTTAAACCATTAAGTAAAATTTCCCCACCACTTAACACCATTTTTTGTGGTGTGTCCTGTAGTAGGGAAATAATAAATTTAAACGTTGTTCTCAAGTTTAAAAGAATTGAGAATACAAAAACAAATAAATATATTGTACCAATATTAGTCATTTTTTTTTGATTCCAAAATTTCACCTCTAAGTGTTTGTAACAATGCTTTTAATTCTTGTGATATTTTTCTAGCGCGTGTTCCAGCACTTTTATTACCACCGTAAAATTTTGTTACATTAACATTTAATTCTTCGGTTAACGCTTTGATTTTTTCTAAAGTTTCCATTTTTTAAAATAATATTTGTTTATTTATATATTATTAATTATAAAACAAAAAATGTTGTTTGTAAACACTACAGGTATATATTTTTATCTAATGACTTATAAATATTTGACACCATATCAAGATCTGATTTAGTAAATGGTTTTTTTCTATCAAAAATATCGTCAAAAAAACTACGAATAGACAATCTTATCTTATCATCTTTTTGATTATAAAATATTTCCATAAAAAACTCCAAAAAATAATCATAGTGTTCCCCCTTATCGTTGAACTCAATACTTTCCTTATTGAAATTGTCTATTGTTTTTGCCCAACACCATTCAAAATGTTTTTTTTTGTCATCGTCTGACATCACAATTTTAGTTTCACTTGTTTTATCGTCGTGACCAAAATAAGTTTCAATTATTAAATAATATAGGGAAAACGTGAAATCATAATATAAATCCATTTTTTCAGGAATTATATTATTTATCCTGAACCAGATGTCAACATCTTCAGGAGTTATTGGTTTGGTTATGTAGTTAAAAAAATTGTCCATAGGTATTAATCTATGGACAAATAATAATATAGATTATTTATATGTAAATTATTGGGTCTTTTCTTTATATCCCATTAAAGTTTTCATTCGGTTAAACTCCTCATTTAATTTCATTTGTGACTTTTCATCCAAACTTTCATTTTTAAGTTTTAAACCCTTACCTGATTCCTGACCTGGTTTATCACTTATAATAGGTTGTGGTGCTTTATTGTAAGCCGCTCTTTTCGCCTTATTATATGCCCCTTTCTTACGAGTTTTATTTATATTTTTATTAATTTCAGTTTCTTCAGAATTTGCCCACTTGTTATTATTTCCGGTTTTAGAAGATCCTTCAATATTATCGTCCATCCAATCTTCATTCGGGTGCATTTCATCATAATCTAAAATTTGCATACCTGGTCTTAAATAATCATCAATAAATTCATCACCATCTTTAGATACTTCATAAGCCATTTTTTCCATTTTTTCTAACTCACCGTTACCTTTTGGAAAATGTTTAGGATCGGTTGTGAATTTTTCTTTTGATCCGTCTTTGTTATAATCTGTAATTTTTTTAGTAAATTCTTTCATATAATTATTATTTTCTTTACCAGATCCTTTGTGAGCCTTTTCATATGCCGCCAAACCTGCCGGTGTTTTTCCTTTCTTGATATTGTCCTTTTCTTCCATAATAATTCGTTCTATCAGATCAATAATTTCACTTTCAGTAAACAATTCAGAATCATCATTAGATTGTAATTTATACAAAACTTCCTCCTCTAATGAAGAATTATCAGTATATTCTTTATTACCAAGTTTAAATTTACCGCCTTTTGGTGTATGTCTTAATTTATCCGTGAATGAATTCCCTTCCGCAGTTTCATCTTCTTCCATGTAAGATTTACCACCACACTCCATACATTCTCCACGATTTTCTTTTGTTTCTTTTTTCTTTCTTAACATTTTAAAATCCTCACCATCAATTTTACGATTACGGTTCTTATCTATATTTTTTTGTTTACCAATTAATCTTTCCGCCAATTCTTCAATATCTAAATCGTCAAAATTGTCCAATTCTTCATCCGGTAATAACATACCAAATTTATCATCTTGAAATATATTATGTTGACTACCACCTTGTGAATAATTAGTTCTACCGTTATACGTCATCTCTCTTCCCTTGTCTTGATTGTTAAACTTTTTTGGGTTGTATTTATATCTTTTACCAATCTCAAACTTATCTTGATCTATTTCCAATACCTCACCACCTTTCATATAACCACATGATTCACACATTTTCCCTTCTCTCATTTCACCACCACATGATTCACACATTTCCCCTTCTCTCATTCCTCCACCACATGATTCACACATTTCTCCTTCTCTCATTTCACCACCACATGATTCGCACATTTCTCCTTCAACATAGTCAAATGAACTACCTGGCTTATTGAATTTTAATTTTCCCATAACTTCATTTGCCTTATCTTCTAGAGTCTCATTGAGAATTTTTTTCAATAAAACATCATAATATTTGTTATTTTTCATTTTTTTGTTTTTTATATAAATATCATGGTTTATTCAATTTTTCCATCTCCAAATAAATTATATTCTTTATATAACTTTCTGTAAGACCGTATGATTCACTTATATTAGTAATTACTTTTTTTAATCCCTCATTTTCAAAGATTTTAAGCGCATTAATATCCCCTTGATTACAATAAGGAAATTTTTTACACTTTTTCTTAACTTGAACAAACTTACCACCAGGTAATTGTGTTTTACGGCTTGGTCCCCAATCTTTTTTGTTAGTTGACTTCGCCCATATCGAGGGTCCTGAATATTGTCCTGATGATGCCGATCCACTGCCTTCCTTCGTTTCAATCTTTTTTGGTCTATTACAAACACATTTAGATTTAACTCTATCACAAGAATCACAATACTCTTCTTCTTTCATCTCTTTGGATGTAAATAATTGCCCTGAATACCCACCCGC
>Ga0209107_10002187_pt1 | contig 10892 bp, 8 predicted proteins | sample LakErihyJuly2011_2_FD_187460 | JGI IMG/M metagenome (GOLD analysis project Ga0209107, IMG submission 187460) | Freshwater microbial communities from dead zone in Lake Erie, Canada - CCB hypolimnion July 2011 (SPAdes) (version 2) | ecosystem: Environmental > Aquatic > Freshwater > Lentic >... | reverse complement strand
AGGTATTTAAACCTATCAGACAGATACCAATACAATCAAACAGACTTTTGGTACTATTACAATGAACTTAAAAACTGGCAATTTGCATATTGGTTTCCTCTCATAATACCATCATTCATTGTTAGCATTTCTTGTTATCAGAAAGCATTAAAAAATTTGGTCATATTTTTCTCGATTCAAATACTTTTCTTTTATGTAATTATTTCCAAAGGCTCAAGCAATGTATGGTACGATTTATTGCTAATCCCTTTGCTTTCGGTTATAATAGGAATGGGCATTTACAAAGTATTTGAGTTGATTTATTTTTCACTCAATCTGAGCAAATTGAAAATTACTTTAATTTTTCTGTTACTGTTTGCCTATATTTTCTATGATCCCTATCAAAAAATCATTCAAAAAGATTTGAATAATGACGAGACATCCGCGCAAGTGATGTATGCTTATGCCTTCAAGAGAATTGAAAAAACAAATCCAGAATTAAATCATTTTAAAATATATAAGCCCTTAGGCTATAACTACCCATTGGTGTTTTATAAAAATATTTTTAACCAAACCAAGGGTTATAAAATTGAAAATATTAATGATATAGAATTGCTCAATTTTAAAGGATATTTACTCATACTTAATGAGCAATTACCGGCATTTAATAAACATAAATTACAATATAAAATTATCTTAAACGATCCTTTTTATTCTTTTATTGAGCTCTAAATAAACCTAATTATTTTGAAGAAATTATTAAAGACAACTCCTGTAGCATTGGGGCTATTGGGTTTTACTTTTTGTATTGTTGGATCTATACTTTTCTAAAAAGAAAGGACCTCAACGAAGAATCAAAACGAACAGATTTGTTTTTGGGTGCTGATTTCAAAACAGATTAAATATTTTTAGGAAATAATATTCCTGCTTTTGAAAACATAGCCCAATTGGAAAACTACCCCTTAAAGGTTTAAAGATTTCAGCCTTACCAATGAAAATAGGTGGAGGATCGAGAGCACCTTTGAGAATTATTGCTGAGATATTGGAACAGTTAGTCGATTTCCTCTAGTCCGTGTCATGTTTGCCATGTTAAGAAATGACATAATTCGCATTATGGTAACAATAATATGTTATATAAGTAACAATAACTTAACACAAAACTATCAATATTGTAACATTATGTTTGGACTTGAAACTGGAATCGCCGTTTTATTTGTAATATGCATAGCAGCAGTATGTGTTTTTGAATTTGCCAATGGCTTTCACGACACAGCCAATGCAGTGGCAACGGTTATTTATACAGGAGCATTAAAACCCACTTATGCGGTTGTGTGGTCTGGGTTATGGAACTTTATTGGATTATTTTTAAGCAGTTTCTGGGGCTATAAGGTTGCAATGGGTATTGTAAATCTTCTACCGCTCAGCGATATGGTAGCATTAAGTACCGGTGAAAGTGTAAGTTTGGTTTTGGGTATGCTGGTTTCAGGCATCGCATGGAATTTAGGCACATGGTATTATGGAATTCCCTGCAGTTCATCGCACACATTGATAGGTTCAATATTAGGAGTGGGTTTGGTCTTTTTCTGGTTGCACGGTGGTGAGGGCGTTAACTGGGGCAAGGCTTCCGACATAGGACTTTCTTTATTGGTTTCTCCGTTATTTGGTTTTTCTGTAACCATTTTACTCATGTACATACTGAGGAGAATCATTAAAACCGAAAAACAAATATTTAAAGAACCAGAGCCAGGAACTAAACCGCCCTTGTGGATTAGAGCAATTCTAATTACCACGTGCACCTTGGTTAGCTTCTTCCATGGCAATAATGATGGTCAAAAAGGCATAGGTTTGATGCTGATCATTTTGATTACCTTCTTGCCAATTCAATTTGCATTAAACTCAGAGTTTGATGTAAACAAATCCTTGAATTCTATAAACAATATAGAAGTAGCGCTGAGCAATGAACATAAGGCAGATCTACTGATAAAAACGAGTGAAGCCAAAGAAGCACTCAAGCAATTTGTTGTGGTAAAAAACAATCCGAATGCAAGCGAACTGGAATTAAAGAGAGCAACCATTGAAGTGAGAACTCAGATTGCCAAAATCAATAAGAAACTTGGAACAGAGCTGAAGAATCCAACCTTTATGGATGCAAAAGAAAATACTAAAATTGTAAAGTCAGAGGTATCAAAACTTAAAGGCGATATTGAATATTCTCCACTTTGGGTTACCATCATGATTGCTTTATGTCTTGGACTTGGCACTATGATTGGATGGAGACGCATTGCTGTGACCATCGGAGAAAAAATAGGCAAACGTCACATGACTTATGCAGAGGGCGCTACAGCTGAATTAACAGCCGCTGTTACCATCGGATTAAGTTCAGGATTCGGTTTACCGGTGTCTACCACCCACGTTTTATCCTCGGGTGTTGCAGGTGCAATGACTGCTTCTAAAGGTGTAAAGAACCTTCAGCCTGATACAATTAAAAGCATTGCCATAGCTTGGATTCTTACACTGCCTGTTACTATTATTTTGGCAGGTGGTTGCTATTACCTATTGCAATTATTTCTAAAATAAATATAATAAACTTTATAAATAGACCCTCTGTGGGTCTTTTTACGCCCTCATATATTAATATAATGTTAATTAATAGAAACCTAAGAATAATCTCTGTGTAAACATTAACATAAAAAATACACTAAAAACAAACAAAATTCATGAATAAGATGCATTCATTAAGCACTACAATCGCTAAAAATCTCAAAGTATTCAGAACCCATTCTGAAATCAGTGCAATGAAAGACCTTAAATTGAAATATTTTATATTCTTTGTGGTTTTCACCACACTTGCAGGGCCAGTTTATTCACAAACAGACACTGCTAAACAAAAAGCTTCAGAAGAAGCACGAAAAGACAAAAAATGGTACGAAAGCATTTCAATTAGAGGTTATATGCAAGTTCGCTATAACCGACTTGCAGAAACAAACCCAGACCTGAGCTGCGAACAATGTGACAAATCATGGGGAAAGAATGGAGGCATTTTCATTAGACGGATGCGTGTTATCATTTATGGACAAATCAGCAAACAGGTATACGTATATATACAACCAGACATCGCTAGCAGCCCAAGTTCAGACAAACTGCATTTTGCCCAATTGAGAGATGCCTATATGGATGTTGGATTAGACAAGAACAATGAATTCAGACTCAGGTTGGGTCAAAGTAAAGTACCATTCGGTTTTGAAAACATGCAATCGAGCCAAAACCGCCTTCCATTAGACCGAAACGATGCTTTAAATAGTTCGGTTTCGAATGAAAGGGACATGGGTGCTTTCTTCTATTGGGCGCCTAAGAAGACCCGAAAAACATTCTCTGAACTTGTAAGTAAAGGGTTTAAAGGAAGCGGCGATTATGGTGTTTTCGCTTTTGGTGTATACAATGGTCAGACAGCCAATAATCCGGAACTGAATGATGAATTGCATATGGTGGCAAGATTATCGTATCCAATAACAATAGGCAGCCAGATTATTGAGCCCGGCATACAGGCCTATCAAGGTAAGTTTGTGCTAAGCAAATCTAATTTAAGTGCTGGTGTGAAGTATAAATCAGATCTAAATTACAACGACAAAAGGGCGGCGGCTAGTTTTATTCTTTACCCTAAGCCTTTTGGAATACAGGCCGAATACAATATCGGCATCGGTCCGGAGTTTAATAAAACAACAGATTCTATTGAACACCGAAAACTAGAAGGTGGCTATGTAACCCTAAACTATATGTTGAATTACAAAAAGCATATATTTTTCCCTTTCTTTAGAGCGCAATACTACGACGGCGGAAAGAAACACGAAAAAGACGCCCGCAGCTATCGTGTAAAGGAATATGAATCTGGAATAGAATGGCAGCCTAACAAAAACTTTGAACTTGTAATTATGTACACCATTTCAGAAAGGCGTTTTGAAGATTATGCAAAACAGAACAATCTTCAAAAGGGTCGCCTCATCCGCATTCAGGCTCAAGTAAATTTTTAAAGCAATTTAGGTAAATTGCGTTTCAATGCACTTTAGATTTTATAGTGCAATAAATCAAGAATTAATGCAAGATTTAGTTGAACCCTAAAAGAGAATTTATTAGAGTGTTTAAGTGCTAATTTTTGCCAATAATTTAAGTGAGAGTAAAGGTTAGTGTGAAGAAAAAAAGAGAGTGATAATGTCCACTTTCGCTTTGAGATGGAACCTTTTAAAGTGAATGTGCCCCAAATCAGATACTCCACTCCGTTTTAGTCGCATCACGGGTTGCAACCCTTGTCGCAATAACCTGCCGAAAGTGCATAAAAAACCCTGAAGTATATTTCAGGGTTTTTTGATACAAGTGAAAAAAATCATTTATAAAATATTGGGAAGTATTAATTCGAGATTATTCAAATCAAGTGGCACTCCAATTTAATTTTCTTATGTGTGATACAACGAACCTAAACGACATTATTACGATAAAGAACTATTAGCTATAATATAAAAAATAAAATGTAAGTTTGCAATAAAATTAATTTTTATGAATCCAAATATGTACTTATTAATATTTAAAAATCCATCTGAAACACAAATTCAAAAAATTAAAAATGTATTTTCAGATTTTGATTGGAATCAAGGATTTGCAGTTGAAGAAGTTGTTGTTAATGATATCGTAAACAATAATTTACTAATACAATTTGTTAGTTTTAAAGATTTTTTTGTTCAAGACGAAAGTTCAAGTAAGATTACAATTTTCCCAATTAATGTAGAAGCAGTTTTAACAGGAAAAGGACAATTCTTTGGCACATTAAACGATATAGACCTTGAAATAGCAAAATTAGATACATATTTTGCTTATTTGGGTGAAGCCACTGAAGGCAGGAACCAAATTAATGAAGTTATTTTTAAAATAGAATATGGAAAATATAGCAAACTAAACCCAACTGATATTAATCTAGAAAATCTAATAAATTAGTACAAAAGGAAATTTTAAATAAAAATTTGTCATCATGAAAAGGCAACACAACTAAAAAACACAGATATATATATTCCAAATTGGGATATAGAATATCTATTTATAGGCACATTTAACCCTGAAAACCATATAAAAGTACCATATTATTATGGCAGAGAAAAAAATCAAACATGGAAAATTTTATCAGAAATATTCAGATCTAAATTAAATTCTAATGAAAAATTAGACCCAAACGAAGAAATATTTTTAACAACAATAAAAAGATTAAAGATAGCTTGTATTGACATGATTGATTCAATTGAATTTGATGAAAACCTTGTAAATAGAGAAGATATAGATGGAAATGGATATTCTGACAAAGCAATTATAAATAAAAAAATAAAAAGAAATTATAATATAGTTTTAATAAATCAATTAATTAAAAAAAATAAAAATATTAAAGTTTTTTCAACATGGGGGAAAGGACCAAAATTAAAAAACTGGACCCAAGAAGTTGCTAAAATTGAAACCCAAATAATTAATTTATGTTCCCCAAGGTTAACTTTAGCTAATTGTGTACAGCTAATTAATGCAGATAAATCCATTAGCTTAGGACAGTCTTCAATAGTAATTGCTCTTAAACCAAGTAAGAGATTAATTCCTTCAAGTGATACTAGATTGGAAGTTTTTTCAATAGTTAATTCAACTAAATTTGGAAATAAATCAACTAATTCAATCAAATTTTTCTTCTTAAAACCTGACAAATAAGTGCTTTTAATAGTTGATAATTCCTCTGGTTTTAATTCACCAAAAAATCTACCACGACCTTGAATTCGACCTTGGTCCGATAGTAAATTCTTTTATTTAGGAATTTTATTAAAGGCTTCAATTTTTAATGTTCTATCATTTTGTGGCGAGCCATTATTGATTGAATCATTGATTTTATTGTCTTCGGCCCAAACTCCTGTTATGGTAAAGAGATAACCATTTCTGATCAAATATGATTCTACATTCCATAATTGAACTTCATCAATAAAAATTTTGTCCGGATTTTTTTCGAAATCTATTAAACATTCATCTTTTAAATTTATTTTAATAAATAGAGAACCTGTAATTATTAATCTAGAATTATTGATTTGAATTTTTAAATCATCAGTTTTAACAAAATTTGAAGGATTCACTGAAATCCCCCACTTTAAACATCTCAACCGGAATCCTCCAAACATTACCATTCCTATTGTAGCTTCAGTTGGAAAGTTAGTAATTTCATTAACTTGTATTAAACTGAGCTTTGACTTTTTATCCTCTTCAGATTCAATTTTTTGATTTGATATCGTCCCGTTCCAGTTATAAAAATGAGTGCCCGAAAAACTTAGTTTTAAAATTTTTGCCATTTTTTGAATGCTATTGTTGATTGATTTAGCAAAAATAGCAGAAAAAATTGGTATTCCAAACCTAATTTTAACTGAGATGTAAATCGTCAGCATAAAGTGGACTAATCAATATTATCAACCCTTTTGTGGTCTCGAGCAGAATCGAACTGCTATCAAATGTTTAGGAAACATCTATTCTATCCGTTGAACTACGAAACCATTATTACATCTATTCTATCCATTGAACTACAGGGCCAAGTTTAGGGATGCAAAACTATACTTTTTATCCTAATTTTTAATATAAATAAAGAGATTATAAACTCCAATGAATTGGTAATACAGTTGATTTTGTGTGTTTATAAGGATTTCTAAGAAATTTTTGAACCTGCTGAAATCAAATTTTCTGGAGACATCAAATGCAATTTACCATCAGCATCTTCAGCCATCAAAATCATACCTTTTGACTCAATTCCTTTAATGGTCCTTGCTTCTAAATTGGCTAGAACACAAACTTGTTTTCCAACTAAAGTTTCTGGTTCAAAATGTAAAGCAATGCCTGAAACTATGGTTCTGGTTTCGAAGCCCAAGTCAACTTGCAACATCAATAATTTGTCCGCTTTTTTAACTTTTTCAGCACTCAAAATAGTTCCCACCCTTAGATCCATTTTGCTAAAATCATCAAATTGAATACTTGCTTTAGCGGGTTCAATTTCTTTCTTTTCAAGAGTATTTATAGCCTCGGCATGCGCAATGGCATTTTTAGTGGCCATCAATTTATCCAACTGCACTTGAATGGTATCATCTTCGATGTTGCTGAACAAATGAATAGCCTCACCTAATTGGTGTTTAACTGGAATTTGTTGGAAATTACCGAATGTATATTTATCCTTATTGAAATTTAATATTCCACATAATTTACTTGCGCTGTATGGAATGAATGGGCTCATCCACCAAGATAAATGGGCGCAAACTTGAATTGCATGGTACATAATTGTGGCCGTATGGTCAGCATCGGTTTTTACGGTCTTCCAAGGCTCGTTGTCTGCAAGGTATTTATTGCCCGCTCTAGCCATATTCATCAACTCAAACAAAGCTTCCCTGAATTTAAAATCTCTAATATTTGCTTCAATTGCAATTTGACAACGCTCTATTTCTGCAATTAAATCTTTTTCCTTCTGATTGGGTTTGATGTTTTCAGGCACTTCTCCATTGTAAAATTTATGCGAAAGCACCATCACTCTATTTACAAAGTTTCCCAAAATTGCAACCAACTCGCTGTTGTTGCGCGTCTGGAAATCCTTCCAACTAAAATCGGCGTCTTTGGTTTCAGGAGCAATTGAGGTGAGCATATACCTCAATACATCTTCCTTGCCAGGAAATGATTCAAAATAGTCTACCATTTCAACACTCCATTTTCTGCTGGTGCTCATTTTATCTCCCTCTAAATTCAAAAATTCATTTGCTGGAACATTGTCTGGAACGATATATTCACCCTCTGCATGCAGCATGACAGGAAAAATAATGCAATGAAAAACAATATTATCCTTACCTATAAAATGCAATAATCGGGTGCTTTTGTCTTGCCACCATTTTTTCCAATCGTCTGCAGCACCTGATTTTATGACAGAATTCTCAGGGTAAGAAAATTCAAACTTTTGAGATTCAAGCTCTTCAAAAAATTTCTTAGTTGCCGAAATATAACCAATTGGCGCATCAAACCAAACGTAAAGAACTTTGCCCTCAGCATTTTCTAATGGAACTTTAACGCCCCATTCTAAATCACGGGTCATTGCTCTTGGTGACAAACCACCATCTATCCAACTCTTACTTTGCCCGTAAACATTTGTTTTCCAATCTGCCTTGTGTTCTTCTAGCAACCATTGTTTTAACCACGGCTCATAATTTTGCAAAGGCAAATACCAATGCTTTGTGCTTTTTAAAACAGGAGGTTTGTCGCTTAAAGTTGAAACAGGGTTAATCAATTCGTTTGGGCTTAAAGATTTTCCGCATTTTTCACATTGATCGCCAAAAGCATTTGGAAAACTGCAATTAGGGCAAGTGCCTTTAATGTACCTATCAGCCAAAAATGTTTGTTTTTCTTCGTCAAAAAATTGATCAGAGGTATCTTCGGTGAATAAACCCTTTTCATACATTTTTAAGAAAAACTCAGAAGCGGTTTCATGGTGTGTTTTATCGCTTGTGCGGTGATAAACGTCAAATGCAATTCCAAATTTCTCAAAATTTGATTTTAAAAGCGCATGGTAACGGTCAATAATGGCTTGCGGATTGGTGTTTTCTTTCTGCGCTTCAATGGGTATTGCGGTGCCATGTTCGTCACTTCCACAGACAAAAAGCACCTCCTCACCCCTATTTCTAAGGAATCTGGTGTAAATATCTGCTGGCAGATAGGCGCCAGCCAAATGACCTATGTGCTTTGGGCCATTGGCATATGGAAGTGCTGCTGTTACGAGAGTTCTGTTAAATTTTTTCATAAACAAAGTTTGGAAAACGATGCAAAGATAACGGGGTAAATAGACTCGATAAACATTTTTTTGAAGCTTCTTTGATATTTTTTTGGTAAAAACAAAATCTAATTTTACTTTTGCAGTCCTTTTGAAAGATTGCCCGATCGTCTAATGGCAGGACTAGTGTTTTTGGTGCACTGTATGTTGGTTCGAATCCAGCTCGGGCAACTTATAAAAGAAATTTAAACCCACACACCGTGTCAATTCTAAACAAAGTCAAAATTTTTAGCGGTTCAGCATCTTATTCTTTAGCATCTAAAATTGCTGAATATTATGGTACTGGCCTTGGTGACATGACTTTAAATAAATTTAGTGACGGCGAAATGCAGCCTAGTTTTAATGAGTCAATCAGAGGCTGTGACTTGTTTTTAGTTCAATCAACCAACCCTCCAGGGGACAACCTTTTGGAATTATTGTTGATGATAGATGCGGCTAAACGTGCATCTGCAAATACAATTACTGTAGTAATCCCTTACTATGGCTACGCAAGACAAGACAGAAAAGACAAACCAAGGGTTTCAATTGGAAGCAAAATGATTGCTGACGTGCTAAGCGCTGCTGGTGCAAGTAGAGTAATTACCATGGATTTACATGCTCCTCAAATCCAAGGTTTTTTTAACGTGCCTGTTGACCACTTAGATTCTTCTGTGGTGTTTATTCCATATATTAAATCTTTGAATCTAGAAAAACTTGTTATTGCTGCACCAGATGTAGGCGCTAGCAATAGAAACAGAGAATATGCTAAGGTTCTAGGTGTTAGTATGGTAGTATGCGACAAAGAAAGACGCAAAGCCAATGAAATCGCGAGTATGACCATAATTGGTGATGTTACCGATATGGATGTCGTTTTGGTTGATGATTTATGTGATACTGCTGGGACATTATCCAAAGCAGCAAAATTGATCAAAGACAGCGGTGCAAGGTCAGTGAGAGCAGTGTGCACCCACCCAGTATTGAGTGGTAATGCGTATGAAAATATTGAAAACAGTGTATTAGAGGAATTGATTGTATGTGACACAATTCCAATGTTGCGCACCAGTCCAAAAATAAAAGTCTTATCAGTGGCACCTTTGATGAGCAAAGCAATTAGAAACATCCATGAACATGGTTCAATAAGTTCCTTGTTCAAACTTGATAATAGTTTCCAACCCAATTTAATTTAAAGAAAAATGAAAACAGTAGCATTAACAGGCGAGTTGAGATCAGATTTAGGATCAAAATACTCTAGGGCGATGAGAAACGAAGGTAAAGTACCATGTGTATTATACGGTGGCGGTGATCATATTCACTTCTTTGTATACGCACCAGACTTTAAAGCTCTCGTTTACACCCCAAACACTTACAAAGTTCAATTAACAATTGAAGGCAAAAAGTACATGGCAATTTTGCATGACATGCAATTTCACCCTGTAAACGAATCAATTTTACACGCCGATTTCTTGGCCGTTGACGAAAAAAATCCAATCACAGTTTCCATCCCTGTTACCGTTGAAGGTAATTCACCGGGTGTTAGAGCGGGTGGTAAATTAATTCAAAAAATTCAACGTCTTAAAATCAAAGGTTTAATTAAAGACATTCCAGATTCAATCGTTATCAATATTGACGGTTTGGAATTAGGTCAATCTACAAAAGTTAAAAACGTAGAAGTTCCTAACATTCAAATTCTTGATAACAAAGACAACGCAGTCGTATCGATCAAAATGACTAGAAACGTTGTGAAAGAAGAAGTTGCTGCTAAAAAGTAATTCTCTGAATCAGATATTATTATTAAACCCTGCATTTTTGCAGGGTTTTTTTTGTGCTTTATTTGCTTGTAAATATTTGCTCAACATGGTTTTGAGTAAACCAATATGGCATTTCATTAATGTGTTCAAAAGACCGGGTAACTATCAAATTTGCCTTTTTCCCAATTGTAATACTTCCGTGCGTTTGGTGAATACCCATAGCGCATGCCGCATTTATAGTCAACGCATTAAATCCTTCTGTTGGCGTCATCCCATTGTACAAACACGCCAAACTCCAAACAAACCACATATTGTAATTAGGACTGCTG
>Ga0209107_10002186_pt1 | contig 10895 bp, 9 predicted proteins | sample LakErihyJuly2011_2_FD_187460 | JGI IMG/M metagenome (GOLD analysis project Ga0209107, IMG submission 187460) | Freshwater microbial communities from dead zone in Lake Erie, Canada - CCB hypolimnion July 2011 (SPAdes) (version 2) | ecosystem: Environmental > Aquatic > Freshwater > Lentic >... | reverse complement strand
AGATCACTTCTTTGCCACCACCCGACAAAGTGCCCATGATGGATGCACCGCCGCCCACATCGCTTTGATCGTCGACCAACACGCCCGCACTGATGCGGCCTTCAACCATGGAAGCGCCCAAGGTGCCTGCGTTGAAGTTGCAAAAGCCTTCGTGCATCACGGTAGTGCCAGAGGCCAAGTGTGCACCCAAGCGCACGCGGTCGACGTTGGCAATGCGTACACCGGAGGGCACCACGTAGTCGGTCATGTAAGGGAATTTGTCGACCGCCTTCACATCGAACACCACACGGGCTGCGCGTGCACGCAGTCGAGCGTCTTGCAATTGGTCTAAGGGGCAAGGGCCCATGGAGGTCCATGCCACATTGGCCAACATGCCAAAAATACCTGCCAAGTTGGCTTGATGTGGTTTGACCAAACGGTGGCTCAACAGGTGCAAACGCAAGAACACGTCGTGTGTGTTTTTGGCCGGCTCTGCCAAAGTGGCAATGCTGGTTTTGACGGCCACCACATTGACACCGCGCAATTCGCAAGGGCCGAGTGTTTTGACAAAGGCCTCACCCAAATGGGTGCGGGCATCGGCCTCGCTGAGAACGTGACTGCCACTCTCTTGCACGCCTTCGGCCAGTTGCGGGGCTGGGTACCATGTGTCTAACACGGTGCCGTCTTTGGCGATGGTGGCTAAGCCGAAGGCAATAGCGCCACTTTGAATCATGGGAGGGGTTTGCATGGCGGTGTCTAAAAAATCAAAAAAGAGATTATCGGGCTTTGTGAGGCAGTTTGTCTTTAGCGCAACTCAGACAAGGCAATGGTTTGTTTTTTGAGCCATTCGCCGCGCGTATTTTGGAAGCCCAATTGAATTTGCTGTTTGGACCAATCCATTTCAATTAGACCAAAGTGATTTTGTGTAATGAGTTCACCCAAACGGTTGGGGCCGTCTTCTTTGGCCGTCGCCCAAGCATGTGTCATGCCGCTAGAGGTGATTTCGTACAAGGGATAGCCTTCTGTGACACTGCTTTTGTAGATGGCGCCAATGTGCCGGTCACCGGATAAAAGCACGACACCTTTTGCACCTGTTTTTTGAATGAGTCGCTTTAATTTTTCTTGTTCGCGAGGGAAGTTGCCCCAACCCTCCCAACCATGGCCTTCCACAATCACTTGAACACCCGAGACGATCAAGCGGACTTCCGCAGGCACTTTCAATTGCGTTTCAAGCCAGGCCCATTGAGCCTCTCCCAACATGGTTTTTTGGGGGTCTGCGTCTGGCACATACCTTTCTTTGCCTGGCGCATTGCGTTGATCGGTGACGCGTAGCTTGGACCTGAACCAACGGGTGTCCAACAAAACAACTTGGACGCGCTGTCCCGGCGGGCCAAAAACATGTGCGTGATAAAGCCCGGGGCGTGTTTTGCGGGGGTCGTCAGACGGCAGTTGCCAGAAGTCGACAAAAGCATTTTTAGCGTCTTGCTTGTGAGGAAACTCAACACCGCCATCGTTCAAGCCCATGTCGTGATCGTCCCAAATGGCCAAGTGAGGGATGCTGGCACGCAAGGCAGCGAAGCCGGGCTGAGCCGCTTGGGCGGCATACGCTTTCTCTAAACTATGCAGTTGCCAAGGCTGGCTGCTCGCGTAAACATTGTCGCCGCCAAAAATAAACAGATCGGGCTTTGCGGCCAGGATGGTTTCCCAAATGGGCTGAGGTTTATCTTGATCAATGCAAGAGCCAAAAATAATCTTTTGAACGTGAGTGGGCCAGGCTGGCAGACCCTTGGCGTTGACTGGGGCCATGCTGCTGCTAACTTGTGCGCAGGCCCCCAAACCTGCCAGCATTGAGCTGAGCGCACTGGCTTTTAAAATTTGACGGCGGTCCAAGGGTGCTCCTGTCTTAAATAGGTCTTCAATGCGGCCCCTTGAGGGGCGCTTGAGCTTGGGGTGCTCAAAACTTGCCAACATAAACTCAAAGCCTATTTTATGACCGACCAGTTCAAGTTGGAGCATCGCTTGCTAAAATGCCCCTATGACCAGCACCCCTGAGCCCCTCAAAAAATCTTTCAAAGCCCAAATGCTAGAGGCCAGAGAGCTTGCCATCACGGCCTCCGTCAATCGACTTTTGGCTGAAAAAGGTTTTGACGCCATGACCGTGGATGAGGTGGCCGCAGAAGTGGGCATTGCCAAAGCAAGTTTGTACAAACATTTCAAAAGCAAGGAAGAGTTGGCTTGCGCTGCCATGGTGCAGGCCATGCAAAAAGCACAGGCCTTCTTGGAGGGGCTCCAAGCGCAATCTCTCAAGCATACGCAATCAGAGGGGCAAAGCGCAGGCCTTGCCATGAACAAACTCAAGGCCACGACGCGTTGGACCCTTGAGTTGAAACTGGCCGGGCAAATGCCAACCTTGCCAAGTCAAAACTCCAGCTTGCGCGCTAGCCTGATGGCCAGTCGACCTTACATGGATGGACTGATGAATGTGAGTGACTTGCTTGGCGCATGGATTGTGCAAGCGCAAAAAGAGGGCCACATCAATCCGGCACTGCCGCCCATTGCGGTGTTGTACACCCTGTATGCTCGCGCATGTGATCCGGTGGTGGAGTTCCTCAAGATGAGCGAATTGCACAGCAACGAAGAAATCATTGAGATGGTCATGGGGACGTGCTTTGATGGTCTATCGACCAGAAAAAACTGAAGGCAAATTAGGCGCTCACACGCACTAGTTTTTGCGGATCAAAGCGAACTTGCTCGTTCTTTCGGGCATATCCAAAAGGGTTGGCAACGACCCGACAGCCTTGGTGAACATAATCCTGAGCACAGTGCAAATGGCCATGAAGCCAAACTTGTGCTTTGGGCATCAAGTGGTCTAGCGCGTTGCAAAAGCCTGCTGTGCCGGGCGTGAGCCCATAACGGGGATCGGCACTTTTTAAGCTGGGCGCGAAATGCGTGATGACCACCGTCGGCCCCTCAAATGGCTCTGACAAAGCGCTGCTTAGCCAAGCTTGATCGGCCTGCGCTTTGGCTCTCACGGCGGCAGATAAAAAAGCTTGGCCTTGAAGCGTGGTACCTGTTTTGCGAAGGTAAAAATCAGCTGCACGTTCTGCTTTTTGGCGCGCTTTAAGTTGCAGTGTGAGTGGGCCATGGAGCGGCACCAGCGCGTCAAAATCACTCCACAAAGTGCACCCAAGCAAACGCACACCTTTGAAAATCACAACGCGTTGATGTAAAAAAATAATGCCCAAGCGTTCGCATGTTTCGCGCAAGCGTGTGTCGGCTTCTTCAAAGGGCAAGCCGTCATATTCGTGATTACCAGGCACAAAGAAAACAGGCACGGGCCATGCCGCTAAATCTTTGCGCGGAGAAAATCTAGCCAAACCAAAATCAGTGTCCTTCTGATCAATCAACATCGAGCCGGTTTGGTACGAGCCAATGTCGCCGGCCAACATCAAGATATCGGCCAAGGGCGAGGCCTCAGGTACAAAGTGAGGATGTGTTTCAAGATGTAAATCTGAAAGCAATTGAATGTTCATGCGGGCCTTGCACTTTTGAAAACATGACGTGCAACGTCAATCAGCAACTCTCTTAACCAAACATGTTCGCTTTGCGCATGCTTGCGTCGGTGCCACACTGCATCGACGTGCAAGGTGGGAACCTTGAAAGGCAACTCGCACATGAACAGTTCATTGGCAATGCCTGTTGTGGGCACAAAGTGTTTGGGCAAAACAGTCAGTAAGTCAGAATTTACAACCACACGGCCTGCAGTGAAGAACTGGTTCACGGTCATCACGACACGGCGTTGTTTGCCAATCGACGCCAAGGCCTCATCGATAAAGCCATAGGGGCGGCCCGAAAAGCTCACGAGCAAGTGCCTTGCATTGCAAAACTCCTCCAAGCTGATGTTCTTAAGTGCCAAGGGATGTTCGCGGCGCATCACACACACATACTCACCGTCGTACAAGCGCTGATGTTCGAATGCCAGAGCCTCGCCCGATTGTGCTTTCGCGGTCAGGTCTGCCAGAACGGCCGGAAAATAACCCAATGCCAAATCGGCAATGCCATCGTTCAGCATGTTTCTAGGGTCACGCGTGGTCAGCGGCAAGACCCGAATTGACACATTGGGCGCAAGTTTTTCTAGCGCTTGGCCGAGGTCCCCCATCAGCTCGGCGGCGGTAGCGTCGGCCATGGCCAAAACAAAAGAATGACGCGCCTCGGCCGGTACAAAGTGTTGAGGTGCCAAGGCCGTTTGCAACTGATCAAGCGCGGCCCTGACATGAGGCCACAGGAGCAAGGCAAAAGGCGTGGGCGTGATGCCGTGGCCATCGCGCCGAACCAAATCGTCTCCTAGTGCGTCACGAAGTCGACGCAGCGAGTTGCTGACGGCAGGCTGCGTGATGGACAAATTGCGAGCTGCTTTGGTCAAGCTTTTTTCTGCCATGACTTCGTCAAAGACCCGAAGTAAATTCAGGTCCAAGCTTCGAAAATTGGTTTGTATCGCTTCAATCATTTCTATTGTGAATGATAAACATCATAAATATAAAGTTGAACAACACTAGAGTAAACCCTATGATTGAGACGTGGTCAAGCAATAAGTGGGATTTATCCCAACGCTAAGACCCCATGCATCACCCATCGAAAAGAGGAAACTCATATGAACCACAATTCTGTCCACTTAGATTACCCCCTGACACACCCTGGTGTCGATCGTGCCGAGCAGGTCGTTGCCAACTTCAAACGCTTGGGCAGCAATTTCAGCCCCACACGCACATTGGCGGCCATGCTCTTGGCGGCCATCGTGGCGGCGTTTGTGGTGGTGGCCGACCAAATGATGGACACATGGGCCGATGGCCATTTGCTTGCGGCTTGGGTTGCGCTTTGGGCCGTGGCATTTGCTGCCGTGGGATTGTTTGCTGGTGTTTCTAAATCACTGGCCATTCAAATGAAGGAGGCCTTGGACGGATGGTCTGCAAGCATGGCGCAGCGCCGTTCAGATGAGCGTTTGTGGGCCATTGCACAAACGGATGCTCGATTGATGTCTGAACTGCAAAACGCCATGAACCGTTCGGATCAAGCGCAAGCTGCGCGAGAAAGCAGCACACAGCGCCGTGTAGCGCGAATGCTGAAAAACCGTCAGTACTACATTTAATCCAGTGCTACAGCGGTCAAGGTGCCAACCAAAAGTGCACTAGAGAGTGCACTGGAGAGTGCACTTAGAAAGCCTCCCTCGGGAGGCTTTTGATTTTGAAGAGTCGCTTCACTCGGCGTCTAGTTGGCCAGATGTGGCTTTCTGCGAGGCCAAATAAATACCCGGCAAAATGAATGCGGCACCCACAGCGTGATGCCAACCCAAGGTTTCGCCCAAGAACAGCCAAGCAACCAAACCGCCGTACAAAGGCCCCAGATAAAGGCTTGCAGCCACTCGGCTAGCGCCCAAGGTTTTTTGACAAAAACCATAAGACCAGTAAGCACCCACTCCTGGAAAAACAGCGGCAGCTATGACAAGCAGGCTGGCATTCAAGCTCCAGCCAGGCTGTGGCGTTGCAGTCCACTCGGTGATTGCAAAGGGCAGCAAAACCAGGCAGCCGCCCAAGCAAGTGGCGGCCAATCTTGCGGTTGAACTTAAGGGGCTTGCCCACTTCTTAAGCAACAGGGCGTAGGCTGCCCACGCCACCATGGCAATCACCACAAGGCCATCACCCAAAACCCAAACGACTTGTGACAGTGCTGCCCACTGACCTTTGACGACTACATGCAATACGCCCAGCAGCGCGATGCCAACGCCGAGCGACTGCCGCCAAGAAAAAGACTCTTTGAGCCCAAGCACGGCACCCAGGGTGATCAAGACTGGTGAGGCGGCATAAATCAACGCAATGTTGATGGCCGTTGTTGTTTCCGCGGCCCAATAAACCCATGCGCCGCAAATGAGCATGCCCAAACTGCCCAGCACCAAATACTGCGGCCAAACCTTGAGGGTGCTGTGCCGTTCTTGCCAAAGCTCTTGCCGTGCAATGATGGCCAAAATGAGACCCGCTAGAAACCATCGCCCCAATGCCAAGACATGAGGGCTGATGATCCCAGGTGCTGTTCTAGCCACAATGTAGTTCACCGACCACAAGGCCGGCGTGATCCATATCAAAGCCTGCGCCAGCCTGTAGCGCGAGTCTGCGTTTGTCAGACAGCAGCTAAGCGCTGTTCCAACGCCGCTTTGGTGTCGAGCAATGCTTTGGGCAGGTTGTAGGCCAATTGCTCAAAATGCGTGGTGTGCAATTGAAACTCTTGTTGCCATGCAGCCTTGTCGATGCTGGTAACAATTTTGAATTGATCTGCCGTGAAGTTCAAACCTGTCCAGTTCAACTCGCCATAGGTGGGCGTGATACCAAACATGGTTTCTTGGCCTTGGGCCTGACCTTCCAAACGGTCAATCATCCACTTCAAGACGCGCATGTTTTCACCATAGCCCGGCCAGACAAATTTGCCGGCTTCGTCTTTGCGGAACCAGTTGACGCAATAAATGGGGGGCAACTTGTGGCCACCCGCTTGAATTTTGGCGCCCATGTCCAACCAGTGTTGGAAGTAATCGCTCATGTTGTAACCGCAGAAGGGCAGCATGGCAAAAGGATCGCGGCGAACCACGCCTTGCGCGCCAAAAGCAGCCGCTGTGGTTTCAGAGCCCATGGTGGCAGCCATGTAAACGCCTTCGGTCCAGTTGCGCGCCTCAGTGACCAAGGGCACCGTGGTGGAGCGGCGACCGCCAAAGATGAAAGCGTCGATGGAGACGCCAGCGGCATCGTCCCAAGCGCTGTCTAGCGCAGGATTGTTGATGGCCGAAACTGTGAAGCGTGCATTGGCGTGAGCCGCTTTGGCGCCTGTCTCTTTGGCTATCTGAGGCGTCCAGTCTTTGCCTTGCCAGTCAATCAAATGATCTGGCAATTTGCCTGTGTCTTTGTCCATGCCTTCCCACCAAACGTCGCCGTCGTCGGTCAATGCCACGTTGGTGAAAATCACATCTTTGTCCAAACTGGCCATGCAGTTGGGGTTGGTATGGTGGTTGGTTCCAGGGGCCACACCAAAGTAGCCAGCCTCTGGATTGATGGCCATGAGCTTGCCATTGGCTTGGGGTTTGATCCATGCAATATCGTCACCAATGGTGGTGACTTTCCAGCCATTGAAGCCTTCGGGTGGCACCAACATGGAGAAGTTGGTTTTGCCGCAAGCGCTGGGGAATGCCGCTGCCACATGGTATTTTTTGCCTTCAGGATTGGTCACGCCCAAGATGAGCATGTGCTCGGCTAACCAACCTTGTTCGCGGCCCATGCTGGACGCGATGCGCAAGGCCAAGCACTTTTTGCCCAATAAAGCATTGCCGCCGTAGCCTGAACCGTAAGACCAAATCTCGCGTGTTTCAGGATAGTGAACGATGTACTTCAAGCTGGGGTTGCAAGGCCAAGAAGTGGTGTCTTTGGCGCCATCAACCAAAGGTGCGCCTACGGTGTGCAAGCAGGGTACGAAATCGCCATCTGCACCAATCACATCAAAAACGGCTTTGCCCATGCGGGTCATGAGTTTTTGGTTAACGGCAACGTAGGCGCTGTCGGTCAACTCAATGCCAATGTGGGCAATGTGTGAGCCCAAAGGACCCATAGAGAATGGCACCACGTACATGGTGCGGCCTTGCATGCAACCATCGAACAAAGGGTTCAAGGTTTTGCGCATTTCGGCAGGCGCCATCCAGTTGTTGGTGGGGCCAGCGTTTTCTTTCTTTTCAGAGCAGATGTAGGTGCGGTCTTCAACGCGGGCGACATCGGAGGGGTCTGAACATGCCAAGAAGCTGCCGGGGCGTTTGAGAGGGTTGAGTTTTTTGAAGGTGCCTTTGTCTACCAAGAGTTGGCAAAGACGGTCGTACTCTTCTTCAGAGCCGTCGCACCAGTAGACATGGTCTGGCTTGCAAATGGCTGCCATTTCTGCCACCCAAGCAATTAGCTTGGGATTTTTCACATAGGCGGGAGTGTTCAGGTTCAGGCCCTGCATCACGGGTGAGTTCATGGGGGTAGCTCCAAAGTTTAAAAATCGTTTTTTGAAAAGTCCGTGTTCTTCAATGAGACGCCCACAAAGAACTTTTCAAAAAACGACATCCAGGTCTGTAACCTGTCCGTAACCGACCTGAATTCTAAAGACGATGGCGGGTAAAGAGGGTCAAATTTTTTGAAAACCCCTCAAAATGTATGCAAAACATGCATAAACCCATCTTAAAAAGTGGCGGGACGGTTTGATGGGCAAAAAAAACCCGCCTGAATCAAGGCGGGTATGGGAAATTTGGGTACTGAATTTGAATATCGAATTTGGGTGGCTTTGTTGGGGCGGCTTTAAGGGGTGGCTTTAAATGGGCCGGCTACTTTTAAAAAGGGCCGTTAAGCCATAAAAATAGCAATGAAAGCCAGCAAAAAGATCAAAACTGCGCCAGCGACCGGAATCACGATAGGGATGTGTTTAACGATACCTTCAACGGGATCTTGAGTTTCGTGTGAATCGTTGTGTGCAGACATGAAAAAACCTCATTTTGTTCAGCCGACTATTTTAGCTGAACTCGGCATACCTGCAAAACCTCATGCCCGTAGGCTTCGAGCTTTTTGGCACCAATGCCACTGATCCCATGTAAATCTTCCAGATTTTGGGGGTTGGCAGAAGCAATAAGGGCCAATGTGGCGTCGTGGAAAATGACGTAGGCGGGTAAGTTGTGCTCTTTGGCCACTTCTGCACGCCAAGCCTTTAAGTTGATGTAACGCACCAAATCGTCTTGGCCTAAATTGGCCGCAGCAGGCCCTGGTGCCTGGGGTTTGCGACTTCGCTTTTCTGGTTTGTGACTAACAGACTCTCGAAGCAAGACCTTGACATCACCTCGAAGAACGGCGCGAGATCCCTCCGTCAGTTGCAAAGTATTGAAGACCTGACCCTGAACATTGAGCGCACCCATGGCGATGAGTTGGCGCAAAACACCACGAAGTTGTGTTTCGCTGAAACTGGCGCCAATGCCAAAAGTACTGAGCTGCGAGTGGCCGTATTGGGAAACCTTTTCGGTGGACTTGCCGCGCAAAATGTCCATGATGTGACCTGATCCAAACGAAAAGCCACTGTGTTGTTCGGCTCGGAAAACCGTTGACAACAATTTGCGGGCAGCGTCCGTACCATCCCAAACAGCAGGTGGATGAAGGCAATTGTCGCAATTGCCACAGGGCTCACTGTGCTCATCAAAATAGGTCAGCAATCGAACACGGCGGCAGTCTGTGGCTTCGGCCAAGGCCAGTAAAGCATCGAGCTTGCCGCGGAGCAACTGTTTGAAATTCTCTTCTGCAGGACTTTCATCAATCATGCGCCGCTGGTTCACCACATCTTGCAAACCGTAAGCCATCCAGGCGTCGGCTCGAAGCCCATCGCGCCCGGCGCGGCCCGTTTCTTGGTAGTAACCTTCAATGTTTTTAGGCATGTCAAGGTGGGCCACAAACCGCACATCCGGCTTGTCAATGCCCATGCCAAACGCAATGGTTGCGACCATGACGACGCCTTCATCGCGCAAAAACCGATCCTGATGTTTTTGTCGAATGGAAGCATCTAAGCCAGCGTGATAAGGCAGGGCATCCATACCCGCTTGCTTCAAAAGCTCGGCAACTTCTTCTACGCGTTTGCGAGATTGGCAATAAACCACACCGGCGTCACCTTCATGCTCGCGTTCAATGAAGCGAAGCAATTGGGTGCTGGCGTCTTTCTTTTCAACAATGGTGTAGCGAATGTTGGGGCGATCAAAGCTGCTGATAAAGAGGCGCGCGTCTTCAAGTTGCAAACGCTCAATGATGTCAGCACGCGTCAGTGCATCGGCGGTGGCCGTGAGGGCGACGCGGGGTACCTTGGCATAGCGTTCGTGAAGAATGGTGAGGCCGCGATATTCAGGCCGAAAGTCATGGCCCCATTGACTCACACAGTGAGCCTCATCAATGGCAAAAAGACCGAGAGAGTTTTGGCTGTAAAGGGCGTCGAGCAGGGCTAAAAATCGAGGTGTTGTGATTCTTTCTGGTGCCGCATAAAGCAAGGTGATTTCGCCTCGGCGCAAACGCTGCTCGACAAGCTGCGCCTGGTCCATGCTTAAGGTGGAGTTGAGAAAAGCAGCGCTAACCCCGGCCTCATGCAAAGCGCCCACCTGATCGTGCATCAATGCAATGAGGGGCGACACCACAATGGTGATGCCTAGCCCCGCACCTTGCCTGGCGATGGCTGGAATTTGATAGCACAAGCTTTTGCCACCGCCAGTGGGCATCAGAACCAGCGCGTCGTGGCCGCTGCTGACATGCTCGATGATGTTGCGCTGAGGCCCTCTAAACGCCTCATAGCCAAAGACCTCACTGAGGATGCTCAGAATAGGGGGTGAGGTAAGTTCGGCTGTCGTCACAGTTTGTATTGTCTCCGAAGCACTGATGCACTTTTTAGGCTTTAACGGCCTATTTCAAGGTATTTGATTGCAATGCGCTTCAAGGGGCACTGATGTTTTTTACAATACGGGCATGAAACCTTTGAACTACACCCGCGCCCAAGCCCTGCCAGCTATTTTGGAAAGTCGCATTGCCATTCTCGATGGGGCAATGGGCACCATGATTCAGCGCTTCAAATTGAGCGAGGCCGATTACCGCGGCGAGCGCTTCAAAGACTTTCACAAAGACGTCAAGGGCAACAACGAATTGCTCAGCCTCACGCGCCCCGATGTGATTCGCGATATTCACGAAGGCTACTTGGCGGCTGGCGCTGACATGATTGAAACCAATACCTTTGGCGCCACCACCATTGCGCAAGAAGATTACAAAATGGCCGACTTGGCCATTGAAATGAACCGTGCTTCAGCCGCCTTGGCGCGTGCCGCCTGCGACAAGTTT
>Ga0209107_10002185_pt1 | contig 10896 bp, 10 predicted proteins | sample LakErihyJuly2011_2_FD_187460 | JGI IMG/M metagenome (GOLD analysis project Ga0209107, IMG submission 187460) | Freshwater microbial communities from dead zone in Lake Erie, Canada - CCB hypolimnion July 2011 (SPAdes) (version 2) | ecosystem: Environmental > Aquatic > Freshwater > Lentic >... | reverse complement strand
GTTTGTCAAGTGGGGTAGGGGCAGCACCGCGTGCTGCCCTAGCTGCCTTGGTGTGTTCCCACCCGCCAACCGCTACCACCTCGCGACTCCGCCGCGCCAGGTCGGTGCGCGTCGGCGACGCGTCGGCCTGGTCACTTCCTTCCCCGCCGATAAACGACTGCTTCGCACTTCTTAAAGCGACCGAGCACAGCCCGGAGAATCTGATCGTCCTCACGACAGACGCCCACCGATTTGACCACCTTGGCTTTAAGGTCTTTCAGTAGCTCCCGGGATACGACCACCTGGCCGATGAGGCCCATGCCAAGGCGCCGGGCTTTGGATTGGATGACGATGACTCGCTTGCCTTTGACCAGCTCACGGTCGCCTTTGCGCGGGCCGCGACGTTCGGCTTTCTCGCCGAGCACGATGACACCGTCGATGTGGCGCTTGTTCTTGCCCGTGGAGCCATCCCTTTTGACGGCCGGGAACTCCTCGATCAGCAGGCCTTGGCGCTTGTTAACCGTGCGCCAGTACCAGCGCGTCATCGGGGTCTCGTGTTTGCTCATTGGCCTGCAATGTCATAGTTTAGCTTGGATTGAACATTGTCATTAAATTTAATTCGGTCATCAGTCTGGGGGCGAAATGAGAAAGCATAAGACACGAAAACACCCAAAAATTGTTCGTTTAGGCGAGTTTTTTTCTGGTCCAGGCGGCTTTGCACTCGGGGCAAAAATGGCAGCCTCAGGTAAGCCTATTAATTTAAAACATTCGTGGGCCGTAGAGGCCGATGCCAATAGCTGTCAGACATACATCCAGAACATACTGAAAGGGAAATCTTCGGTTAAAAGGCCGGACAAGATTGTAATTAACCAAAGGGTTGAGAATGTTTCCATCAAATCACTCTCTGGAATTGATATCTTTGCGTTTGGCTTTCCTTGCAATGATTTCAGTCAGGTTGGTGAGCGGAAGGGCACTGATGGTAAATTCGGACCTCTTTACGAATGGGGTGCGAAGGTGCTCGATTCAAAAAAACCGAAAGTTTTCGTAGCAGAAAACGTTGGTGGAATTAGGAGCGCGAATGACGGCAAGGCTTTTGACGCGATCTTAAGCAGGTTAGCCTCCGCCGGCCCTGGGTATACGCTCTACGTTCATTTCTATAAGTTCGAAGAGTACAACGTTCCGCAGAACCGCCATCGGGTAGTTATTGTAGGTGTGCGGAATTCAATGGTATCGACGGGGATTTCCTATCAGGTGCCGGCACCGTACTCGGCTAAGAAAATGGTTACCGCCCAGCAGGCCTTGAAGGCCATCAAGTATGGTGATCCCTCGCTTCCAAATAATGAGGAGCCTCGTTTCACAGATGAGGTAAGGCGGCGCTTGTCCTACATTAAGCCAGGAGAGAATGCATGGAATAGCACTATATCAGAGCCTGAGCTAAGGCTTAACGTAAAGGGGGCTAAACTAAGTAATATCTATCGAAGGCTGCGCCCGGATCGCCCGTCTTATACTGTTACGGGTTCGGGAGGCGGCGGGACCCACATTTATCACTGGAAGGAGGACCGTCCTTTGAGTAACAGGGAACGAGCAGCGCTCCAGTCTTTTCCTCTTAGTTATCGTTTTTCAGGAGGTCTTACTAGTGTACGAAAACAGATTGGCATGGCCGTCCCACCGAGGGGGGCATGTTCGATTTTTAGTTCAATCTTTAAGACCGTCTTTTTCCGAAAGAGACTCAGGAGTTCGGTCGCCCCAAATATGGGTATCAGAGGTCCTGATAGAAGTTCGAAGCGTTAGTCAAAGCATCTCCTGAAGATGTGGTCACTGCTTGAAGTCGCTACCGAATTCAGTGTGGCGGTTCCTCCGGCATTATTCAAAAGCCTGGCATATGTCTGGATGCGTTTCTTGGAAATGACTTTTGGCGCAGCCGCATTTTTATTCATGAAGTAGTTCATGGAGTTAATGATCACCAGCCTGTTAGTGCAGAATGCTCGTTCCATGAAGTTTTGTTGAATGTCTTGCTTCAAAAATGCCACCTTAGTAAGAGAGTAGTCGCGTTCATTTCCGATAGTCTGGCATGTCAGTTCGGCGGTCCAGTAGAGCCTCGCAATGGCATTTCGAATGAGCGAGCGTTGAGATGTGCCCAGGCAAAGGTAGCGAGAGTGGATTTTTGATATGTTGGATTTGCTTGCTGAAAAGGGCCACCTCTCGTGGGTGTAACGGGAAAAGGTAGTCAGGCTTAGGGCCGACCAGAGGCGGCCATCTGAAAGTTGTGATCGGTTAGTATGGAAGCCGCTTATCCATTTGTGGATTAATACGGCGTTATCAAAGTCTGCTTCCGATGTGCTGACTAGCGCGGGCGGTGGCTCCGCGTTGGTTTGCTTTGAGCATAGTGTGCCTCCGCAGTTTTCGACCAGGGTTGCGATAAGTTCGGTTGAAGCGAAGTTCTCTGGCTGTCTTATGGCCGTTGCTTTAAGCTTAATGAGCGCCTTGCTGGATAAGTAAGTTAGATTCATGTCAGTTAATTTTATGTTTAACCAGCAGGTGAACTAAGCTCTGTTCGCTGCCCAGAAGATCATAGGCCGCCTTGAGGGGGTTGCGTATACGCTCTTTTTTGTTGTGCTCGTCGTAATGTCCTTTGGATTGAAGCAGGAAGGTCAGTCTCTGCTCGGCTTTAGTCTGAGGCTCCTCGCCGGAAAGCCTGGTCAGGACCGATACCAAGGCACCGATAATGGCAGTATGGCTGTATAGTTTTCGTGAGCTACTAGCCTGTTGGTGCGATTCGTGAAAATCCTCGAATAGGCTACGTGGCAAAATAATCCGAATCTTTTTCTCTTCAGAGACAAACGCATGTTCATCAGGCTCGTTCCCTCGTGGGGGGGAGATTTCAAAGATTGATTTAAGGCCAGGCGCCTTGGCGAAATGATGATCGAGCAACCAATGAATACTTCTCTCCCCGATTATGTCTCCGCTTCTGAGTGGAAATGATGAACCTTCGAATTGTTGGGAGAACTCATCAGATTCGTATTTGAAATCACCTATTGCGATGACCCGAAGCGACATAGCAATATCTCCATTGAGGTTTCCTGTAGGTATGCTGACTGTCAGGTTGTTATCCTTGTCGGCGTGGTAGACCTGAGAGAAAAAAGTACTCCTACACGATAACTCTGCCTCCCATCCGGCATGCTCAGCAGCAACAAGGCTGTTGATATATTTTGAGCTAGTTGAGGGTTTGAATTTAAGCATGAAGTAACCACCGGAGACTTTGGCTCTTAGGTCGGTCAGGCTTGTGGTTATTCGCGCCTTGCCGAAATCTTCGTTGCCGGTGCCCGTGAGGAACGGCCAGGGGGATTTTTTCATTTGGTAAGTTTGGCGATGATGCCGATAGCCATGGGCGGTCCTGGCAATCTGAAATACAGCGTGCGGGATTCCCTGGTGATCAAAGGAACGCCGGCAGGGTTGCCTAGGCTGTCGGTGAATGTGTTTATGTTCTCATTAGTCTCTTCACCGTCATAGCCGGTGATCTGGCCTATGAGCCGCTTGATGGTCCCAGCTGATTCACCTCCTAAGAGTACTTTGTAGGTGCATGCACTGTCGTCGCGTGATGAAAGTGTGGCGCGGCTTAGTAGCGACAAGGTTTGCTCGTTTTCGTCCTCGTCCTCGTCCTCGTCTTCGTCGTCCTCGTCGTCTTCGTCGTCCTCGTCGTCCTCGTCCTCGTCCTCGTCCTCGTCCTCGTCCTCGTCCTCGTCCTCGTCGACTATTCTCGGGGGCTTCGTTGCAGTTTCTTTTGCATCAAGTTCTACTTCGAAGTCTTGAATATCGATTGAATCTTCAGATTCGCCATCATTTCCATCGTCTTCGAGTTTAATGTCGATTTCGTCTGGGGAGATTCTGTCGGTTACTTCTGTTTTGAATAATTCTTCCAGTTTTTCTCTTATCTGCGACTTGAGTTCTTTGATGATTGCTCTGCATTTCTTTTTCTCCTCCTCGTCATCAGGTTCTTCTGGGGTCCATCGAGCGTGTGTTGGGGGTTCCATCATTCGGAATCTTTTTGAACCCTCTACCGTAGAGGAATGGAAAACAGCGCACCAGTTTCCTGCGCGATGAATTTTTTCGTATTGGATCACCATCGCGTTTGTTCTGAAACAGCATACGCTGCCAGGTAGTCCTTCGCCAGGGACACCAATGTTTATGTAAAGTTCTCCGCACGCATCGTGGGGGAGGTTGAGTTGATATTTATGATTGCCGGTAAAGCAGGCGAGGAACTGCGATGGCTTTCCCTCTTGCAGGCTGAAATAAGCGGAGTCCTCTTCATTCATCCATTCACTGGTTTCGAGCCATGCGATGTCTTGTTTCAGGGTTTCGCTACTCAGATTAATCCTAACTCCAGCCCCGCTAATTTCGAATATTACATTATGGTTTTTTAACGCCGGCCAAAAGTGCTTTACGCAAGCAGCCTTAATTGCTTCAGCCCATTCAGCGGCTTCGAATCCTATGATTGCGATATCAGTTCCGATCTTATCGCGTCTAAGGAATGCTGGTATGTCTTCTGATTTTCGCACCGAGCATACGTCGTCTCCCTTTTTTACTCCGATATAACCGATTCCGTATAACTCAGATCTTTTCTTCGTTTCAGGATCCTGGTGGCTTATGAGGAGTGACTTACCGAAGGCTGCTACTCCGTCTTTGGTCTTCGTACCGTAGAGAATCGTCCTGAGGCCTGAGCATGCATAAGGCGCGCTCTTGCCAATCCCGAATGACCCACCAGCTGATTTGGAATTTTTGTTAGAAGTTCCCCGAGCCCGAACGAGGGTGGTCCAGGTGCTCTGACGATCTGAATCTTCACCTTCTACTCCGGAGGTGTTCTCGTCGCTGACGACTAGCACTGGTATGGTTTTTCTTTTTAGTATCTTCAAAGATTCTTTGAAGTAGTTCAAAGCTTTGCTGTCCTGCTTCTCTAATGGAACTTTTTCTAGTTCTTTAATGCATGAATGGATGTGCGCAGCCAAACCTGATACCCATGGCATGTGAAGCTGGTCAACCTGAATGAGCCGGAAGGTTACCTTTACAGGTTTATCGCCTTTGTCCCACGCGTCCGTGCTGTTTTGAGTGCACTCACGTACTAGTGATTCAATGCGCGCGTTTTTGAACTGTTCGACGCCGGCGTCATTGAAGCCAATGTAGTCATGGCTTTTCCCTGAAGGAAAGAATGCCTCAATCTTGGACTTAGACATGCGTGTTCCTATAGGTTCTTTGGTCTTTGGTCAACGTCATCCTAGTATCGATAGATTGACCACATCATGTATCGCTGTATATTTCCATTATGAAAAGACATAATGTCCTCGGAATGGCTGTCGGGTGTTTTTTGGCTGCCTTTAAGAAGGATGAGCGCGGGCCATTATTGCTCGGCTTGAATCATGAGAACGAAGTCAAGGCAAGGGCTGCCGATGTTCTCGGCGTTGCGCCGGAATCCGTGAAGAACTGGATGCAGGAATTCATCCCTTATTGGGCAAAGTCCAAGCGACGGGAGGCATTCCCAGGATGGGTCCCCAGCGATCTTATCGGCAGGCCTCGCGAAGAAGGTAAAACCCGTGAATCCCGTGACCGTATGTTCGCTGACTTTGAACTTAAACCTGAGGCTGAGTTGATTGAAATGTGTAAAGCTATATTGGATATGAGCTCTGACCCCATCTTCGATCGTGCTTACTTCGACGACCTGGCCCAGCCATATTTGGACAAGACCGAACGGCAGACTGTCTTTAGTAGTTCGGAAGTTGCTGAGCGAGCTGCACAAAATGATTTACCAAAGGTATCGAAGAAGCCTGACGGGAATCAGAAGCCTGAAAGGCGTAGGGCCGGTATGGCCGGTTTTGTTTTCGCGCGTGATTTGGAGGTGGTAAGCTGGGCTCTTCAACGCTCCAAGGGTTTTTGCGAACTTTGTGCTAACCTTGGCCCGTTCCTTACTAAGGACGGAGGTCGTTTCCTGGAAGTACATCATGTGACCCCACTATTCCAGGGCGGACCTGATACTGTCGATAATGTCGCCGCCGTCTGTCCTAACTGTCATCGTGCCTGTCACCTGGCGCCGAATAGGGTGGAATTAGCTGTGAAGCTTAAGACTCGATTGGCAGGTTAACCTTTGGTTGGGTGGGGCTTTCCAACATAATTGCTCATAATGGTTATGAGTCGTTCGTGCCTATTACGGTTAGTTCAGCCGTTTGGTCCCGAAGGTTAAATTCCCGGTTGCTTACCTCTCGGGCTACTCGATTGGACCCGTGATCTGAGCTAGGGAGACTCAGGCTCTCTATGGCTATTCCAGGGCCTGCTTTAGGCTAGCCGGTCCCAGGCTGATGCTGGTTATCGCTTGTAGGGGTTCTTTATATTTTAAATATGAATCTATGGCCAAAAAAGAACTCAATTGGGACGAGGGTGAACTGACGGTTTCGGTCGATGCTTACTTCGCGTTGCAACGTCGCTTGGATGCGGGCGAAAAATTCGTCATGAAAAAGCGTTGGAAGACATCGTGGGGAGGTCGCTTCCCCGTCGCAACCAGGGCGCGGTCGAGCGGCGTATGTCCAACATCTCGGCGGTACTCATCGAGCTGGGCCTGTCGTGGTGCCAGCGCTTCAAGCCGCTCCGGAACGTCGGGGCTAAGGTCAAGAAGGTCCTGGCCGCGCGCATCATGCAGCTATCGCGTGAGGAGATAGACCCGCTTATCGGTGGCTTGGTTCACGACGACGTTCCTGAAGGTCAAGCTTACGCGGCCAAGGGCAATAATGCGGAAGGCGCCCGCCGTTTGGTTTCCCATTATGTCATCGAGCGAAGTGCCGCGGCAGCGGAAGCGGCCAAGGAGTTGAATCGCGCGGAGAATGGAGGAGAGTATTGCTGTAAGGTCTGCGGCGATAAGCCCGGCATCCGTTATGGCGTACGTGTCATCGACGCCCACCACATCAAGCCGATCTCTGAGACGGAAGGGGAGTATCAGGTCCGGCCTCAGGATTTCCTGATCGTATGCCCCAATTGTCACCGAGCCATCCATCGGCTCGATGACTTTGCCGGTGACGCTGTCCGTCGTAAGCTCAAGAAGGCTTAGCCTTCTCCGTCGGACCCTTCGTGTCCGTAGATCATGTATTTGGAGTCCTTCGGGCACCAGAGCACGGGCCACCAGAAGGGGCCGCCATTCCAGGAGTCTGCCACTTCCTTATCAGGGGCCTTGTCGCCGAGCTGCTGGATCACGTTCAACATCGGGTAGCTAGAACTATCGGTATCGTACACGGCGGTCTCGTTGTAGGAGTAGGGTGCGTTATTGAAGCGCACGTGGGACGACTCGCTGACGTTACGATTCAGTTCGCGGCCCCACCTGACGACCAGGTCGACATAGCCGGGTCCCTGACGGTCCTCTACCTTGAGGTGCTTTAATTCGGCGTAGTAACGGAGGATGGCCGCCGTTCCTTCCCAATCGAAGACGAGGTCCTGATTGTCCACATGTTCCCAGAGCATGGATTTTTCCATGGCCTTAAGGATCCTTAGCGCGACGGAGAGCTTAACCCGGACCGGCAGGGCCTTGTTCGCTTGGTCAACCGCGGACTTCTTTTTGAGGTCCGGGGCGTTGATGCCTTCTTCGGCCAGGAGCTTGTCGATCGACTCGGTGAGATCCTTGAGACGGCAGTTGGCGTCGACCTGGAAGCCGAAGGGGAGCAGGCGCTTGCCCGGCTTCACCGTCGTAGTGTTCGAGAGAATAATCTGATTAGCGCTGCAAGGTGCGATGTTCTTGTTGCCGTCCGCGAACACGAAATTGACTTCGTTCTCGCTGTCGCCGACATGCTCCCAGAGGGCGCTGTCGCGCTCGTGCATCTGCTTCATGGCCTGGTGGACGCGGTTCGTGGTGTAGAAGCGGGTTACGGCCAGGTCAGTCTTAGGACGCGGACCGTACATGCGCGAATGTTGCATGACGGTGCTATGCTGGAACTTCTTGGGCCGCCGACCGTAGAAGAAGGAGAGGATGTTACCGATGGTCAGTCCTCGGTCCAGAATCTGACCGCCGACGAAGATGGTGCACGGCGTCTTCAGGATGAGTTCGCCGGTCTTCGGGTTGCATACTTCCCGCATTTGCTTCTCCGAGTTGACCTTGATGACGCTGATCCATTCCTCGGAGATGGCTCGGCCGCATTCAGTGTAGAGTGCATCAAAGGCCGGCGGGTCGAGTTCAGTCTCAGCCTTGGCGACCTTGCCGGAGGCGATCATCTGGTGACAGGCCTTATCGAGCAACTCGCGCACACGTGGGGTATTCTTGCCCAGACCTTCCATCAGCTCTTTGCGGATACCTTCGACGAGCCGGACCTGCCACTCATGGGAGTTCTTGGAGGCATCGGCATGGATCAGCATGCTGAAGTACTGGTTCTTCTGCAGTTGCAGGCGGCGGTAAGAGACGGCGACAACGAAGTTGACGATAGCGTCGACCAGTTTTTCGACGCCAGGGCAGTTGAGGAGGTCGTCAACGTCGACGCGGCGGCGGTCCTTCTTGCTCAGGATGGTAAATTCATCCTCGGGCACCGGGATGAACAGCTGCGATGCGATGCAGGGCTTATCCGGTTCGTAGGCGAAGTAGAAGTCACTGCCGATGTAGCGCCCATGGACCGGGACGCGGACCGAGAAGGCTGGCTTCATGGGCTTGAGCTTGAGGCCGCCGATCTTAATTTCCTTCGGCTGCAGGTAAAGGGAGTAGGGGGTGGCTGTCACCTGCAGGAAATGCGCCGTCTCGAGCTCGGAGCGAAGGTCGTCAATGAGCTTAGGCACCTTGTTCATCTTCACGTTGTCATCGAGCATGGAGAAGCCGATGGAGGCGGCGTCGGCTTCGTCGTCGACAATGAGGATGCTTTTCTTGGCGAGTTTCGGATTCGTGACCGTGAGGAAGTTGATGAGCTTCTTGACGTTATCATCCTCCTTCATGCAGACGATCACGCGCTTCATGTTCCGTTCGAAGTGGGTGAGCTCGTCTTTTAGCGCGCGAATATCCTGGGCGACAAGTTCGTTGGCGCTGATGAAGGTTTCGTAATCGTTGTTGATGCGACTCAGGGTCTGTTCGGCCAACAGCAGCGTGCCTTTGGTGAAGATGACCGCGACATCGACGCCGTTATCAAAGGCCAGGGCGATGCTGCCCATGAAGGCGCGGGTCTTACCGGATTGGATTTTTCCTAGGAGCATGCCCGGACGATCGTCGGTCGTTTCTGTCGAGAGCAGCCGGTCGACGACGGTTTCGACGCATGTCCGCATCTCGGCGTTATAGTCCTGCGACTTGGCGAAGATGGGGTAGAAATTGCCGTTTTTATTGAGTTTCATATTGGTCTTAGGCGAAGAGTTTGGAGAGGCGCTTGAGGGCCGCGAGGGGTTCGACGTCTGCGTTGATCAGCTTATGCACGGCACGGTGGCAGCAGGGGCAGAGCATGGCGAAGTCTTCCGGCTTGGTCTCGCGGACGCCGCGAGCCAGGGGGATGCGGTGGTGGGCCTCGATCAGGTCAAGGCCGGCGTATTCCTTCTTAGGGACGGTGCCGCAGGTCTCGCAGACAATATCCCCGGTCTTGGAGCGCTTACGGGCCAGTTCCTTGGCTAGTTTGGCGGCCTTGGCGTCTCGCTCCGTCCGGAGGTGGGTTTGCAGGACCTTGCCACCTTCTCGGTACTCCAGGTCCTGCGGAGCGTCTTCGCCGCCTCGACGAGCACTTGTCGGCAGGGGGTTGTCGATGAATTTGGTCAGAAGAGGAAGGAGATCTTTTCGATCACTGATTTCACGGAAGAGCAGATTGTCGGACCGCCCGGCCTTGAAGGAATCCTTGCCGTTCGTCAACTCGTGCCATTCAACGCCGATGGAGTGGAGCCCAGCCGTCTCGAGCTCCTTTGCCCGTAGTACCTTGGCTGGACGGTACTGATAGGCGCGGGTAATGATACCCCATGCGTGGACGTTGCGGCTGTGGGTTTCTAGGAAGATTACGTCGCCGAGGTTGACCTCATGCGCCATACTCCAGATTTGGCTCCCGAAGCGCGTCCCCCATTTTTCGAAGACTGACTTTTCTTTGCCAGCCTTGATCGCTTCCGACTTGGTCAGCCCAGTCGGGTCGAAATCCGCGGGGGTGAAACTGTAGTCTTTATTCTGCAGGTGCGTTTTCGGCTCGGGGCAGAGGAAGCACGTTGACTTTTCGTTTTTACGCTCGGTGGCCTTAGCCAGCCAATACTTACGTCCGACGGTCTTCGAAGGGGGGTGCTTCATGGGGAGAGGTACATCCCATCCGAAGGCTGGCAGGGTGTTAAGTTTAATTCTTATGAAAATATGAATAAGAGCCTCGGGTCGTTTCTGGGCTTGAGGGCGGCCAGCGGTTGGCCTGAATCCGGGCATGGCGGCGACGGTCACCATCATGATGCATGCACCCGGGGCACAGAATGAGGTGCTGACGGTAGAGTTTCTCCGCAATGGCGAGGCTTGGGGGGAGGATATCCATGTCGGCAATCCCCATTTCCGGTTCGGCAAGGTCAAGGCCCAGGTGATTCTGGCCGCCTGGGACATCATCGAGGAGTACGTGGGCGCCATCGGCCTTAAGCCGGCCCTCTTTCAGGTGCAGGATCGCTACGTGCCGGAGACGAGCTTCGTCACGGTCAAGGTCTCCAGGCAGGGGGAGTTCGTGAACCGTGCCGGCATCCTGGTCGAGAAGCATTTCCTTCAGTTCTGTTACGGCGAAAAGGTGTGGGGCTTTGGGCTGAGCAAGGCTCAGGCGGTCTTGCTGCAGCGACCGGCGATCGAGTTTGTGGCCAAGTCCTAAGTATTATCAAAGACCACGGGCTACGGGTTGCCAAGGGGCGGGGGAGGGGCATAACTCGGCTCACCCCTGACCATGCCCGGCCTCAAGACATTCCTGGCGCTCGACCACCAGTCCC
>Ga0209107_10002184_pt1 | contig 10898 bp, 9 predicted proteins | sample LakErihyJuly2011_2_FD_187460 | JGI IMG/M metagenome (GOLD analysis project Ga0209107, IMG submission 187460) | Freshwater microbial communities from dead zone in Lake Erie, Canada - CCB hypolimnion July 2011 (SPAdes) (version 2) | ecosystem: Environmental > Aquatic > Freshwater > Lentic >... | reverse complement strand
CCCCCGCCAATCCCTCAAGATCGCCTTCATCCAAGACCGTTTCGTCCTCGGCGGCAACGGCAGCTCGGAGATCGGCGTCTGGGCGATGGGTGGCACCACCCGCGGCAAGTACCCGCACCTCGGCGAAATCATCGAGGAGATCGCGGACCGCTCGCCGGACAGCCCGGGCCGCATCGACAGCTTCGGCGACGAACTCAAGGAGAAGGTCGTCCGCGCCGAAAAGAACATCAGCCTCTTCCTCGGTCACTTCGCCACCGGCGTCGTCATGGACGGCAACCGGATCGCCGCCGTGAAGGCCATCGACGTCAAGACCGGCCGCGAGCGCGTCTTCCGCGCGAAGTTCGTCGCCGACACCACCGGCCACGGCTGGGTCGGCGCTTACGCAGGCGCCGAATACCGCACCGAACCCAACAAGCGCATGGGGATGTCGAACATGTGGTTCTACCAGGACGCCGCCACGCCCGTCGCCTGGCCCGCCACGCCGTGGGCCCTGCCCTTGGCCCTCGGGGATTTTCCCTTGCTGCAGAAGTCCAGCTCCAAGCTCGACGACAAGCCCTTCATGAAGGCCGAGTGGTTCTGGGAGTCCGGCTTCGACAAGGACCCCATCAAGGACCTCGAATACATCCGCGACTGGAATCTCCGCGCGATGTACGGCGCTTTTTCGGCGCTCAAGAACGGCGAGCAAAAAGATAAGTATGCCTTGGCTGACCTCAAGTGGGCCTCGCACGTCGGCGGCCCGCGTGAGTCCCGCCTGCTGACCGGTGACATCATCCTAAACAAGGATGACATCGTGGCCCGGAAGGACTTCGCCGATGGTTGCGTACCGACCACTTGGGATATCGACCTCCACTACGCCCGTGAGCAGTATGCTAAGAAGTTCCCGGACAACCCGTTCATCTCCCGCGCCGCCTTCGGCTACGTCAATGCGAGCGGCAAGCACGTCACTGCCGTCGACCGTCGCAACGGCTACCCACTCCCTTACCGCCTCTTCTACTCGAAGAACATCGATAACCTCTTCATGGCGGGCCGCCACATCTCCGTCACGCACGAGGCCCTTGGCACCGTTCGCGTCATGCGTACCATCGGTATGATGGGTGAAGTCGTCGGTAAGGCCGCCTACCTCGCGGTCCGCGAGAAGACCAACCCGCGTGGTGTCTACCAGGAACACCTCCCCGCCTTGATCAAACTCATGGAACAACCGGGCCGCATGCGCCGTACGTCGCTGGACGGTGAACTCTCCCTAGACACCTCCATCGCCGACTACAAGCAGCTCCCCGTTGGTCGCATGAACGCAGACCTCGGCAAGGCCGCGGGCGCACCGAACAAACTCACCGTCGATGAAATGGCGGAACTCACCAAGCTCCCGGGCATCGTCGTCGACGACTCGCAAGCTAAGCTCACGGGGAAATGGAGCGCTGGCCACGGCATCCCGCACCTCGGTGCCGGCTACCACTACGCCCCCAAGGGCGATAACGAGGCCGCTTATACCTTCAAGATTCCACAGGCTGGCCGCTATGAAGTACGTCTTTACTGGGCTGGGCACGAAAACCGCGCGAGCAACACGACCGTTACCCTGAACCCGACGGGCAAGCAGGTCGTGACGCTCACGGCGAACCAGAAGTCCAACCCCGAAGGCGGATTCCAACTCCTCGGCACCTACGAATTCATCACTGGCGCCCACACCCTCACGATCGGCGGTAAGAACGCTAACGGTAACATCCACGCCGACGCGGTGCAGCTAGTGCCCGCCAAATAAGGCATGGGGCGACTGCAAGGCTGGGCGGTGCGGCTCTGGCGCCTCGCGGCGCTGGGCATCGCCGTGTGGCTGCTGCAGCTGACCACGCCGTCTCCTGACTCCGCCTTGGCGCACCTCACGCTGGTGGATGCGCAGGCGTTCTTCCCCGAAGCGGTGACCCTCAAGCCTGGCCCACAGTCCACCCTCATTGTCCGCGATAAGTATCAGAACAAGATCGGCCTCCTGCTCACGACGCAACCGGAGGCCGAGAAGGTCCTCGGTTACCAAGGCCCCAGTAATATTCTCGTCGCGCTCGACACCCATGACCGCGTCGTTGGTATGCGCATCCTGTCGTCGGAGGATACGCCGGAGCACGTCGACCAGCTCCGTGATAACCCGAAGTTCGCGAAGTCTTTCCGTGATTGGCGCCCAACCACAGAGCCGTCCCCAAAGCTCGAAGGCTACGCTGGCTCCACGCTCACCGCCCTGTCCGTCGTCCAATCTATCCAGCAACGCACCGCTGGCACCTACGCTTCGCTCCGCTTCCCCACCCCGCTCTCGCTCGACGAAGTTAAGAAGTTGGGCTTCCCTGCCGCCGCGGGTTTCGAGCGCAACGTCCCACGCCTCGGCTGGAACCTGGTGCGCGACGCCCAAGGCAAAGCCCTCGGCTACGCCGTGCGCTCCTCGCCGTCGTCCGACGAAATTAATGGCTACGCGGGCCCTTCGGAGACGCTCATCGCCGTCGACGTCGACCAGTTAACCATCCGCAAAATCGTCCTCCGTGAAACCTACGACACCACCCAATACGTTCAGCGGATCTATGACGACGAGGAATACCTGAAGTCGCTCACGAAGTGGAGCACCAAGGAATGGCCAAGGATAGACTTCACCAGCGCTCAACTAGAAGGCGTGGCAGGGGCGACCTTGACGAGTTATGCGATTGCCGAAGGCATCAAGCAGCGCTTCACGGATGACGCCAAGGGCGAGCTGGCTAAGCGCCGGGGCACCTGGGGCCTGATCCAACAAGCAGCCATCTGGTGCTTCTTAGTGGGTGCGCTGTTGATGACTTTCACCAGCCTGCATGGGAAGCCGTGGGTGCGGACAGCCTGGCAACTACTCCTGGTGGCCGGCCTAGGGCTTTGGCTGGGCCAGATGGTCTCGCTCTCCCTCTTCGTCGGCTGGGCCCGCTACGGCCTACCGGGAGGGCCGACTGCTGGCCTAGTTGCCCTTGGCGCGATTGCCCTACTCGTCCCTTGGTCGACTCGCCGCCAAGCCTATTGCCACCAAATCTGCCCGCATGGCGCCGCCCAAGAACTCCTCGGGCGATTCCCGAAACTACATATCCGCCTCTCGGCGAGGACTCACCAGTGGCTACGCGTCATCCCGTTCATCCTACTTGGGGGCGCTTTCCTCGCGGCCTTGGTCTGGCCGCGTTGGAGTCTCGGGCAGATAGAGCCCTTTGATGCTTGGGTGCTCAGCGGTGTCGCGCACAGCTCGCTCATCCTCGCCGGCCTCGGACTCGTCGTCGCCGTCTTCATCCCCCAAGGCTTCTGCAAATACGGCTGCCCGACCGGCGCGCTACTCAACTTCACCCGTACGCAGAGCCAGCACGAGACTTGGGCGAAACGCGACACCTTCGCCTTACTGCTCCTACTCATCGGTGCCCTCCTCACGCTCGGTCGGCCCCGCGAGAACCTTAACCTTGTTACGGCGCAGAGCGAGTCGACGGCCCCGGTCGCCGAGATGCATGGTGGAGCTTTCGGGACGACGTGGACGGTCAAGGTGCGTGGCCCCATCGCCGACCGAACGACCCTACACAAAGATATCGAGGCGGAGATTAATCGCGTGGAGTTCTCGCTATCGCACTGGCGCAAGGGCTCGCAGGCCATCCGCTTCAACGAACTCGAGTCCACGCAGCCGATGGCCATCGACGCCGAGCTGACGGAGATACTCCAATTCACGCAGAAACTCTGGACGGCCTCCGAGCGAAACTACGACGTCACCATCGCCCCCCTGACCAGCCTGTGGGGTTACGGACCAGCCGGCAGTAACCTACCCATTCCTACCGCCGAGAAGCTGCGTGAGAGCTTAACTTTTGTCGGTTCGGAAAAACTCACCTTAGACGTGACCAACGGGAGCCTGCGCAAGAGCCACCCGCGCATGCAGTTAGACCTAGGGTCGGTGTTGCAAGGCTACGCCGCTGATCGCGTGTCCCAAGTATTACGCCAAGCCGGGCAAAAGGACTTTCTCATCGAAGTCGGGGGTGAACTCTTGGCGGCGGGTAGCTGGCAGGTCGGGATTGAAGACCCCTTCAATCCACGCGTGATGATCGCCAAACCCGTGCTCAAAGACATGGCCCTGAGCCCCTCCGGTCTTTACCGCGCCAAGCGCGCGGCTGCGGGTAAATCTATCTCACACATCCTCTCGCCCAAGACTGGCCAACCCGTCGAACCGACCATCGAGCTCTGTTGCGTCTACCACCCCAGCTGCTTCCAAGCGGACGGCTGGTCGACTGCACTCATGTCCGTTGGCTGGAAAGACGCCCAAGCCCTCGCCGAGCGCGAAGGCCTCGCCGTCATGCTCGTCGGGCCAAAGGGCGAAACCTGGAAGTCAAAGGCGCTGCAGGCCCTCAAGTAAGTCCGCTTACTTCAGGACTTTAATCAAAGTCTCGCTCCAGCGCTGCGCGATTTTTTCGGCGCCCTGCGCATTGGGATGCACGAGGTCGGCAATGGTATCCTTCGCCGGATCAAAACCAGTCGCGAGGTCGACCAGATAGACGGGCTGTTCCGGACGGTGCAGTTCCTTGACCAGCCCAGCGAGCGCGAGGTTGAGCTCAGGGATGTAGCTATACTTCGGCAACTTGCCGCTAGGAATGACCTGAGCCACAAAGACGGTAGTCTTAGGATTGAGCCGCCGGGCCGTGGTAATCATGTCGCGGTGCGCAGCCACGATGCCAGCCACCGGCTTCTCCTCAATGAAATGATTGTGGCCCGCCTGCAGCATCAGGACGTTCGCTGGGTTCGCCTTGAGCCTGGCCTCGAGAATCGTGGCGAGGTATTCGGCATTCTTTCCGCCGTAGCCTTCATGCCAAAGCGGGCCTTGCGGGGTGTCCGTCTTCTGCGATCCGACAAAGACAAAACGCACCCCGGCAGCCTGGAGCTTCGCCGCCAACGGAATCCGGTAGGCCGCGAAGGTCTTGCCGCCTTGAGTAATCGAATCACCGACCGCCATGATGCGGGTGTCGGTGGCCTCGGCGGCAGAAAGACCGCAGGCCAAACAGAGACAGAGGAACCGTAAGACCATGGGCGAAATCAGGCGAGTAACTTCAGGAACTGTTCCGCCAGTAAGGCCATCGCCAAACCCGAGAACCCGATAAGCGTCTCGGTGATCGTCCAAGTGCGCAGGGTCTGGCCTACTGTCAGGCCCAGGCATTCCTTGACCATCCAGAAACCGCTGTCGTTGAGGTGCGACAAGAAGAGCGAACCGCAACCGATCGAAATGACCATGAGCTCGGGGCTCGTGCCGGGGTTGGCCGCCAGGACGGGGGCGATGAAGCCCGCAGCGACGGTGATCGCCACGGTCGCAGATCCCGTAGCGACGCGGATAAAGGCCGAGACAAGCCAACCGTAGACCAACAAGGGCAAACCAGCCGAGGCCGCCAATTCGGCGAGCTGCTTGTCCACGCCGGCTGTACGCATCACTAACGCAAAGCCGCCACCCGCACCGACCAGGATTAAGGTCATGCCGATACCCGCCACGCTTTGTTCGGAGAACTTTAGCAACTCACCAGCGGAGCGGCCGCAACGTTTACCAAAGGCCCACATCGCGAAGAGCACCGATAAAAGTAGGGCGATGACGGGGTGGCCGACGAAGATCCCCACCTTCCCCCAGAGCGCCTCCTTCGCCTGCAGTAGCTCAACCAGCGTGCCAGTCAGGAGCAGGATGACCGGTAGCAGCACGGTGAAGATCGTGAGCCCAAACGTCGGCAAGGTCTGGCCGACGGACACCGACGGCGTGAACTCCGGCGTGGCGACCTCGACACGTTTGACGGCGAGCTTGGCGAAGAACGGGCCAGCGATGGCCGCGACGGGAATGCCGAGCACAAGCGCCCAGAGGATGACCTTGCCCATGTCGGCTTTCAGGGCCTCGATGGCGATGACCGGACCGGGATGCGGTGGCATGAGCCCGTGCATGACCGAGAGGAATGAAAGCATCGGGAGCACCAGCAGGAGAAACGGCTTACCGGTCTCTTTGGCTAAGGTAATCACAATCGGCAGAATGAGCAGGAGGCCGACCGCGAACCAAGTCGTCATGCCGACGCAGAGCGCTAGCAGAATAATGCAGAGGCCGATACGGTCAGGTCCCAGCACCTGAATGAAACGCTTCGCGAGGACGCCAGCGCCGCCCGATTCGGCGAGGAGCTTACCGAAGACGACGCCCAGGACGATGATGGTGCCCGTGCCCGCTAAGGTGTTACCGAAGCCGGTCTGAAAGGCCTTGAGGACCTCGGTCATGCTGAGCGTACCCGAAGTGCCGACGACCATCGCACCGAGCGCGAGCGAGCTCAGCAGCAAGGCGATGAAAGGGTTGAGCTTCAGCCACGTGACGAGGCCGACCAGAACAGCGATAGCGAGGAGCGCGTAGAGCATGGCGAAAAGGGCTTAGGCCTTGGGCGGGGCAACCGTGGCGCGGGTCGCGCCCGTGCTGATGCCGCCATCGACGAGGAGGGTCTGACCAGTCACATAGCGACTTTCCTCGGAAGCGAGGAAGACCACGGGGCCGGCGAGGTCATCCGCCGCGCCGGGACGCTTCAGCGGGATGCGGTCACACAAGTATTCGACCCATTCCTTCTGCTCATAGAGCACCGCATTCTGGGCGGTCTTGAACCAACCAGGGGCGAGGCAATTCACGGTGACCCCATGGCGGCCCCAGTCGTCGGCCAAGCTCATCGTCAGCTGCTTCACGCCACCGCGGCTCGCGCCATACGGGGCGAGGCCCGCATAGCCCGCAACGCACGTCACCGAGCCGATATTAATGATGCGACCATAACCGCGGGCAATCATGCCTGGAGCGACGGCCTGCGCCGTGAAGAACGTCCCACGGAGGTTCGTGTCGAGGATGGTATTCCAATCCTCCCAGGTCACTTCCAGCGCGGGCTTACGGATATTGCAGCCGGCGTTGTTCACGAGGATATCGATGCGGCCCAGCTGACGTTCCACCTCGGCGACCGCCGCCTTGATACTAGCACCTTCACGGACATCGAGGGCGACCGCACAGGTGCGCCGGCCGAGGGCTTCGATTTCCTTCCGAAAGGCGTCGAGCTTGGACGCATCGCGGCTGGACATGGCGATATCGGCGCCAGCCTGCGCGAGGGCGCGGGCGAAATGTTGGCCGAGGCCGCGGCTGGTGCCCGTGATGAAGGCGACCTTTCCGGCGAGGTTGAAGAACGGGGAGGACATTAGTTCTGCGGGGCGAGGATGACCTTCATGACGCCGGGGGCGCCGGCGTAGAGCTTAGCGAACCAATCGGCGCCCTGTTCAAGGGGTACGACAGCGGAGATGATCTTATCAACCTTGATCTGCTTGGTCGCAAGGAGCTCGATACAGCGCGGAATCTCCCCAGCGGAAGCGCAGGAACCCTGGAGGCGGAGCTGGCGGGTGACGACAACTTGCAACGGCAGTTCGGTCTTGGGCGTAAGGTTACCCACGAGCGTGACCGTGCCGCCCTTGCGGACCGCATGGATGGCGGAAAGCACCGTAGCGTTGAGGCCCACACACTCGAAAGCCGCATCGGCACCCTGCCCCTTCGTCAGGGACTTCACAAACTCCGTCAGGTCGCCGCCAGTCTTGGCATTGAAACGGTGCGTGGCGCCGAGTTCGGTGGCGACGTCTAGCCGGGCATCTTCGGTGTCGACGGCAATGACCTGAGCGAAGCCGGCAATCTTGGCGGCTTGGAGCGTCAACAGGCCAATCATGCCCGTGCCGACAATCACGGCCGTATCGCCGGTGGCGCAAGGGGTGAGACGCACCGCGTGTACGCCGACCGAGACAGCCTCGATCATGGCAGCTTCGTTGAAGCCCAAGGCATCGGGCAGGACGTGCACGATACGAGCGGGGACGGTGACGAATTCGGCGAAGGCCCCGTGACGGCGGTAGTCGCCGCAGGAGACGCCGAGGACCTGGCGGTTATCGCAGAGGTTCACGTCGCCACGTTTGCAGTGGACGCACTCGCCGCAGAAGACCGTGGAGTCAAAGGTCACGCGCTGGCCAGGCGCGAGGTGCTTCACTTCGGCGCCAACGCCGGTGATGATGCCCGCCGCTTCGTGGCCCATGACTAGGGGCGGAATCCGCCGGCCCGTGGAACCATCGTAGCCGTGGATATCGGAACCGCAGATGCCGCAGGCCTTGACCTGGATCAGGACGTCGGACGGGCCACAGACCGGGTCGGCGACCGTCGTATAGGACATCTGTTTATATTCCGTCAGCAGCAGGGCCTTCATGGGGATACCCTCTTTATTGGACGGGTTCTGACCACGAGCAAGCCCAGCCTCGCTCCCCAGCTATCCGGACAACAAAAAGCCCCGGGGTCTCCGGGGCTGAAAGGTCGTCCTGGTGGCCGGCTTACTTCTTCTCGCCGCAGCAACCCGAGTTGGACTCGGTGGAGCAGCAGGAGCCAGCGGAGCTGGACGATTGGCAACCGCACGTGCAAGCAGCGCAGCAACCGCAGCCACAGCACTTCTTCCAAGCCTCATAGGCCAGGAACAAGCAGGCCAAGATCGAGAAGATCACCACTGGGTCCTTGATGCCGCCGAACATGAACTGATGGACACAGGCGATATTGAAGACGATCGCACCGATGATGATGAGGCCGAGGCAACGGAGACGCGGCAGGACGAGGAGCAGGCCACCGACGATTTCAAGGACCTTAATGAGTTTAAGGTAGCCCGTGCTATACATGGCGCCGATGAAGGCCGCAGCTGCGGAGCCTTCGGGCGGTGGCGGGATGGCGATAAACTGGAAGAAGAAGTTGAGTCCGAAGACGATGAAGATCGCGCCGAGGAGGGCGGCGACGATGTTAGCGGCGAGTTTCATAGGTGGGTGGCGTGTATGGTTGGAAAAACTTAGAGGGCCTTGTGCGAGCCGTCGCAGAGGGCACCCTTCTTGGAGTGCTTACAGGCGCAGAAGTAGACCGTTCCATTGGCTTCAGCCTGATAAGGAACCGGGGCGAAGGCCGACCCCTTGTGGGCGCCATCGCAGAATGGCTGGGTCTTCGAATGGCCGCAGGAACACCAGTAGTAGGTCTTGCCGGCTTCGACGAGGACAGGAATCGGGGACTTTTGCGGGATATGCGGTGCGGACATACCCCGATACTCGTTTTCCGGGCGGCTTACGCAAGGTCGAACAAGAGCGCTTCCACCGTCCCAGTGGAGACGAATTCAAAGCGGCCAGCCTCATCGGAACTCACCGCATCGCCAGGCTTTAGCGTCACGCCACCGACCGTGACTTCGCCCGTAATCAGCTGAAACCAAAGCCCCCTGCCCTTCGCCAAGTCGTGCGCCACGGTCAAAGCCTTGGCGGACTTCACGCGGTAGACATCGGCATCTTGGCTAATATGCGCCGAGCCCTCGCGGCCGTCGTTTGAGATAATGAGGACCTTAGGTGCGTCCAGCTGGGCCGGCGTCGGCGTCCATTCGGCATAGCGCGGCTTCAGGCCGGCCCGGTCCGATTGAATCCAAACCTGCAGGATCTGCAGGCGCTCGGTGGCGGAAGGGTTGAATTCGCTGTGCTTCACGCCCGTCCCCGCACTCATGACCTGAATCTGGCCGGGCTGTACCTGTGCATGATTACCCATGCTGTCGCGGTGCTCGATCGTGCCCTCCAGCACGTAGCTGAAGATTTCCATGTCGCGGTGGCCATGCGGAGGGAAGCCTTCGCCGGCCGCGATGATGTCTTGGTTGATGACGCGCAAGGAACGGAAACCCATGTGCTTCGGATCGTGATACTCCCCGAAGCTGAACGAATGCCAGGTCTGGAGCCAGCCATGGTCGGCGTGGCCGCGCTCGGCGGAACGACGGGTCAGTAATTTCATCTCCACTATTAATAATGAAAAATCCCCCGGAGTCGACCCTACCGAAGGTTAAATAATCGTCACACATCCTTGCCCCAACCCGCCTTTCTTTCAAATTAGGTGCTACCATGCTGTCCCGTCTCTACTGCACCGCCCTCACCACTGTCGCCCTCCTCAGTCCGCTCGGTGCCGCCATCGTCGAAAAATCCGTCGAGTATAAGTCCGGGGACGTCGTCTGCGAAGGCTGGCACGCCTACGACGATGACCTCAAGGGCAAGCTCCCGGCAATCCTCGTCGTCCACCAATGGACGGGTATCAGCGGACACGAAAAGGAAGCTGCCCGCAAGTTGGCTGAACTCGGCTACAATGTGCTCGTCGCAGATGTCTATGGTAAGGGCGTGCGCCCACAACCACCGGCGTCCGGACAGGAAGCTGGGAAATACAAGAAGGACCGCAACCTCCTCCGTACCCGCCTCACCGCGGCGCTCGACGTCCTCAAGCAGGACAGCCGCACCGACCTCTCCAAACTCGCTGCCACCGGCTATTGCTTCGGCGGCACATCCGTCCTCGAACTCGCCCGCAGCGGTGCCGACCTTAAGGGCGTTGTCAGCTTCCATGGCGGCCTCGACTCCCCGACCCCCGCCGATGGTAAGAACATCAAAGGTAAAGTCCTCGCACTGCATGGTGCCGATGACCCCTACGTTGCCGCCAAGGATGTCGTCGCCTTCGAGAACGAACTTAAAGAAGCCAAGGTCACCTACCAGCTGATCAAGTACCCAGGCGCGGTGCATAGTTTCACGCATAAGGCAGCCGGCAACGACAACTCCAAAGGCGCAGCCTACAATGAAGCCGCGGACAAGGCTTCTTGGACTGCAATGAAGTCCTTCCTCGCCGGCCTCTTCGGCACGAAGTAGCGCAGATGCCAGGCAGGCAACGGCCTATACCCTAAGAGGGAGGCGAACCAGGTATCGATATCTCCACCCCAGCCTTGGTCGCACATAACAGATTGATGCCTCTCAGAAACTGGCTTAACCCTTAAGCACCCCATGAAGTCCTTGCTGTCCTTGCTATGCCTGACCGCCGCCGCCTCGGCCCA
>Ga0209107_10002183_pt1 | contig 10906 bp, 10 predicted proteins | sample LakErihyJuly2011_2_FD_187460 | JGI IMG/M metagenome (GOLD analysis project Ga0209107, IMG submission 187460) | Freshwater microbial communities from dead zone in Lake Erie, Canada - CCB hypolimnion July 2011 (SPAdes) (version 2) | ecosystem: Environmental > Aquatic > Freshwater > Lentic >... | reverse complement strand
GATCACCGACGCCTCTGGCCGGACGCTCACGGGCCAGACGACCGAATCGTTCTGGAACTCCGTCCGCCACGCCCAGCCGCTCAGTGTCGGCATGAACTGTGCCCTCGGCGGCGAGCAGATGCGCCCGCACATCGCAGAGTTGGCCGGCAAGGCCGATATCTACGTTTCCTGCTACCCGAACGCTGGCCTACCCAATCCGCTGTCACCGACGGGATTCCCCGAAGGCCCGGAAGACACCGCCGCCATCCTCGAGACCTTTGCCCGTGACGGCCTCGTCAACGTCCTCGGCGGCTGCTGCGGTACCACCCCCGACCACATCGCGGCGATTCGTCGCCGGACCGAGAAATATCCACCGCGCCGATTAGCCACGGCCACATCGGCCCTGCAGCTTTCAGGCCTCGAGCCGCTCAACATCGTCGGCGGGCCCGGCACCTTCGTGAACGTCGGCGAACGCACCAACGTCGCGGGCTCCAAAATCTTTAAGGGCCACATCGAAAAGGGCGACTACCGCTCCGCCCTCCGCGTGGCCAAGCAGCAAATCGAAGCGGGCGCTACCGTTATCGATATTAATTTCGACGCTGGCCTGCTCGACGGTGCCGCGGCGATGACGAAGTTCCTGAACATGGCGGCGACCGAGCCGGATATCGCCAAGGTGCCGTTCATGATCGATTCATCGAACTTCGACATCATCGAAGCCGGCCTGCGTTGCGTGCAGGGCAAGGCCATCGTGAACTCGATTTCGCTCAAGGAAGGCGAAGCTGAATTCGTTCGCCGGGCCCGCCTCTGCCGTCGCTACGGTGCCGCTATGATCGTGATGGCCTTCGATGAAAAAGGCCAGGCCGCCTCGCTCGCGGATAAAATCCGTATCTGCGTCCGCGCCTACGGCATCCTCACCCAGGAAGCGGGCGTCGACCCGCAGGACATCATCTTCGACGCCAATATCCTGACGGTTGGTACGGGCATGTCGGAGCACAACCGCTACGCACTCGATTTCATCGAGGCCGTGACGGAGATTAAACGCCTCTGTCCGGGCGCCCGCACCTCGGGTGGCCTGTCCAATGTCTCGTTCGCCTTCGCCGGCAACAACCCGGTCCGCGAGGCCATCCACTCCGTCTTCCTCTACCACGCAATCAAGGCGGGCCTCGACATGGCCATCGTCAACGCGGGCATGTTGGAGGTCTACACCGAGATCGACCCAGAACTACGTGACCTCGTCGAGGACCTTGTCCTCTGTCGCCGCGAGGACGCCACGGACCGCCTCATGGAGGCCGCTCCGCGCTTCGCCGCAACGAAGACGGAAGGGGCCGACACTTCCAAGAAGAACGAATGGCGCGCCTTGCCAGTCGCCGAACGCCTCGCGCACGCTCTCGTGAAGGGCATCGACGACCATGCCGTCGCCGATACCGAAGAAGCCCGCGTGGAGTTGGGCCGCCCATTACTCGTCATCGAAGGACCCTTGATGGACGGCATGCGCATTGTCGGCCAGCTCTTCGGCGAAGGAAAGATGTTCCTCCCCCAAGTCGTTCGCTCGGCCCGGGTGATGAAGACGGCCGTCGCCCACCTCGAACCCTTCATGGCCGCTGAGAAAGTCGGCGGCTCCACGCAAGGCTCGTTCCTCATCGCAACCGTCAAGGGCGACGTCCACGACATCGGCAAGAATATCGTTGGCGTGGTGCTCGCCTGTAATAACTACGCGGTGACCGACCTTGGGGTGATGACGCGCACGGAGCGCATCGTGTCCGAGGCCCAACGCCTCAAGCCTGACTTCATCGGCCTGTCCGGCCTGATTACGCCGTCACTCGACGAAATGATCACAGTCGCCAAGGAACTGAAGCGGGCGGGCTTTACGACGCCTCTGCTCATCGGCGGTGCGACGACGTCCAAGGAACACACCGCCATCAAGATTGCCGAATATTATGATGGTCCGATGGTGCACGTCGGCGATGCCTCCCTCGTAACCACGGTCTGCAGCGACCTCCTTAATCCAGCTAAGAACGCTGGCTTCATTAGTGACCTCAAAGCCGAGCAGGCGGCGATGCGCACGGCCTACGAACAGCAACAGCCCGCGGTCGTCATCCCGCTCGCTGAAGCGCGGAAGCGTCCGCTCATCACCACTGCCCCGGTCCAGCCCGTGCCACGTAAGCCTGGCGTCACGCTCTTCGAGCGCATCGACCCCGCCGCGGTGGCCGAGACCATCGACTGGACCCCCTTCTTCATCACCTGGTCGCTGAAGGGTGCGTTCCCGCAGATCTTGCAGTCACCTAAGTATGGCAGCGAAGCGCGTAAGCTCTTTGACGCTGCCCGCGCTGAACTCGACGAACTCATTCGCAGCCAGCGTGTACACCTGCGGGGCGCCGCTGGACTCTGGGCGGCCCGTCGCGTCGGCGACGACGTTGAAGTCTTCGCGGACGAAGCCCAGGCGCAGAAGATTGGCCGCTTCCATTTCCTCCGTGACCAACGGCAACGTCCGCGGGTGGATACCTGCCGTTCGCTGGCCGACCTCGTCTCTGCCGAGAAGGGCGACCACCTCGGCGCCTTCGCCGTCACCGCCGGCCAAGAGATTGAAGACTACGCTGCCTCCTTCAAGGAGAAGGACCCTTACCGCCAAATCATCATCCAGGCCCTCGCCGACCGCCTCGCGGAAGGCTGCGCCGAATGGCTCCACCGCGAAGTGCGCAAGGAACTGTGGGGCTACGCGCCAACGGAAGCCCTCACGGTGGAAGATCTCGTCGATGAAAAATACGCCGGGCGTCGTCCCGCGGCGGGCTACCCGGCTTGCCCCGAACACACTGAGAAGGCTGAGCTCTGGCGTCTGCTGGACGCGGACCGCCTCGGCTGCACGCTGACCGAATCCTTCGCCATGAACCCGGCCGCCTCGGTCTCGGGCCTCTACTTCGGCAATCCCCAATCCATCTACTTCGACGTCGATAATGTCGGACGGGATCAAGTGGAAGATTACGCGCAGCGCAAGGGCTGGACCGTCGAGCAGGCGGAGAGGTGGCTTCGTCCGGTGCTCGGCTATAAGACCTAAGCATGGACGCGCGCGAACGCCAGATGCTCATCGATACGATCGGAGCCGAAGACGCCGCGGCGGTTGAACGCTTTCTCGGCGAGGGCTGTGCGCTCTGCCTGCTCGTGGAGACCGCCGACCAAGCCGAACAGGATTGGCCGGAATGGGCCCGGGCCGCCGCTGTGCTGCAATGCTGGCTCGAAGCCCGTGGTCAGACTGCCAGCGCCGAACGCAAGCTCGGTTACCTGCATTGCACCGTCGACGCGCAGAAGGTCGTCCCCACCGCGATTCGGCCATCGCTGCCGCAAGCCGTCGCCCGCATGCTCAAGGAGCACGGGTTTGCGGAAAGTTAAAATACACTTGGGCAGCCTTCCCGAGGCAGACTAGGGCAGCACGCAGTGCTGCCCCTACCCCGAGACAGGCCACGTCGTGACAGGGTCACACCCCTGGCCCAGGCCGTGGCACGGATGTTGGAGCAATACGGTTTCCAAGAAGATATCTCGTAAACTGGCCGACCTCCCCGAAGGGGGCGCCTCCGTCCTTGCCCCCATGGGCGTTAAGGTTCAATCTAAGCACATGTTCGCTTGGTTAAGCAGCCTCTTCGCCCCGAAGGCCTCGGGACCTGACCTGTCCCAAGCCCCCGACGAGCCGGTGCCGACGGAGCGCGTCGCCAGTAGCCGTCCGAAGGATTTTAAGCCATGGATTGGCGTCGACCTCGACGGCACCTTGGCCGAAGCCACCCCTTGGCAAGGCATCGAGCACATCGGGCCGCCGGTGCCGCTGATGCTCCGCCGCGTCAAAGCGTGGATTGAGAAAGGCGTACGGGTTAAGATTATGACTGCACGGGCCGGCGACCCCCTTGGCATCACCGCGACCCAGCAGTGGCTCGTCGCTCAAGGCCTACCGGCCCTCGAGGTCACCGACCGCAAGGACTTCGGCATGATTGAACTCTGGGACGACCGGGCGATTCAAGTCGTGCAGAACACTGGTATGTGCTTCCTTGGGACTTCTTATTTCGCCCGCCCCAAAGCGCCCATCCTCCCCGACGAAGCGGCCGACCGGACTTTTATCCACGTCGGCTCCGACGCCAAACCCACCTCCCCGAAACATTCCGCATGAAAGCCTCGCTCAAGCTTGAATACTCCCTTCGCGTCCTCGCCCAACTGGCTCGGCGCAACAAGGGCAATGCCGTGACGCGCATTGAGGAACTCGCCCGCCTCGAGGACATCCCGGCGAACTACCTCGTGCAGTTGCTGAATGAACTCCGTGAAGGTGGCCTCGTCGACTCGAAGCGCGGCAAGACCGGCGGCTATCGCCTCGCTCGCCCCGCCGAAGACATCACCTTGAAGCAAGTCTTGGCCGTGGTCGAACCCGACCTCGTCGCCACGAAGATCACGCTTAAAGGCGCGTCAGGACCCCAGGTCGCTACGCTCTGGCGCGAACTGTCGAAGCGTTTTGAAAAGTCCCTGGCTGGTTTCAACGTGGCCCAGCTCGCGCAGTCCGAGGCCAGCGGCGACTGGGAAATCTAAGGACGTCGTCGTTGCGGTTGCAGGCCGAGGCCTGGTTTCCTTCGGCGCAGCTTCCGAGGGTATCCGCCTCACGGGCAAGCTTAAGCCGAAGGAAGTAATCTCCAGGCCATCAATAGTCCGAGTCCTAGCCAGAGTACGCCGGTCACGCGGTCGACGACGCGAATCGTGGCGGCATCTTTCAAGCGGACCCGGAGACGATCGCCGACGAAGGCGTAGAAGCTCATCACGGAAATTTCGGAGCCCAAGGTGCACAGCAGGAATACGCCCGTGGTGGACCAAGCCAATTGATCAGCCGGGACGCCGGCCGCCTGGATGATAACAATCATCCAAGGGATGGTCTTCGGATTCGAGAAGTTCACCCACGCCCCGCGCAAGAATAGGCGAAGTGCCCCGCCCTCCACGCCGACGGCTTCGGGCAAGCTTGAGCGTGGACGTAGGAGAAGCCCGACGCCGAGATAGAGAAAATACGACATCCCTGCGAAGCCGATGAGTGGCAGCGCATAGGGTGCGTAGACCGTCAGCCAATGCATCCCGAAAAGCGACAGGAAGAGGTGTGGCGTCTCGCCGATGGCGAGGCCCAGCGTATGCCAAAACGTCCGGCGCTTTCCGTAGCGCAGAGATGTCTCGATGGTCGATAGCGCCGCCGGCCCTGGCGAGAGGCTAGCGGTCAGGCATGAACCGATGAGAAAACCAATATTCATCTGCCCTTAGCGAAGAGCCTTCTGCCAGCGAGCGAGCTCGCGGGCGACGGCCTTAGGACCAGGCATACCCGTGTTCTCGCGGGCGGCGAAGCCACGCTCCAGACTAAAGACCTCGCGCCAGCCCTTCGTGAAGGCGGCATCGGCCGTGAGTGCGGTCGCGTCGGAAAGTTTATCGAGCGGTACGCCCGACTTTTCGGCCAGCGCGACGAGGCGGCCGACGGCATGGTGGGCGTGACGGAAGGGCATGCCCTTAAGGACGAGCCAATCAGCGAGGTCGGTCGCGAGCAGGGCTGGGTCCGAAGCCGCGGCGAGGCAACGCGCGCGATTGAAAGTCGTCCCGCGCAAGGTGGCGGCGGCGACGTCGAGCGACAGCAGAATCTGGTCAGCCGCGTCAAATAGCGGCGGCTTATCGTCCTGCAGGTCGCGGTTATACGTCAGGGGCAAACCCTTGGTCAACGTGAGCAGGTGCGTCAACGAAGCTTGGAAGCGGGCGGCCTTACCGCGGAGGAGCTCCATCGAATCCGGGTTGCGCTTCTGCGGCATCAGCGAGGACCCTGTGGAGAACTCATCGGGCAGGCGTGCGAAACCGAATTCCGCGGTGGACCAAAGAATCATGTCTTCCGCCAAGCGGGAGAGGTGCACGCCGCAGAGTGCGGCGGCGAAGCAGAACTCCGTGGCGGGATCGCGGTCGGCGACGGCATCCATGGAGTTAGTCGTCACTTGAGGGCGGCCCTTGGCGTCGACGAAGCCGAGGAGCTTGGCGGTGATTTCGCGACGGATGGGGAGCGTCGTCCCCGCGATGGCACCCGAACCTAGCGGGCACCAATTAGCTGAGGCCGCAGCGGCGGCAAAACGCGTCCGGTCGCGACCAAACATTTCGGCGTAGGCCAAGAGATGGTGGGCAGCGGAGACCGGCTGAGCGCGCTGGAGGTGCGTGTAGCCCGGCAAGATTACCGTGGCGTTGGCGGCGGCGAGTTCGACCAGCGCGCGGAGCAAGCCCACGAGCGACGCATCAACCGCGGCGGCTTGGTCCTTGATCCACAAACGGACATCGGTAGCCACCTGGTCATTGCGCGAACGGGCGGTGTGTAGCTTAGCGGCTGCCGGCACGCGCTTCGTCAGCGCGCTTTCAATATTCATATGGACGTCTTCGAGCGCCTCGCTCCAGACGAATTTGCCAGCGGCGATTTCCTTAGCGATACCGTCGAGCCCCTTGACGATGGCGGCGCATTCGCGAGCCGTCAGGATGCCCACCTGGGACAGCATCGTGGCGTGGGCCTTGGAGCCACGGATATCTTGGGCCCAGAGACGGCGATCGAAGGAGACGGACTCCCCGAAACGGAGCATTAATTCGGCGGGGCCGGCGCTGAACCGGCCGCCCCAAGTCGCTTGTGCCTTCTTACGTGCGGACATGAAGTAGGAATGCCCCTGACGAGCCCTGCAGGCAAGCAAGGATGCTTAGCGTTGGCTAGCGGGCTTAGGCTGCGGCGCGGGCTGCGCCAAGGCGGCACCACCCTCTAAACGAATCACGACCTCACCAGGCTCAGCGACACCGAGGCGTTCGCGGGCCTGATCGCGGACGAATTCAGGGTCGCGGGTAAAACGATCGATGTAACGCGCGGTCTGATCACGCTGACGCTCGATCGCATTGAAAGTGGCTTCTTTTTGCTTCTCGTTCATTCGCATCGTCTCGAGGCGTTCCTCCTCGTCCTGATAAGTCGAGTAGACCAAGCCGACCACCGTGCAGAGCAAGAGGAAGCAGCTCCAAAGGATGAGCTTCTCGGTCTGAGGGTTGGCGGTGCGCTCCGGGCTATCCATAAACGTGAGCGCAGTGAAACCCGAATGCCAGCGGCGGGCGAGGGGAAAATCTCGCTCAGGGGGCCTTGGCGACCACCGCGGCCAGCGAGCCACTGAACTCCATAAAGGCCCAGACCAAGACACCCGTCACGGAGACGTAGAGCCAAACGGGGAAGACCCAACGGGTGAGACGCTTGTGCTCCTCGAAGCGTTCGGCCTTAGCGAGCTTGACCGCCCAGATGATGAACGGCGTCACCACAATCGCGAGGGCGATGTGCGGGAAGAGGATGAGGTAGTACAGGGCTTTGTCCCAAGTCATCCCCGATCCCTCGCGATAAATGATATTGGTCTGCCCCACGGCAACCCAGAGGTGCACCTTGGAGAATAAGTAAAGTGCCAGGAAAAGGGCGGAGGTCACCACGGCCGCGCCCATGGCCTTACCGTGGCCGATGCGGTCGCCCGCCTTAATCCGTAGGATACCGATGACCAGAAAGACCGTGGCGAGGGCGTTCATGCCGGCGACGGAGCGGGAAAGGATTTCGGTGGTAGAAGCCATAATACTGCCAAAAAAGACGGTTTTATTGGGAAAACGCAACCCTTCAGCCCTAAAATCGGGCTTAATCTTCGCTTAAGCCCCCATCATGTATAATTAACCTCCAACTCCTCCTTATGCACCCCCTCCGCACCCTCACGCTTTGCCTGCTGCTCGGCACTGTCGCCAGCTACGGCGCCGAAACCAAAGCCCCCGAAACCAAGGCGACTGGCCCGGCCCTCATCAAGGCCGACAACGAACCGCCGGCCGCCAACAAGGTCACCATCACCGTTAAGGGCGACAAGCGCGTCATCGAGTCCAATGGCCTCCCTGACCACAAGGTCTCCAAGTTCCCCAACCGCGGAAACCCTAACCCCATCTCTGAGCAGAAGTATCGCCTCGAAGTTACGACCAACCCGCAACCGAAGTCGGGTGCCGCCACCCGCATGATGTCGGCTTGGGGCGTGGCCTTAAACGGCGTGGTCTTCGACCCAGGTACCGCCGAGGTCTACAACGATGGCGACCGCAGCAGCCCCTGGCACTACGAGGCCCTGAGCAGCAATAAAACCATGGGGACCACCCCGAAAATTAAGTCAGGCCTTGGCCTCGATGAAAACCACGGCCACGTGCAGCCTAATGGGGCCTACCATTATCACGGCCTCCCCACCCTGCTACTCGAGCGCCTATCCGGCGGCGAAAAGCAGATGACCCACGTTGGCTGGGCGGCCGATGGCTACCCCGTGTACGCAATCTACGCTTACACTAAAGCCGATGACCCCAAGAGCCCGCTCAAGAATATGAAGAGCAGCTATCGCCTCAAGACGGCCGACCGCGGCGGGGACGGAAAAACCACCCCGACGGGTAAGCCTGACGGCTCCTTTGGCCTCGACTTCGAATATGTGGCTGGCTTGGGCGACCTCGATGAATTCGGTGGCCGCTCGGGCGTGACCCCGGAATTCCCCAAGGGCACCTACTACTATGTCCTGACCGAGGAATACCCCTTCATCCCGCGTAAGCACAAGGGCACGGCGGATCCCTCCTTCAGCAAACAGAACCTAGACGCACACTCCAACCTCGGCGGCCAAGCGGGCGGCCCAGGTAAAGGTGGCAAGGGCAAGGGCGGCCCCGGCAAAGGTGGTCCCGGTCAGGGTGGTCCCGGCAAGGGTGGTCCCGGCGGACCTCCGCCCCTGGATGGACCGCCGGCTGAGCCCGCGGCCAAAAAGTAAGCTGCTAAAACTCAAGAGGCCTCCCACCCGGGAGGCCTCTTCGTTTACAAACGTCTCGAGACTTAGGCGCCTTCCTTCGGGTTGCGCTTCTTCTTCGGGGCTTCGGGTTCCGTGGCGCCGTCGGCCTTCTTCGCGGGCTTCTGCCCCTGAATGGAGAAGGACGAGCCTTCGACCAACTTGAGACGATCGCGGGTCGCCGCTGGGAGTTTGGCGCGCTGCTCTTCGGTGGTCACGTCGCCAGAAAAGGTCACATTGCCGGCGGCGTCTTTAATCACCGCGTGCTTCTTGCCATCCTTCTCTTCCAACGAAACAGTTCCTTGGGTATCCGAAGCCACGGAGCTAGAAGAACTCTTCGCCCCTGGACCGCCTAGGCTGAAGCTAAAGGACTGCGAGCGCTGCTGCACCGTGCCACCTTGGGCATTGGGCACTTGGTCAGGCGCTGGCACGCCAGGTGCAAAGCCCGGCACACCAATCGGCGGAATGGGCAACCCACGCGCACGCATTTCCTCGAGTTGCTTGAGCACCTCGGGCGGTAAGCCCTGGTTCGGCCCGATGATGACGACATGGCCTGGGCCTACTTGGGTGACGGTGCCGTTGCCAGCGGGCAGGCTACCGAGGTCAATCTGCTGACCGTTCACGGTGATGCGCAGAGGGTTGTTCTGTACATCGGGGGCAGGTGCCGCACCGGCGGAGCGAGCCATCGGCGCGGTACGCTCGAAGACGGCCTTTTCGGTTAGTTCCACTTCGATGGTCTTAATCGCTGACTCGCGGACGGCGACGAGCTTCAGCTTATCACCGGGCTTACGCATGCGTACGAGGGTGCGAAACTGATCTGGCGACACCAGCACCTGGTCGTCGAGGCGCGTCAGGATATCACCGACCTCAACCTTCCCTGCCGATGGCCCCTTGGGGTCGACGATGATGACATTAACGCCGACCCCGTCGGGCATGGTCACACCCGCTTTACCCCGGAGCTCTTCGGTCAAAGAATTCACGTACAAACCGCTGTAGGCCTGCGGGACGAGGGCGGCCTTGGTGGCCGTCGAAGCCGTGGGGGGCGAGGCCGGAGCGGCCTTATCCTGGGCCGCTAAGGGACCGACGAGGCCGGCAAGCATCAGCATGTGCAGCGGAATCTGGTGGAGGGAGTTCATGACGGTAATATTAATAGTAAGCGGAGGGGTTCGGTGGATTTGTTCAATAAGTTTCCATAGGGATCAGCCCGAACTGCTCGCTGGGCGAATAATTGATGAGGCGGGTATTCGTGCGACGGTCTTCCCATTGCGTCTCATTGCTCCAGCGGACCCGGACGGGGCGGGCAAAGGAGCCATCTGCCAGCCGGACGGGTGCAAAGACGTCGATCGCGGCGGGCGGCTGTTCGGCGCGGACCAGTTGATACTCAGGGGCGGCGGTCACTGCAGCGCGGGTGAAGAAGAGGAACCCAAGCAGGCCTGCGGCGGCGGCGGAGAGGCCCGCCGACCAGCGCAAGATGATCCCTCGGGCCGAGGGTGAAGCCGCGGGAGAGGTGGGCGCATCCAGTGCGCGACCGATAGCGCTGACGACCGCGGGGCCAGGGGGGCGCGGACGCAAACGGCGTAAAGCGGATTCGATGTCGTGATCTTCGTTATTCATAAGTGCGGGCGGTGACGAGGCGGCGGAGCGCCTCCATGGCATAGCGCCACCGCGAGGCGGCGGTGTTGGGAGAAATCTCCAGCTGGACGCCAATCTGCTCGAAAGTGAGGTCACCCCAAACTTTCAGGACCACGACTTCACGTTGTTCCGCCGACAGCGACGGGAGTGAACTCGCCAATGCTTGGAGCCGTGGATCGGCCTCGGGCGCAAAGTCGACGACCGCCGCCGCGTCGGCGGACACCACCTGCTCACGCAGGGCGCGGCGATCCGTCCGACGATGGAGGTCCAACGCGGCCCGGCGAATCGAGGTCACTACCAAGGCGTTGGGATTGCCAGGCAGGTGACGTTGATGTTTCCAAAAGCGAACAAATGCCTCCTGCAGGACATCGTCGGCATCGGCATCCGAGCGGGTCCACTGGCGCGCAATCAACCGGAGCCGGGCGCCGTGTTCGGCGAACCAGGCCCGCCAGTCTTGCTCGGCA
>Ga0209107_10002181_pt1 | contig 10912 bp, 6 predicted proteins | sample LakErihyJuly2011_2_FD_187460 | JGI IMG/M metagenome (GOLD analysis project Ga0209107, IMG submission 187460) | Freshwater microbial communities from dead zone in Lake Erie, Canada - CCB hypolimnion July 2011 (SPAdes) (version 2) | ecosystem: Environmental > Aquatic > Freshwater > Lentic >... | reverse complement strand
GATTGCGCAAGTAATCAATAAAGAAATTTAGTTCCCTATAAACGAGAAAAGGGGCGCCATGGCGCCCCTTTTCTCGTTTATAGGGTCAAGACACTCAGTTTAACCCCAATCCTTTTTATTTTATGATCATTACCGTACCCTTGTAGGCATGCATCGCACCGTCGATGTATCTGAACGTAACTGCAAACGCATAGACACCCTCCATCACCGGCTCACCTTTGCTATCTAAGCCCTTCCATCCAATCGCAGGATCCTCAGAATAGAACAAAATCTCACCCCAACGATTCATAATCGTCATGCGATATTTACTCAAACCAAATGCTTGGTAAGGCTTAAACTCCTCATTCAAACCGTCAATGTTCGGTGAAAATGCCGTTGGCAAATAGAACAACAACTCTGGCTTCAAGAAAATATTCTTGCTGGCTGTATCCGCACAACCAGAACTATTACTCGCGATCATTTTAACCTTGAAATCTCCAGTCCCGCTAAATGTCATAAAGAATGGATTCGATGAAGTTGATGTCTGTCCATCTTGGAACATCCAATTATAGGAATCAGTATTTTTACCCGTGAAGGTAAATTTCCAATCCGTTTCAAGTCCGCGCGATAACAGGTACTCAGCATCAAAATTAGCGACCGGTTTTGGCAGCACAGTAATTGGATATGCCGCAGTGGTGGTTACACAACCCTTATCCGACGTCACCGTAACCGTAACACCATAACTTCCGTCCGATGCATAGATGTGTTTAGGATTCGAAATATTCGCAGTTCCGCCATCGGCAAAATTCCAACTATAAGAAGAAATTGAACCCCTATTTACTTTCGCCGCAGCATTAAACTGAATGGGTACCATCGCACAAGCATTGGCTCCAGAAACAATCACAGAAGGATGCTCATTCACCCGTAATACTAGAGCTTTCTCCGTAGCACAACCTTTATCCGATATCACTTTCAACTTCACTGGATAATCGCCAGTATCAGGCATAGTCTGCGCCGATACGGCCTTTGTATTTGCCACTGCAATCCCCTTAACGTACCAAGTATACGCAGCACCGGTTGCCGAATTCTCCTGCGTAATATTACTTGCCACAAACGAATTACCTACCAAACACTGCTCCAGGTTATTCATTGCAAAATTCGCCACCGGCACCGGCCAAACGTTCACCGTCTTGGTGATGGAATCAGAACATCCTGCGGAGGTTGTAATTACTAGTTTGACATCAAATTTCCCAGCGGATAAATATCCTTTGCCAGCAATATTCTTCACCGTACCCGTTGTACCATCTCCCAGCGTCCACTTACTAGTATAGGTACTGCCGAAAACTGTATTGTCCGTAAAGGCAAACAAATGACCACCCAAACAAGCGGTGTCCTTACTTGTGGTGAACGATGTTACCGGTGATGCAACCACATTCACAACCTCAGATGTTGAATCAAAACAACCTTCATTGGATTCAATACTATGGAAGATGCGGAAAGTACCAATAGAAGTAAAGGAATGAACAAAGGAATCACCCGCTCCACTCGCGCCATCACTGGTTTTCCAAACGTGAACACCCGCTGTTCCTGCAAATGGATACTTCTGTTTGAAAATATATTTATTCCCGGTTAAACATTGCGTTTTTCCGTTGATTGCAATATCGGCCTGTGGCATTGGATACACTTGGACATCACGCTGGAAAGAATCCAAACATCCATCGGTAGTACTTGCAATAATTCTAATCCAATATTTACCAGGACTGCTAAACTTCTTATTCGGTACAGTCTTAGCAAAATTCATCGTACCATCTTGATACTTCCACCCTGCCCTTGTTTCCAATGTCGCATTTTTTGGCACAGTACTCGCATCATCCAAATTAAAGAAGTTTCCGGCGAAACAGGTACTACTATCCGTGACTACAAAATAGGCTTTTGGCTCCGGATTGATGCGCACCTTAACAGTATCAATATCTATACAACCAAGGGAAGAAGTATTTTTCAAAATCACCATTTGCAAACCTGTATCAGTAAACTTCACACCCTTGATCGACGAATTGGTAGAAGTACTAGGGGTTTTGCCATAGGTCCAACCGGTTGTATATGTACCCGATGTAATAGTGGATTTATCAGTAAAGTCAAATAGATTCGTTTTCAAACACGCACTATACGTCTTTACGTCAATTACGTTTATGGGTGATGGCTCAACAACATAAGTAGAATCTATCGTATCCCGACAACCAAAAGGAGTTTCAGTAATCAACCGAACTTTAAAACTTCCTGATGTCTTGAATTTGTATTTTACAGTATATGGCGGGACCGTATCACTATCCCCATTACCAAAATTCCAATACGATTTGCCAATCCCTTCCTTGCTTATTGAGGAATCTGATAAAGTTATCTCTTGGTTCTGACAGAAATAAGACCATGAACTGGTCATTTTTGCTATTGGATAAGGATAAACCACAAGTAACGTATCTAGGGTATCGCGACATCCTTTCCGCGACTGGACCATATATCTCAGCTTGTTGACACTGATTGTATCAAATTTATACTTGTACGCAATACTATCTTTTGAAATAAATAAGCCTTTATAGGTATCATAAATACGCCAGTTTGACCATTTCCAGCCATCATTGGTATATTTTGTTCCATCACGCATTGCAAAAAAGTCTGTCTTGTAGCACTGGTCTAATGAATCAAATTTGATTGTTGCTGTAATGGCATCCGCTCGGCGAACCCATGTAGAATCTAAAGAAGTACAATTGGTTGAGGTATCTGTTACTTTCAACCATATTTTCATGGATTTAGTAGCTACGAAAGAAGACAATTTAGAACTATCCTGCCATTTGTAAATAAACTTTGATGAATAGTTAGGTGCTTGTAATTTAAGATTCAAGGTGGATGCACACTGTGTTGTGGTATCCGAAAAGTCTAAAATAGGTCCTTGCTTAATCGTTACGATTTTACTCCTTGTGATTGTATCAACCGAACCACAATCTAAAGTAATTGGCATCTTTAAAACAACATAAAATGATCCCAGCTTTTTGAATTTATGAACTACATTTTTTCCGGTATCTGACGTACCATCACCAAAATTCCAACGGTACCCTTTAATTTTTGGCTTTCCTACCACAACCGCACCAATCTTCACATCTTCACCAGGACACATTGTTTTACGAATGACAGAAATATCAAAGTTTAAGTTCTCAAACACGGCACCCGCAGAATAAGAGTAACTCTCATAAGGACCCACACCATAGGCAACACAAACAAATCCACTGTCTGATGTTACCGTATTGGAACTTGGGTTATTCACTTTCACTTGGGCATACGCAAACTTGCCACAACTTACCGTTGTGAATGCGGTAGATGCTAGCGCTACACCATTCACTTTAACCGACTTGGTAGAATTTTGCGCAACCAAAATATTAATCCAATGTTGATTCATATTTGAAGTGGTTGCAGTTCCCACCAACGTGCGAATCAATCTTTGATTTACATCCGGAGATATGAACAAAGCAGCATCACCAGCGCTACCCCCCAATCCAGAGCAAGCGCCATTCTTCATATATTGGGCTACGTATGCAGGCTTATCTGTATTAACACATACGGCCGTCGCAGACGTCACATCCTGATAAATCCATTGTCCACGCTTTAAAATCGTATTCGCCAATGTACCGTTGATATAAACTTTCGTAGTATCATACGCAGCAATCACCTTATAAACATAACCCTTAGTTTGCCCACTAAATGGCATTAAGACGTAATCCTTGCCCAGTGCCAACGTTGGTATAACCTGCGTGTACAAATGGTCCCTCCCGGAAAAAGACGCACAATTCCCTTTTGGAATAAATGAGGATCGCGCCCCTGAAAAGACATTCACTTTACCACAACCTTCTACCACACGGACCCTAGTACCTGTCAAATCTCCCTTCAACGCACCCGTCGTAGACCAAGATGTAGCCGCCGGATCTGTATTGTTCGTACCATCTTTCGTTACCGACTGCACTTCATAAACCTGACCCTTGGAAAGTGTAACCGTCCATGGGGTTCCCGCCGTTTGACCTCCTTTGGTATTGGCAGTTGGAGTGATTTCTACTTTCACTCCATTATCCATTCCAATGACAACAAATTCACTCTCTGCATAATTAGAACCGGAAGTAATTGCATTGGGCGCAAAACTTGCAATGTAAAATTCTGGTGCCGATGGGACACTCTCGTAGGGCAAAATAAAAGTAGCATCTGAACGGTTTAATTCCAAATTCAAACAATATACGTTCACAGGATCTTTTGCAACAATCCGCAAGCCTTTCTTACTATTGACATTCGTGGCTGTAAACTCTGAACCTACAGGATAGTAATAGGTCCTGTCAACTTCTATTCGATTCACTTTGCCCGCTGTAATATTCACCGTTTGGTTGGAACCAGAAACCCTAGGATTATCTAAAACCAACGACGTATTTACATCCGAAGTCACAAACAACAATAAAGTATCTGGTAATCCTCCACTTCTGGTTTCCATTTCCATGAAACTCATGTAAAAGGTTTTTCCGGTAGATGTGATTTGAGCCTCCGATTTGGCACAGAAACTAAAAATAAATAGAACGACCAATAAGGTCGATTTTAAGGTAGATTTCATTTAATTGAAAATAATTTTATGCGTTACCTTAAAGTAACGCAATTCAAGCCAATTTCGTTGCCTTTAACCCGAATTTAATGACAATTATATGACATGATTCTTACGATGTTTTCCACATCTAGAAAATAGCCCCACTAAAAACTATTTCATCCTCTAAATAAATAGCCACAAACTGACCCGATGTGATGGATTTCTGAGGTGCCTGAAACACCACTTGATAGCCCAATTCATGCACTTGTAAAACGCATGAAACCGATGTTTGTCGATATCTATATTTACACATCAAATCCAATGAATTCAACACTTTAGACCTCATACTTGGCCGGACCCAACACGACTCATTTTCAAGCACAAACAATCCCATCGACAACAACCCCGGGTGATCCTCTCCTTGTCCAACAAAAATCACGTTATTTATCACATCCGTTTGCAGCACAAATAAAGGCAGTGGTTTCCCTCCAATTTGCAATCCCCTTCTCTGTCCGCGAGTGTAAAAATGTGCCCCTTGATGCTTACCTACAACCCTACCGTCGGATGATGAAAATTTTGAGTGCCACTGATGATAATCCTCCAACCCCTCCATATTTTTCATGCGATCAAATTCTCTTTTTGCTGCTATTCCATTTGCATCAATCTCTATCACCTCGCCTTCTTTAACCTTGAGTTGCTGCTGTAAGAAATCCGGCAAACTCACATGGCCAATAAAACAAAGTCCTTGGCTATCCTTTTTTGTCGCAGTGGAAAGGCCGCCTTCGGCGGCCAACCTCCTTACCTCCGATTTTTCCAAATCCCCGATAGGAAATAAAGCCTTGCTCAATTGAAACTGATTCAACTGACATAAAAAATAACTCTGATCCTTGTTCTTGTCCCTCCCACTCATCAACCGATACTCATCAACCCCGTCAACCAAAACAACTTCCTTCCGCACATAATGCCCCGTGGCCACAAAATCTGCACCCAACTTCAAAGCCTCATCCAAAAAAACATCAAACTTGATTTCACGATTACACAAGACATCCGGATTTGGCGTCCGCCCCTTCCCATACTCCTCAAACATATAATCAACGATCCGCTCCTTGTAAATCCCACTCAAATCCAACACCTGAAAAGGAATCCCCAAATGCTCGGCAACCATCATCGCATCGCGACTGTCTTCGATCCACGGACACTCATCCTCCAAGGTAACGCTGGCATCGTTCCAATTACGCATAAATAACCCGATTACCTCATGCCCCTGCTGCTTCAACAACAAAGCCACAACGGAGCTATCCACCCCGCCACTCATTCCCACCACAATACGTGCCATTGCACAAAGTTCGGGATTGTTTTGCTAAAATCAGTATTTACCCATCCAACGACGAATTCCCCACTCTACGCCAAAGCACAAAACCACAACCAACAGCCAGAAAACAGAACCCCACCAATGCTTATTGCTCACTTCCTGTCGCATTACAGGCACCTGATTCAACTTGTCATTCAATAACTTACGAAACGCATCCACCTCGCCAACCTTACAAAATCCGCCATCCGATTTCGTTGCCAACGATGTCAACAACCCATGATTCGCCTGTAAATCCATCATTTCCATCGGTTGATTCACAACAGCAATCTGCTTTTCCACCGTGGTTCGATCAATCCCACCCTCCGCAATCAGTTTATACTCGCCCTCACCCAAGCCCGTCACAACACCTCGCCATCCGCCTTTATCCTTTTCTAACGACACCAACGTCAATTCATCACTCCCCAATTCACCCACTTTCCCTGTGCGCAACGTTCTTTGAATCGCATCATCCAATTCCCCCGCCTTATCTCTGCAAATCACGCGAACAATCACTTCCTCCGAAAGGTCGAATTGCTGTTTCGATATCGAAATTTCCAAGGATTTTTTTACCGATGATCCAGCCGCTAACAAACCCGTCATCCGCCTCACCCAAGCATCAAAAACCTTCCCCTCGCCGTCCTTGCGATCCTCGATCCTCCAACGCCACAAACCCTCACCAAAAAACATGCCTACCCCCGCATTCCCAACTTTCCAAGTCGACATGAGCGGTAACTGCGTTATCGCACCACCCCACTTTTGCCATAACACCGCCGAACTACCCACAGGCAACGCCAATTTCACCACCGGCGACTTTACAGGGGGCATATTTACCCATCGCACTGACTCTTCCGATGTTGGACTCCATCCAGAAAAACCCTCGTTCCATTGAGGTTGTGCATCTTGCCAAATCGATGAAACCGAACCCCAATTCACACCAAAAATGCTACCCAAACCACCCCATTGCATCCCCGGAGTTGCAAAAATCCATACCGCCTTGCCCCGATTCAATTGACCCGACAACCATTCTAAATCCGACCTGTCTGACCAATTCCATCCATGCAACACGTAAACATCGGCATTATTGCTACGATCATTCTTAGACTTTGCAACGCAAGTAAACTGACCTTCACTACCCAATGCCCTGCCAACGGCCGAAACATCTGGATGCGGCGCAGCAAACAAAATCTCCACTTTCTTGCGCTCATCCACCACCTTCACATATTTCGTTTGGCTGTTATTTACAAGATTCAATTCCCCTTTTAATGGAGTCACTACGATACTCACCCGTTTCAAACCCACCGATTTTGGTTTGATATCAAAATTCACCCGCTTCCAATCCGATGTCGACGCAACCGACCAGATCACACGACCCACCTCTTCCTGGCCAACCAAGCATCGAACAATCACAGACTCACCAGCCAATTTAACCGCACGGATGCTCGCCTCCACCGCAAATGAATTACCCAAAAAGACCTCTTCATTGCATAGCAGCCCGCCCACCAGCGCATCAATTCTCGGCGCAGTATTCCCCGCACCCACCGCAATGATTGGCGTATGCGGTGGCAACGAACCCATCAATGGATCCAACCCTTCATTGATAATTCCATCGGTCATTATCACCATCCCGCCCAACGGAGCCGTCACCGATTTAGCTGTCGCATGGCGCATTACGGCCGACAAGTTGCTTCTAAATTTATCTTTATTCGATACGGAATCACCAGAAAAAACATCGTGGGCAAACCCAAAACGCTGAATCCGCATTTTTTTCATCGATGCGATCTCCGTAGACATCAACCTCCATTTTTCGAGCGATGCTGAATCAACCGAAGCACTTCGATCTTCGTAAACCAGCAAAACGGGCGTCTCCACCTTTTCCTCTTGCAGCTGCCACCAAGGATTGAATAACAACAATAAAACACCGCAGTATCCAATTGTGCGCAGTGCAAAAGCCACCCACCAAATTTGGGAGCCACGATTGCGTAAAATTTTATAATAATGTAAAGCAGACAGGCCGGCGGCTGCCAAAAGAACAATTGTCCACGACCATACTGGAATGCCTAACATGCCGAATCCAGTGGAAAATTAAAATTATTTCTTTACAAATGAAATCGTTTGCACTTTGCCTTCAGATTGGCAACGAATAAAATACAAACCTGCGGCGAACTCAGAAAAATTCATGCGGCCAGCAACCGGCACAACATGCTTCACAACCGCACCTTTTGAATCTACAACATCAAAAGCAACATCGCCCAAAGCAGAAACGTTCAATACATCAACAACAGGATTGGGATACACTTGTACCGCCTCAGTAATCCATGTTTTTGTATCAGCACCCCAACGAATATAGATATTCCAAGTAATGGTATCTCTATCCGATGCATTGTCATAATCCCACAATGCATATTTCACCACAGCAGTATCTGCCTTACCATTTGGGAAAACAGTAATCTTCAAAGAAGCCTCTCCATTGGGAGCCACCTTTGCAAAAGTGTCCTTGTCCAAAAATGTAGCGAAACAATTTCTGTTATCGCAAAAAGACACATCCCAAACCACAGGGAAATCGACACTCACTTTTTCATAAGCAAAAACGATGGGCGTTTTTTTGAGATTCTTGAAGTGAATGGTACAATCCACCGGCATATCCGCATTGGGATAAAACGTATGTTCAGCTTTTCCATTTTCTAACTCAAAACCTTGAGCCAACAAAGTTCCAACACTACAAAACACAATGCCCAACAAGGCGCCGAAGCGATTCAACGAATTTTTCATTAATACAAAAATACGAAATTTCGCGGACATCACATTCATGGCAGCCACAGCGTTGCGAAGGGTTTGACCGATGCCGAAACTAACAATCCATTTTACAACCGGGCAAAATCCATCAAATCATCTACTACGCCGCCAAAATTGGAATCATCCAAAGGCAACTCACGACGATCCTGACCTCTTCGATACCAATACGATACGATGCCGGCCCCCATTCCACCGTCCACATCCGTATGCCAAGTATCACCCAAATACACCGCTTCCTGCGCATTACAACCCGCTTTTTCAAGCGCCAACGCAAAAAACCGCGAATCCGGCTTTGCCATCCCCACGGATTCCGAGGTCATCATAAAATCAACAAATTCGCCAATTCCAGAAACAGAAATCTTCGTCTGCTGTGTCCTCTCAAACCCATTGGTTAACAATGCGATGCGATATTTTTTCTTCAATTCCGCCAAACAATCCAAAGCCCCCGGCATCATGCGAGTCATAATTGGACAGATATCCAAATACTCCTGCCAAACGTTCGCTGGTTGCAGAGCCGCCTCAAGACCCATGGCATTAAATGTATCCGTAAACCTTGCCGTACGAAGCACCTCTTTTGTCACCTCGCCCTTTTCGTAACGCAGCCAATACGCTGCATTTACGTCTTTGTACAAGGCCAAAAATTGATCCACATGAAAATCGCAATGTAGATGCAGTTCATGTCGATGATATAATTCTTTGATCGCCTCTTCGGCATTGGCATCAAAATCCCAAAGCGTATTGTCGAGGTCTAAAAAAACCCATTTTACCGCTTCGGAAAACGCCCTCATCCCAATACTTTATCGATTTCAGCGCAAAGAGAATCGTAGATAGCTCCCACTTCACCGATTCCTTGAACCCCTTGATATTTACCCTGTGACTGATAAAAACCTTGTAAGGGAAGGGTCTTGTTTTGATATTCTTGAAAGCGATTTCTGATGGTAGACTCGTCTTGATCGTCGGCACGACCGCTACTCTGACCGCGAAGCAACAAACGTTTAACCAACTCATCCTCATTCACTTCCAATCCCAATACGATGCCAATTTGGGTATTAAAATCGGCCAACATCGCATCCAAAGCTTCGGCTTGCGGCGTTGTTCTGGGGAAACCATCAAAAATGAATCCTTTGGCCTCAGTGTGCGCGAGCATAAAATTCTTCACCATTCCAATCACAACTGCATCGGGCACCAATTCGCCTTTGGCGATGTACTCGTTGGCTTGATTTCCAAGGTCGGTTCCGGCTGCGCGCTCCGCGCGCAGCAAATCCCCCGTAGAAATATGCTGTAAGGAATATTGTTCCAATAAACGCTCACTTTGCGTCCCTTTCCCCGCCCCTGGAGGGCCAAAAATGATCAGATTTAACATAATTTAGGTCGGCAAAAATAAACATTTATCCCATCGCCGCACACAAATTTCAAAGCATTACGCCAACAAGCGCGTCTTCCATCGCTTCGCCAGCTGCTTTAACCCACTCACCGTCATGGGAAATATCCATCGATACCGCTCATTCCACACCAGATAATTTCGTATCGAATTGTACTCATTAAAATTCTGAACCCCTGCGTCGACATGTTGTTGGATTTCTGCGGACGGCTCCGACTTCAAACTAAATATCGATCGCACATACTCCGTACCACTCACCAGCCCAAAACCTGCCGACTCCATCAAATATCGCAAACTACCCAAAGTAAAATGATACGAATGGGCGTTCTGATAATACTTCATCACGTCCATCGAATAACCCTTGTGAATATTCTTCAACCCCGGCACCTCAATATACACCAAAGTCTCAGCTCCACTTCGGCTTGCGATACTCTTCATCTCATCCAAAGGATGCAAAATATGCTCCATCACGTGGGAATAAATCACCAAATCCGGCGTAAAATCCAAAGCCAAATCTTTCAACATACAAACCCGCAAATCCAAGCCATGAACATCCCTGCCGTAGGCTACATATTCCGAACCCAAATCAATTCCTATCACGGAATGACCTTGACTCCTAAATAAGTCTAAAATGCCTCCAGCGCCACATCCTACCTCAACAATTTTCATCGCATCGCGCATCACACCCGCACCGCGCAAAAAATCATGAATTCGTCGACCCTGATTCCGCTGCTCAGCAAAAAAATCATCCGTTGCCCTCTCCGATCCTACATACAACGGCCGATACTCATTGTCGTAA
>Ga0209107_10002180_pt1 | contig 10913 bp, 10 predicted proteins | sample LakErihyJuly2011_2_FD_187460 | JGI IMG/M metagenome (GOLD analysis project Ga0209107, IMG submission 187460) | Freshwater microbial communities from dead zone in Lake Erie, Canada - CCB hypolimnion July 2011 (SPAdes) (version 2) | ecosystem: Environmental > Aquatic > Freshwater > Lentic >... | reverse complement strand
ATTAAATAAAAAAATTTAAATAAAAATTTCTCTTTAAAAAAAATAAAAATTTACTTAAAAATAAATTAAAATTATCATGGTTATTTTAATTTATAATTTAAAATTAATTTTTTCAATCCAATTATTATATTTAATTTTCAAAGAGGAGAGGTATGTACGGCGGTATACTTTGTATCCAATTTATATATTCTTATGATTCCTTTAATTTTTATATATTCTTAGGTCTAATTTCAATATCCGATTTCATTAATTTAGATAAAGCAATTTCTTCTTTGTAATGAGATTCATATTTTATCATAATTTCATCCATATTTTAATTCCAATAAAAATGATATAATATTATCAGCATATTCAATAATTCGCCAAGTGAAAAAATATCGCAAGCAGTAGGATTATTGTTAATATTCAAGGTATCTCTATACCTATTTTCATTATATTAAGGCAAGGAACACGATTTATTGATATATCCTGTCCTATATATTTATAAATGTATTTAAAATACAATCCAAAATCGCATAAAGCTACTTCAATTATTGTATCAATGACGTAACCTTCCTCAATACATCCTTCTCTTCTTCTTATTAAGAAATTGTCGTCTTTAATATCTCTGTGACTATGACCTTAATTGTGTAAAAATTGAATAGCTTCAATAGTTTGAAAGAAGATCTATCCTATTATATTTTTGCCCTATCCTTCTCCAATATCATAGTGCAATGGCAGAGTTGAACCATTATTTGGAAAAAAGAAATCAAAAATACAGTTAGATGATAATTCAGCACCCCCAAAATACGACATCAATATATACCTATGTATTATTGGACAATATTTACATCCTATATGTTCCATCAGTGTTTCTTTGCGACCAGAAATGTTCTAAATCTACTATATTAGGGTGTTTTATCTTTTAAACGTCTCTTAAATTTTTAAGAAATAAAATTTCTCTGATAATATTGTTGTTGAAACCATAATTTTTATCATTAAATTTCATAAAAGCCTTAAATTATTATTAAGATAATTATACCTTCATGTCTTTTTCATTCAATTTACCTAAAATTTTTAAAGCATAAATCTAATTGTTTCGCCTATATTTGACTAATTCAACCTCTCCGTATGCCCCTTAGCCAATTTTAGCCAGTACTATAAAATCCTGAGGATAATTAAAGGTTTATTCTTTAATAGACATAAAATAATTAATAATATAATCTGGTTTAACGGAATTATCTGGACCTTTTTCTTTATAGTTAATAGGCCGTAAATTGACCGAGTCAAATGGATCTCTACCGATGATAGTGGCAAAATCTACAAGAAGTTCGACCTAAAATGGATAAATATCTTTATTTATTGTCATTTTAGTTATTCTCAAGGGTTTGGGATGTTATTAAAGTTCGAGTAACAAAGTTATAAACTTTCTTTTGATTCTTTCTTCATTCAAAACTTCAATAACGCTATCATCTTTTAAAACTTATATTAACATGGTCACTTCATAAGATCTAATATGATATTGTGTAACTTATTAAACTTGTTCTAAGAATTTTGGCTCTTTTTTAATATTATTTTTTAATATTTACCTTCATAAGGATATTTCTTACTTTTTAACTTTGTTGTTATTTTTATAGGCATTAAATTATTAGATTTTTAAGTGTTTGTCTCAGCAAGGAAAAGAATATGTCCATTGATTACATCTGTACTCGTATTCAATGAATTATCATTCGAGTTTTATATTTAAACTTGACTTTAGTTACTAGATCCTTAAATAATAGATTTTTCATCTATTTAAGGGTTTTCCATAGTATTACATAGTCTTAATTTTTAATCATTTAATTCTTCATTTTTCATGTATTTATATAATATATGGTGATTGATTAAATTATATTTTTAATTATTTAAAAAAATAAGATTTCGAAAATATTAATTTTATTATATAAAATTCTTAATATAAAAATTTATAAATAATGTATTTAAAAATCTTTAATTTGACAATAAATATTTTTAAAAAAAGATAGAATAATTAAATTAATTTTTCTATTTAAATCTTATTTAAATAAAAATAATATATATATATTTTATTAAAGTAAAATAAAAATGAGATTCGAATAATTTTATTTGATATTTTATTTAAAAATTTTATTTTTAAATTATGGAAATTTATCTAACAAATTAAAATCATTTTTTGAAACTAAAAAATTAAATATATATATTATAATGGAAAATAATGTATAAATTGGAGATTATGTGTTGCTAAAAGGTGTTTTAAACGAAAATATAGATATCCGCGATCCATCAGGCTCGAACTCTTATGGATTTATGAGTGCTGTAGGTTTTACGAATAATGATGTTTATTTTGAAAAAATTTAATGTGACAAATTAAAGCTTAATCAAACCGAGTAATCATCTGGTATATGCTATTTGAGAAATTGGCAGGACCTAGTTTTTTAAGTAATTAATTTTAAATAACTCTCAGATTTGGCCAAAACTTAATCATGAAGCACATAAGCAAATGAAGCGTGTGAAAAAATAAATCAATTAACTATAAATAAAAAAAAATTAAGTGGATGAAGCTAAATTATAAAGAGATTAGGTGAATGACTAGCAAGACGAAGAACCATAAGGTTCATAGGATCCCCTCTTAATCCCTATAAATGCCATAAATAGCGCCGAATTATAAGAGATTGAATAGAAATAATAATTGTAGTAGGAATTCCTTGAAGATCTTTTAAAACAATTACAAGAATAGGAACAAAAAGTCAATTAGGAAAGAGAAAATAATATGGATTTAATTAATAAAGAAAATGGTAGTTTGACATACGGGCAACAGATCTTTTTGATGCATGCTGACTCTTAGATGTTCCTTTGCGGGTATATATACATCATTAATAAAATAGAACGGTCCAAGCATCTGAATCGGATAAGTCGGCTTACAGGTTCGAATTAAGCAAGAATTTCGGTCGATAAATGATTTTCAAAATAATGCCGAAATTTAAATTTAGATAAGAGGGAGAGAAAATTTAATATTGTGATTAAGTTTATATTCATAATAGTAAGGTAAATAGCTATATAAATTTCTCGACTAATATGTTAATTGAAATCGACTAACCTATCAAAGATAATCATATTAAAGAACCATACTATCGAAGTATAGACGTTAAGAAGAACTAAGATAGGTTAAGGTACGAATGCTTTCTTTCGTCGGATATAGAATGCACTTGGCAACTTTTAATAAATTCAACAAACGATAAACTTTAGGATAAAATAATAAAAGCCGGGGATTTAGTTTAAATAAGACACACAGAGTTGAATGGATATATAGCTTCTGATTACAAATATATGAGTAATGTTGAAGAGAATTTTATAAGGAGATATAGGGGAGAATTTAAAGAAGAATTATAATCCATAAATATGCTCTGGTAGATAGAAATAGATGATTTTAAGGCTCGTGGTTCACCGGTTGAGGTCATGGACAAGGATAAGTTGAAAAAAATTAGAGGGAAACCCCCAAAAAAGGTCTATAAATTAAGACATTTTCTAACCGGGAAATTAATGACTTTAAAGGAAATAAAAATCGATAACAAAATCTTCCAATCACCCTGTTTGACGACTGATGACTAGGATCACAACAAACCGATCACAGATATTTATTTCATCTCCACCACTGGGGACAAATCCAAGTTTATGTAGAACAAACATGCGTTTCTAATCCTCCTGAATAAATAGGTCTTGGTGAGCAATGGTGAGGAAATAAGAATAACGTAAAGGAAACAACAAATGGGAAGTAAGCAGATTAAATTCCCTAACAACTTCAACGAAGTAAGCGAGGACATGATATACGATCAACTTTAGGAAGACGAATTTGATATCGAAAAGCTGATCTTAGACACGTAAAAACCAAACGACATAACCTCTCTAGAGGAACATGCTTTTTTTATAGAAAAAATCGATTAAAGTTATAAAGACGAAACTTTGTTTATATACTCGACGCTTTCTATCTTCATGAGATTTATTGATAAGGTTAAAATTAAAAAAATTCCTGCCAAAGATATCATCAAGAAAGTAATCAAATCGCTGACGGATCTAATCTTCTTCATTGTAGAGACTGATCAAACCGATCCTCTTGAAGCGGAAGGGATCTCCATAATCCATAGGCAGAGGATCGTTAAGGATTGCAAGATTATTGAGATCTGCATGGATATCCTGTACTATCCTTTCAAAGTATAAATGTTTGAGTTAGATAGACTTGTTAGTGTGGATAAGGATATGATATTAATATTCAAACTAACCTATAAACTTATCAATCTAAGTATTAAGGAATATAGACCTAATGAGCTGTACGCTTCTTAGTGGCTTGACCTCCTGATATATTAATCAAGTTTTTGTGATAGTTAAATTGACATAGGTGCGGAGACCACCCTCACAGAATTGATTGACAACAATAAGAAAATTTTGGAAGATAAGATTAAGTCGGAGACCGTTGAGAAGTTCGTTCAAATGCTCATTGAGAGAAAAGAAGACAAGTATGTGAAATTGATTAGAGCTTTGACTGTCTGCGACGAAGATGTGATGGTTAAGAATCAAAGTCAGATTTCTTCAAGAATTTTAGAGAACGAGGACATCAAAAATAAACTTATATTTCCTATCTTCGGGGAGGTGGATAATATATTGATTGCTAGTCCTTATGAGGACGGCGAGAATCTTAAACTGAAAGACTTTCAATAAATAAGTATGGACAAAGATAATGGGACGATCTATTAATTTTAAATTTAAATGATTTAACTACTGTCCGAGCTCTGCCAAGAAAGGAACTATACTGCCATAAACCCGTTAGAGAAGTCATTTCCTTATGAGTTATGCTTTCAAATAATTAAAATGGATAAGATGTTTGGTTCAGATCTCCGACAAGCTTTCACTAAGCTGATAATAACCCTTTGGATAGACCGAGATCCATACAATAAAATTATCCTTCCGCAGAAAATAAGGGTATGGACGGAGATAGAGGATCAGCAAAATAAGATCAATTGCTCTGTACATGATGCTGATAAGTTTAAAGATCTATTGTAATATATAAATGACTATCTTACAAAAATTATGGAGGATTTCGATGGTCACTACTATTAATCGGCCTGCAATAAGGAGACAAATCAATTCACTTATGCTGTGCTATTGCTGGCTAAGACTTGTCTCGAGTTCGGGTTCTACCATTCTGAGAAGGAAATCAATGAACTCTTGACAAGCTCATTGTAATTTTTGAATGGTACTTTCGATATAACTAACGCTGATGAGAAAAACTCTTTTCCTGATAGATATAAAGACAGAAAAAGGAAATAAGGCCTACCCCTGCTCCCCTTTCGATACAAAGTATCAGAGAACACATTGATTCTCCACGATATCAAAGAAAGGTGTTGTATGATATTACTTAAAGTAATTGAAATCCGAGACGACTTAAGACTCTCTAAGTTCTTTTACCTCTTTAAGTAAGATATTTTAAAGAACGGATTGAAGTAGCCCTCTAAACTGGCTTTAGAAGAAGGGAAAAACGATGGAAAGTCAAGCAAGTACCTTGCTCAAGAAGAAGACGACTAAAAGTTGATTGAAAACTAAAAAACTAAAAAAGAAGGTGGAAGCAAATCTATCTTTTCAAAAATAACTGGTGGAATCACCAGCAATCTTTTGGGGGCTGTTAATTTTCTTGGAAAAGGTCTATTTGGGAGTGATGAGAAAGACGACTATGACAAGCAGCCTATCGATTGGATGGAGAAGATAATAAAGACCAAAGATATAGACTTAATGGCAAGCAGTAAGGTCGATCTCATATCGGTCCTCCTCGACCTCGCATTGTATTAGAAACCAAGTTTAGTAGATATAGCTTATAAATGCGTGAACAACATGTTTAGTCAGAGAATCAACTTCACTCGATTGATTTAGTAGATACAGTTAGTTGAAGATGAGAAAACTATCTCTAACTTTATTAAGATTTAAGAGCTCGTGGGAAAGCTCAGAATTAACGTCGAAAAATCGGAAGAATGGATGTTCAAAAAGGACTTCATTAGTATTTAGAAAGGGTAGGAGACTTACGACATATTTGACACCCTGGACTAGCTCCTAGGTATCTAACTTTAAGATAAAAGATTTAATAAGTATTGCATCGATAAGCTAGATGTAGATGAAGTTCCTGCTGACACTGAGCTTATTGTAATGAACCGTGAGAAACTTATGCCGACATTCCGTTCGCATTATGGAGAGGAAGTAATATGGTCGGAGCTGTTTAAGGAGAGTGAAACAAACAACACTATAAATTAAACGCTTTTTAGAAACTCCTTAATTTATCATCAGATTATTGTTTTAATTAGTTTTGACGCTGAGACACATACTCAATTTAGAAACGAGGACAAAAACTTCTAGGATAAGTCTTATTATGACACCACGGTGATTCACACATAAGTGTTGAGGAAGGCCTATAAGATTTTAGGGAGATTTGTAAGCGACTCCTTTGAGAATTAAGATGAGATCAATTAATATTTGGAAGATGTGTTTTTAGTCCATGCAAAGACTTACCCAGAGATATATGTCTCAAATCTACTCAAGCCGCTTTTTAAAGATAACAAGGAGATTTTGAAAAATCCTGAATGTGTTAGAAAGGTTATTACTGTGATCATCGAAACTGTTGGTTCGAGATTGCGCACTGATCCTCAGTTAGCCGCATCTTACATAGAGTGTCTAGGCTTCATAGTGGAGTACAAAGGAAAAATTTTAAAGGAAAATTAAAATTTAATTATGACATATTTATGTAGTTTAGAAAGCAAATACGTCATGATCACTATTAAGAACTAATCCAGCCATTATAAATCATTTATGTAGGCTTAGGATAATCTCCTTAAAGCTATCAAGAAGAATCAGAAGGGGGTCACTGAGATTGGAGGGATTTTAGACTATTTTAATTAGTAGATGCTTCTCTTGTGCAGGATTTGTGAAGAGCTAAATAACTAAACAGAGTCTAAAGCCCAAGGATATTTTTCTTTGGATTTAGTTGCGACCCTAATCCTTAGGACCTGCAAAAATAATTTCTACACTAAAAATTGTTTATTCCGCTTTTTCTATGATGTCTATTTAGACACGGAACGGGACATGAACGACGAACTTAAAGACATAAAGAAAGAGCTCATTAATGAAATTACTTCAGATATGATAAATATCTCAGAGAATCTAGGGGAAAATAATATAAATATCAAAAACTTCAAAGGCTTAACCAATTATCAAAAAGTTAAAGAGGACTATTTCTTTGAAACCCTGCTCCTCTGCGCTCACACTGTCATATAAAAGAAACTGATTAAAGATGACGAAATGAAGATATTTGGGGAATAGGTGATAACGGCACTATTTAACATGTCAGAATAGACTTCAATTTTAGCTACTAAATAGAAAGACAAAATAAGAAATATACTTAGTTTTATGGTTGGTTCGGATGGATTGGGAGTGAAATTAGAAGACTTAAAAAACAAATTTGATAAACAATTTGTTCCTAATAATAACTTAATTAAAGACACAAAAAGAAAATCAACCTTCAGCGCCATCACCTTATAGAAAAATGTTGTTATAACAACCTCCTTAAAGGCTAATATTCTATAGAAGAGAATAGCAGTAGCAATGGAAACCAGCTACTTCAAGAAACTGTGTCAAGATGAGTTGAGAAAAATGGTTAACTCCATTTGTTTTATTGAAACTTAATCAGAGATAACCTTCGATAGTGTATCAACTATAAGCTTTATAAATATCGCTAAATCAATCATAGACTTCATTACCACTGAGAACAAAAGTACTGAGTAGCTAACTATAACTCGTATAAAAGTGCTTAGATATATTATAGAGCTAGAAAACAAGGAAAGTACTAACCCGGCGGCAGAATGGGACACAGAAGACTATATATAATATGAATACAAAATTATATAAAGATAGAACTAGTTAGTTGAGCTGGGAGCTGTTAAGATGATTGTTCATTTATTCAAAAAAAAAGATATCTCTAAGGAGACAAGAGGCGAAATAATACTTTTCTCCATAGCTCTTCTATTAGGTGGGAATCTAAATGCTTAGGAAGCCTTCTATGAAGAGATGTAACTGGACATTATGAATGAATTCCTGATCGGTATAAACGAGATGATCATCGAAAGCTTTGGAAACATGAAGAAGTCTATGGGAAGAATAAATAAGAAATTTTTCGAATCCATCATACACAGTGACGATAAAGATGAGCTCCAAGTCGATGAAGAGGAAGAAGAGGAGGTAGTAAAGGATCTTGATAATGAGGAGCATGAAAAGATGTAAGATGATCTTGAGCCAGAGGATGCTGCTGATCTAAAAATCATAAAGCGCTCTTACAGGTTGCTCCAACTGTTCTGCGAAGGGCACAACCTTAAAATGCAAAATTACTTAAGATGTTAAAAAATAAATAATTTAATTCTAGCGAGATCCATCAATTTCATATTTTCAAGCACAATAATCTTTTCTAACTTTGTTAAGTTTGTGAACGTCTACTGTGTGGATTGTTGTGGCCTGATTCAAGACTTCCTGATTGAGAGTATCTAAGGACCTTGCTTGTAAAACTAAATTGAACTTATTTAAGGTAAGATCATTGATACTTGCAAAGACTTCCTCTACTAGTTTATTGAAGAGGTCGACTATAAAAGGTTTGGATTCCTTGAATAGGAAGATAAGGATGATATTAACTAAGTCGTTACCAAGAGTTCAGTACTCCTTCTTTCCTTAATTGAAGGTAGCCCTTCTTAGGAAATCTTTGATCAACTCAATGATCATCTAGATATGAACCAGTTGCTGAAGATCCTCACCCGATCATACAATCATCTTAAAGGCAGAATAGGAACAGATAGTGATGATATAGATGATATTAATGGCATGCTAGGGACTAACTTTGATGATGAGCTTATGGATGCTTTTAACATTTTTCTACTCCTTTCTGCTCTGAAAGAAAAAAATAATAAACTTAAGTTGATGATGGACTTCCCTATCAATGAAAACGCGAAAGCGCTCAGCTTCTTCTTCTCTCACTTAGGTTCTATAGAAATCCTATTTTAAGAGTAACTAGTCAGAGTTTTCTTTCCGATTTAACCTATTTGCAGAATGATAAGTTAGACTACTAGACGGGCAACGATGCAGAAAATCCCGAGAGATAACGCAAACGAGAAAATTGAAGCGCTGATGGAATAAGCAGATGAATTATATGATGAAATGATACACTTTGCCTACCTAAAATCTCTGCCTTTTAACTTCTCAGCAGCCCGACTAGATTTACTCAGAGATTTATCTACTATCATTGGATTTATCATTAATCTTACCATGATTGCCACCTATACAACCGCGTTCGCAGATATGGACGGAGAGGAAGATCGCTAAACTATTTAATATTTAGTGTAAGTAGATGTATTTCCTGCAGTTACTCTGATAAGAATATTGGGGTTGGTTCAACTAGGAACATCAAGTGCTATGATGTTTTTCTGGTTTGTTATAAATGGACATCTTATCAAAGAAAGATAATGGCGTGTTATGAAAGCAGAATACCGATAGTAGCGAAAAGATTAAATTTTTGATGAAAATCTAGATATGGATCAGGACATTGATTCATTGAGTAGTTAGTAGGCGACTGAATTGCTAATGGCATACGGACCTTAGGCTTCCATTTTTAATAAAACAGAAGATATAATGAATTTCGGAAACGGTTTTACAAAAATGTAATACTATTGGGTCAACATCAAATGCTTATTAAGTGAAGGATTATTCAGGTACTTATATGTTTTTATGTAAAAGGTATATGGTCTTTTATATCGCAGTTTCTATTACCGGTGCATTTGTTTCTGAGATTGTGTATTGTTTTCATTTATTAGATGTAATTGGCAGATTCCCAACTCTTCAAAACGTTATAAAATCAGTGACAGTGAACATAGAGCAATTAGGATTGACAACCTTCCTAGGTAATTTTACATAGTTATTAAAAAAGCCCTAATAATTATTTATATTTATTCGTTACTTGCTTTCTATTTTGTGGATGATACTTATGTCTTCCTTGAGGTGTATAACAGTGCAGGTTAGATGATAGCAGAGAATCAATGCACGACCTTATTATAATGTTTCATAATAAATACAAACTTTGTAATTATTTATTTTTATATGAATTAGGGGCTCATAGCAGGAGGAGGAATCGGAGATATGACTTAAGCTTAACCTTATAATAATGATAATCTAAGCAGATGGTGGCTTAGATGGCTAATTGATCTTTCATTTTTCATGCTCATAAAAATGGCTATTTTAAATATTATATTCGGTGTTATTATAGACACCTTTGCATGTATTTTTATGTTTATATATTTTATAGAATTAAGAGATGAAAATAAAAAAATAGAAAATGACTCAAAAAACTTTTGCTTCATCTGCGGTTAGGAAAGAGCAGTGTTTGATCGATTGGCAGACGGTTTTGAACCTCATATAGAAAATGAGCATTAGCTCTGGTTTTATATATACTATGTTTACCATGTATTAGAGAAAGACTCTAATGATCATAACGGAATTGAATCCTATATTAAAGAGTAATATAGTGGATAAGAATATAATTGGTTTCCATTTGGTCGTAGCATAAGTATACAAGTAGAAGAAGAGAATGATATTGAAAAAGAAGTTTAGAAAGATATAGATTATATAAATCATGAAATTGATAAATTAACTGATAAATTAACAGTTCATATTGAAGATGTACAGTTACGTAAAAAGATATGATAAATTTTAAATATGTACATTTCATATTTTTAAAAAAATTAATTTTATTTATTTATTTTGATTTTTTTTTTAAATATTATTTTAAAAATTCATTTTAAATTACTTTATTTTTTTTGATTAAAATTAATTTTCATTTATTTATT
>Ga0209107_10002178_pt1 | contig 10925 bp, 9 predicted proteins | sample LakErihyJuly2011_2_FD_187460 | JGI IMG/M metagenome (GOLD analysis project Ga0209107, IMG submission 187460) | Freshwater microbial communities from dead zone in Lake Erie, Canada - CCB hypolimnion July 2011 (SPAdes) (version 2) | ecosystem: Environmental > Aquatic > Freshwater > Lentic >... | reverse complement strand
GGCCGATGCGACGAGCATCCCTAGAGTCTTCCTAGAATACTCTTAAAGATTCTAAAAATATTTAATTATAAATAAAAAACTGATATAATATCAAGATATTTAAAACTACTAAATAAAATGCCTAATTACCTACAGCAGATGCCCCAGGAACATAGAATGCCCCATATTATCGCTATATGTGGAGCCAAGAGAAGTGGCAAAGATGTATTAGCAGAGCACTTGGTTTCCAAATATAACTATGAAAGGATAAGTTTTGCCGAACCTTTGAAGAGAGCTGTAAAGTGCCTATTTGACTTTGACGACGACCAAGTGGGAATCGGGAAAGACCAGGGAACCGATAAAAAAGATATTATGGATGAACGCTGGGGAATTACACCAAGAACCGCATTACAATTCTTTGGGACAGAAATAATGCAAGATAAGATACAGGATATATTGCCTAATGTGAAAAGGAACTTCTTTGCGAATACTTTGGTAAATTACATTTCGGCAGCGAACGAAGATAAGAGATTTGTTATCAGTGACTTGCGATTTCTTCACGAATATGAGGCATTATTTAACATACCAAGAATAAAAAAAAGTGATATTGTGATTATCCGTGCTATACGCCCGAGTAATTGTGTAGTGGAGCCTACGGAGCCTGCGGAGCCTGCGGAGCCTACGGAGCCTGCGGAGCCTACGGAGCCTGTCGTGTCGCACATATCAGAGCTAGAATATATGCGGATTCCCTATGATATTATCCTTATCAATAATGGTTCTATACAAAACTACATTGAAAAGTTTGATAAGATTATTGCTATATAAGGAATCGGCTTACGAGACCTGTCTACGAGCTACTTCTTGCGTTCGTTTTGCTAAAACTGAAGGAGCTCTCTTGAGACTCAAGAAAATCACTCAACTCTGCGTGAGTGCTTAAGACACGTTTATTTATTTTTAACAGTTGATAATGCGTATTGTCTGTTATAATAACCGCATACCTATATTTTTTGGCACTGTGAAGTAGCCGTGATGACCCCGAAGCCTTCATTCTATTTTCTAACTTTTCGCTAATACGCATTCTAACCTTGCCTAGCATCTCGTGTCGCAAATCCATACCCATTGTTGTATGATTTAATATGATTGGTAATACGATGATGTCGTAGTTCTTTTCAATATAGTCAATTGACAAGGACATCTCGGGTTCAGAGGGCATTCTCCCAGCTACTTTCAAATGATTCTCTAACAACTTCTCTATTTCTGCCTGGTTTGCTAGGTCAATCTTCCTAATATTAGATTCCCTTAATGATTTAATCTCTGCGACATTTACAGATAGTAACTCTGCGATATCTTGCTTCGTTGTGCGCTCGTTCATATAGGTTTTAACGAGTTCTAAATAGGTCTTGAATTTTTTTATTGTTTTTTTAATCATCGCCTTCTGTAAAAAGAGGTGGCAAAGGTATTTCCTTAAATCGGTACCGCTTTTCCATTTGCCTTCTTCTCTTTCCTTTACTATAAGATAAATAGAGTTGAAGAAGCAGTTGTTATCTCTACCTGACACATTAAATAATTCTAGTTTGTCTTTTGGTCTTGCTGGCGTAGCGGGTCTTGCGGGTCTTGCGGGACTTGCCTTCGGGCTTGCCTTCAGGCTCGCCTTCATCATCTCTCGTATTGCCAAATAATCTACTGAACCTTTACGTGGAGCACACCATTTATCCTTGCCTTCATTATATTTTTTTAACGCTTCTATATATTTCATAAATGGACTATACTACTATATATATATTTACAATAATAATTAATATCATAATATATTAGTGTAATTATGAAAAACAATAGAAAAACTTTAACATATAAAGGAGGAGGAGAGTATAGTGTTCCTACGGTATCTACGGTACGGGGTGTTGCTTTGAAATTATCACCAAAAGAACAAGCAAAACAAAGTACGGCAAGTAGGGCAAGTAGGGCAAGTAGGGCAAGTAGGGCTATGGGATTACCAAAGCAAGCAACGAAAGTAACGCAAGCAACGAAAGTAACGCAAGCAACGCAAGCAACGCAAGTGAAACCAGTTATAGCAAATATAGCAAAGCTAGTACACACCATTCGCAAAGGTGATAAAATAGATAATAAAGACATTGACCCTGATATTCCTCCTACCAATATAACCTATGAAATACTATTCAAAGAAATAGGTAAAGAAGAATATGAAAGTAAAGGTAACGTACCAGCTTTACCTTTGCTAAAAGATGAAGAAAAGGAAGAATTAAGAATAAAATGGTGGAAAATATGGTATCAAATAATAAAAGGATATAGTAGTTATGGTAAAGTTAGTAAAGAACCTTCTTCCGCTGCTTCTGTTGGTGGTACTAGAAGAAGCAGCGGAAGCGGAAGAGGAAGCTTTTCCAAGAAACTAGGAGGAACTAAAACTGCTAAAGAGTTAGAGGCTGAAAGGTTAGCTGCTGAAAAAGAGTTAGCTGCCGCTAAAAAGTTAAAAACTAAATTGGATAAAATAAGGGGTAGTATTTTAAGTGGTTTAAGTGATGATATAGACTCCTATGAATTAGAAATGGAATATTTTGATAAAACCGAAAAAGATATAGATGCTTTAAAACGTGCTAAAAAAGCTTTTAAAGTTTTAAAACGTGTTGAAGAAGCTTTACAAGCTTTAGAACGTTTAGATAAAAAGACATCTAATGAAATAGAAGATTTGACTAAAAGTAGTAAAATAAGTTATCCATCACAACATTACGCCTTACTTTATCAACCTAAAAATAGTTTATATATATATGGTATGCAACTTCCTCATCAATTTGATAGAGAGAAGCTATTTGAAAGTATGCTTTATTTACTTTCTAAAAAGAAAATATATAACTTCGTAGATTTACACGATTGTGCTGGAGGCACAAATAGGATTCATGAAAATATAGGAGATGGCATAGGTTGTAATCCCTACGATAGAAAAGCAGAATTGGAAATGTGGGATAAGGCAGTAACCTTCTTAATATCCCAAAATAGCAGTGAAACAGAAAAACAATTGTATAAAAAACACACAAAGTTTTATGGAATCAGCGAATACGTTGATATGACAGCGGGTTCTCCAGCCGCGTGGGAAAGCATATCAAAAATAAAGGATATTCGGCGTCCAGAAAACAGTGTTGTAGTCCATTGCTTGGGAGGTGCTGGCAGAACTGGGAGCGTAATATTATATCTTCTATTACGGGACACATTTTCAGATGATGATATTAGAAGGAGATTACAGAAAAGACATTTCGGGTATAATAGTATTGACGAGTTTATAAGTGTATGTCGTTCTATGTTAGATAATCAAGAGGGAATTGAAGACATAGAGTATATGAAAGACGAGATATTTGGCGTTAGCGAAATAGCGTACGCTTCCCGATTTAGACAACGTTTAAACAGGATATTCTTCTTTCTTGCTAAACATTTTGAAGTTACAGTGTTTTATACCTATGGTATACCAACTGGTGAAGTTAACGAACTTCCAAAAGACGAGTTCTCAAAGCATGAATTACGTGATATAGACTGGGGAAAATGGGAAAGTTTTGATAAAGAATCTATAATTGAATGGTTCAATTAGTTTTACTATGTTTATTTATTTTGTTTATTCGTTATGATATCCTATAACACATTTCTCAACAGACGTTTTAATATCAGGGATATCAGGGTATAGCGCATATAGCTTGTCATTAGATAGTTGCGTGTTAGAACGCTTGGATAGCAGTATGGCGTTCTGCTCCTCTACGCTAAAGTTCTCCCAAGTGAAAGTCGGGTCAGCGTGCTTCTTATACATCTCTAATATCTCGTTGTGGGTAATAACGCCTTTATTCACCATATTGAAGGTTCCCGTAATATTTTTTGTCATCATATCCATTATCACAGGGAACATATCCTCTAGTACCGTCATAGAGTTAGGCATAGAGCAGATTTTCTTGTATTTGAAGATTTTACTTAAAAAGTTCCTATTATGTTCGTAAGCTACTATTGGCATACGAATACGCAGATTCAGCGTATTTTTAGAATACAGATGCTGGAGTCTGTCCGTGAATCCCTTGACGATGGAATAAGATGACCCGAAGAAGTTCGGCGATTCGTCGTCGTCTATGTGGGTGGTCGTAGGGTCTTCACTGCTAAAAATACAACCGGTTCCAAGATATGTATAGTGAATATTGTATCGTTCGCAAAGAATTGAAAGCACTACAGGCGAATACAAGTTGTCCCTTATGTTATCCTTGAGTTTTCCTGGCAGTTCCAAGTAGTCAATGGTATTGTGTTCTCCGCCGTGCGTTCTTCCAATAAACGAGATGATGTGTGTGGGCATATACAGTTTGATTTCTTCCTCAACGGCCTTCTCGTCGTCCGCTCGCACATCCGTGCTGATGTAGGTAATACCATTGTTATTCAAATAAGTCCCGAACTGTGTACCAATCCATCCTTTGCTACCGAAGAAGAGGATTCTCATTGTTGTTTAGTGTTGTTTAGTATTATTTAGATTCCTTTTATATATTCTTAATCTTCATTATATATATAATAGAGAGTATCAATGATATTTTTGATAATCAATATGTATAACAATGATGCGTATTTTATGAGTTCAAAGAAGTGGTATAAAGAGGCTTTAAAGGGCAACAAGGTGATATTTAAAAAATGGAGTGATACCGAGGGCATTCGCAAAACCCTGGCAAATAACAAGATTAGAGGAATTATCATTTCAGGTAGCGATTATTTTGTAAAGGACGGTAACGGACTGGGTAACGGAAAGGACGGTAACGGACTGGGTAGCAAAGTACGAGCTACGATAGACGAAGGAATCCTACGTTCCAAGATACCGATACTTGCGATATGCTATGGGTTCCAATATATAGTTCATAGATTCGGCAAGGACTCCTTTATCACGTCGGGTAGGAAAGGGTATATGAAATATACGAGCAATTTTCAAATAACCTCGCCATTCTATATGCCTAAAAGCAAATACTTCTTCTTTCATACAGATTACATCGTGAAGGTTCCCAAAGCTTTCAAGGTTATTAAGAAGATTAAAAACAAGATTATGATTGCCTATAACGCTAAAAAGAATATACTCGGCGTCCAATTTCACCCCGAAAGATACAAGGGGTCTAGAGAAGTATTCTTTAAACTCTGGATAGATAAATGCGTAGCTTGCGATAGCGTAAGAAAATAATTGGTACCCGTCTAGCGCGCGTAATTATAGTAGTATTAATAGTATTAATATTATATAAACAATTGATATCCAATTAAATATATAATATGACTACATTAAATCTCAATAATATTAATGATGATTTGATAGAATTAAACAGGGGTACATTCAGGGATAAGCAAATGGGTTTTAATATACCGAGCAAACAGCAGAGGGCGAGCCAGAATAACTTTATGAGCGAAGACGTCCTCTTTAATAAAAACAAGATTAGTAACGACGTAATCTCTATGTCTTCCCGTTCTTCTTCTAGAGCCAGCTCTGTTAATGGTGACTATGACAAGTCGGCCTATATGAAGAATATGAAGAACATCTACAAGAACAAGGGTGGAGGTAGCGGCGGTAGCGGTAGTGGCAACGGAGCAGGTGTAGCTTCTTCTAAAAAATCTAGATATGATGAGGAGAGCGAGGTCAGTGATGCTAGCGTAGTTAGTAGCAGGAAGAATGGCAAAGGCAGTGGTAGCGGCGGTGGTAGCGGTGGTGGTAGCGGAGGCGGTAGCAAGGGAGACAAATATAAAAAAAGCAGTAGATACGAAGAAGACGACGATGAAGACGAAGACGATGATGATGAAGATGATGGTGAAGAGTATGAAGATGATGACGAGGACGACGAAGGCGAAGAAGACGACGAAGGTGACGAAGACGACGAAGGCGAAGACGATGAAGGAAGCGGTAGCGGTAGCGGTCATAGAAAAGGTGGTAAGACAAGGCATTTGTCTGCGAAGGAAATCATCTTGAATGAAATAAACGAGAAGCGGGAGATTATTTATCAGCTAGATAGGTTGGAATCCAAGGGCTTCAAGATTCCTTTTAAGTTTAATATGAACTCCGATCTAGAAGAAATGAGAACTGAGTATAATCGCCTGATACGTGAAAAGGAACTTGATGGGAGCGTAAGATTTCAGCAGAAGATGTTGATGGCTTTTATTTCAGGGACGGAATATATGAATAGCAGGTACGACCCGTTCGCCATAAAACTAGATGGGTGGTCGGAGCAGGTTAATGAGAATATTAACGATTACGATGATATTTTTGAAGAACTTCATTATAAATACAAGGCGTCAGGTAAAAAGATGGCGCCTGAATTAAGATTATTCGTGGCATTGTCAGGAAGCGCCTTTATGTTTCATTTAACCAGCCGAATGTTTAAAGAACAGCCTATGCCAAATGTTGAGAATGTGCTAAAGTCAGATCCTGAATTGATGAAGCAGTTTCAGCAAGCAGCCGCAAAGCAGTATATGATGGGAAACACGGGTAATACTGGGAACAACTACGGGCAAGTACCGAATGCCGCGAATACCATGAATACCATGAATATCCCGCAAATGAATAATTATGGCGATAATGGCGGCGGTAGCGGTGGCATTTTCAATATGGTAAGCAGTCTGTTTAGCACATTAAACTCGGGTGGAGCGATGCCTTCGCTACCCTCAATGTCTTCAATGCCTTCTATGGCAGCTATGGCTTCTCCTAACAATATCAGGCAATCACCAAATATTACTGAACTACGCCATAAACCTTCTGCGGATATTGAGAATATAATAAACAACGTACATAACAATATTTCTATAGATAATAATGATAATAATATTGAGACTCTCTCTGTCAGCGACGAAGAAATAACCTCTATTATTGAGGATACCGCAGATATCAAGATATTAAGAGGCGTAGGAAGACCACGTAAAAATACAAGAACATTAAATATATAAATGATAGATATATATTAGATATATATATTAGGTACTAGTATGTTCTCTTATTTTGCTAAAATAAATAATAAGATGATTCGTTTATATTGTAACGAGGATGATGATAATGGCGAATGTGATGACGAATACCTATTGGCGAGCGAATACAATCCAAGTGAGGAAATAATAGTTCACAAAGATATTCCTCCGCTATTCTCTTATAGCTGATGCTAACGCAATAACCCTTTGAGATTCATATCTAATATGGTCTGGAGTTCCATTGGTATATTTACATCCTTCTTTTTCAACTAGAATAAATATTGCTATTAACTCTTTTAAACATTTTAATGCCTCTTATTCTTCCTTGCTATTGTAACGGTCTAATGCCTTCAGTTCAGCTTCTTAACAGGCTTCTTTACAGGCTTCTTTACGGGCTTCTTAACAGGCTTCTTTACGGGCTTCTTTACAGGCTTCTTTACGGGCTTCTTAACAGGCTTCTTTACGGACTTCTTAACAGGCTTCTTAACAGGCTTCTTTACGGGCTTCTTAATGGGCTTCTTAACTCTGCCACCGCCTCTGCCACCGCCTCTGCTACCTTTTAATAACCTTTGTAATTCTTCAGGTATTTCTATTGTTGTAACTTTTTTATTTTTATCAAGAATTCCAGTTAAATATTCACGTCCCCTTTTCTTTTCGTCTATCAGGAAGTATAACAAAATCTCCTTTAATGTAGTCGCTGCGTTTATTGTAGCTTCTTTATCGCCTTCTTCAATTACAACCAATTTACCTATTTTTTCTTTCATATCCTTGTCACAATCATGTGGTATCGCCCAACAGTAGCCTATTGCTTTCTTCATTAATGGTAATATTCTATTAAAAAACTCATTAAATGATTTATATTCTATTTCTGTAGTAATACCTAAAAACTTTAAAAATCTCGTTATCATACTTTCATTTAAACCTATTTTATATGTAGTTACATTACCAACTTCTTCTTTTGAACTTTTGAGCTCCTTAACGTACTCATTTCTTCTCTTTGTAATTAAATTATCCACTAATGATTCTAAAATAGTATTCAATTCACGTAAGTATTTATCATCAATATCCTCTTCTGGTTGTTTATCAGGTGATTGTGGACTCCTATTTCTATTAACTTTTATAGGTGGGGGATTACGACCAGAAGGGTTTTCTCTTGTTTCAAGTTCAATATGATTACCTTCTTGAGGAACTTTAATTGCCATTAATGCGCCGTTTTTAATATTTTCTATTTGCGCATTAAAAGATAAAACAATATTTGCGATAAAAGTTTTAACAACATCATCATCTTCTTCGCCTCTCTTTTTTTCTTCAACGAAAAAACTTTCAATTTGTATTATTTCCGTTTCCAATTCTTCTAACTTTTTCTTTTCCAATTCTTCTAACTTTTTCTTTTCCAATTCTTCTAACCTTTCCTGTAAGGGATTGGGTTCTTTGCCAGCAGCAGCAGCGGATGCTTTCTTTTTAGATTTTCTTGATAGCACCGTATCCTTAATTTTTTTCAATAATTTTTTAAATACATTCCCATTTCCACTTTCACTTCCACTTTCTCTTCCAGTAACTTTTAAACCTTTAAGCCTGCTTAATATACTGCTTAAAGTGGGTGTCGATCTAGAAGAAGCAGCGCTAGAAGGTCTAGATGCGCTAGCAGGAGCGGTAGCAGGAGTTCTAGAAGTAGCAGGAGTTCTAGCAGGAGCAGGAGTTCTAGAAGTAGCAGGAGTTCTAGCAGGAGCAGGAGCCGTAGAAGCTTTAGCTTTAGGATTCTTGGTGGATGTACCTTTTTTATTTGTAGTACCTTTTTGTTTAAGCATTCCTAAATAATCTTTTCTGTTATCTATAATATTATGTAGAAAAATTATAAGAACCCTATATTTAATATCTATATATGAATGTATAAAAAAAATGATAATTATAAATAAAGTAAAGGATAGCAATAGGATGTTTTATAAACGCAAGAAGGTGGTACATTTTACTCTAAAAAGTAAGAATGATATCAAGGAAATCAAAGAGCATTACGAGATTAAAGAATCTAATGAAGAACTTAATATACGCATTAAGTTTGAAAAGAATATGGCAAAACTGTTCGGGTGTAAAATGTAAAAAATATATAACTCCTTCGCTAGTTTCCTTAAGTAGCATACAGCCGACAAGTGGCGCTATGGACTTTTTCCCATTTATCGCTGGTAGCTTCGCTGGTAGCATGCTATTTGTCCTTGTCCTTGTCTAATAGGAATCAGGAGTCATAAACATTTTTTTTGGACTTTCAATATGGATTAGAACAAATGTTACAAACATTCATATTTTTATGATAATAATATATAGTATAATAATATGGATATTATACAAGGTTTAATAGAAACAGGTAATGCTGGAAAACCAGGGTGGCGCATTGTGAATAATGGCGGAGCAATAGGTGTTTATAATAATAGGACAAGTAATGTGCTGTTTTCTATTTTAAATGATGGAGGTATTGGAACTAGTTCAAATATTTCCTCTACGTTTATCAATTCATATAGCGGTATTAATGTGTCAAATTATACGGGGACTGGTGTTGTGAGCACTGGAGGAACCGGAGGTACCGGAGGTACCGGAGGTACCGGAGTATCCAGTCAATGGACTACCTCCGGTTCAAAGATATATTATAATAACGGTACCTCCGGTACCTCCGGTAACATCGGTATTGGAACACTTGACCCTATAGCACCTTTACATATCTATAATACATCAAATACTCGGTTATTGCTAGATGCTACCACGACAGGAACAGCGACTGTTGAGTTTCGTCGTGGGACTGGCGTGAATGCCCTAAACGACTATCGGTTCATCAATGATTCTAATATCAGCAATGGCAGTTTTAAACTACAATGCGAGAATTCCACGCAGGTATTCGGGAATACTGTAGCGGATCTTGTTTGGTTTTCTTCGAATGAGACAATCATTCATAAGAATACCACAATGAATGGTAGGGTTGGTGTGGGTACTGTGTATCACGCTTCGCGTTCTCTTGATGTTGTAGGCGATGCCAACGTATCTGGGGTATTGTCGGTTGTGGGTTCTTTGAGCGTCACTAGTAATGCCGTTCTTACGAATAGTATTACCAGCAATACGTCTTTTACAATTCATAATGGTTTATTACCTCCACTACCGAATGAGATTTCGGTGGTGCCTCTAGCGAGTGAAATCGTGGTAGCGGGGACTACTTCGGGAATTATAGGTGGCGATAGGGTCATAATGTTTCCTTATTCAGGTTCGGCAGCAACCAAAGATTATACTTTCACGGCAACAGAGAATCTTATTTGTGATATCCTTATTGTTGGTGGTGGTGGGGCAGGTGGAACATTTGGAGGTGGTGGAGGTGCTGGGCAGGTATTATTAACAACAAACTTTAATATGTCTTCGCAAACTTCATATATTGTAAGAGTAGGGAAAGGTGGTATTGGAATTAATACTGCTGGTGTTAATGGCGAGAATGGGCTTGCTTCTTCTATAATAACTGGAACAGGTGTTTCTTATATAGCAACAGGAGGTGGTGGTGGAGGATCGCGTCAGAATAGCGGAAGTTATCTTGCTGTTGCGGGTGCTTTAGGAGGTTCCGGAGGAGGAAGTAGTACAGGAAATGCAGGTCAAGTAGCATCTGGAGGTATATCAACTAAAAACTCTTATTCTAATTGGATATCATATGGTAATAATGGAGGAAATGGAACAATTTATCCCGGAAGTGGAAACGATACTCACTATTCAGGAGGCGGTGGTGGTGCTGGAAATATTGGAGGTAATGGAGTATATGCGACTAATACAGTTGCTGTAGGTGGCATAGGTGTTAATTTATCAACAATTTTTGGTACAACAGTTGGTGACACAGGATGGTTTGGGGGAGGAGGCGGTGGTCAAAGTTACGGAACAACAATATCAGGTGGTGCTGGCGGGACAGGTGGTGGAGGTAAAGGGGCAACATGGTATCCAAACGCACCGAATGGAGTAAATGGAAT
>Ga0209107_10002175_pt1 | contig 10931 bp, 7 predicted proteins | sample LakErihyJuly2011_2_FD_187460 | JGI IMG/M metagenome (GOLD analysis project Ga0209107, IMG submission 187460) | Freshwater microbial communities from dead zone in Lake Erie, Canada - CCB hypolimnion July 2011 (SPAdes) (version 2) | ecosystem: Environmental > Aquatic > Freshwater > Lentic >... | reverse complement strand
ATGTATTCCAAGATATACCACATACACTCCACCACGTCCAAATTGTAGATGAAAATGTCGTAGATGGCGTCGCGGAAACTGGCGTGGACGAGTTTCGCCGGCTCCAGCATCTGCTCAATGATCGCATTACACACGACATTGAATACCTCTTTGGGCAACTGCTCCACCCCCGACAACTTCCCAAAATAATTCAGCTCTTTCATATTCAAGATATTGCGCACATCCAGCGCCGCCAAGATTTCGTCGGTCTTATCCACGGCGTCTTGTGCCAAGATACGGCCGCGGCAACTGGAGATTTTCTGGACGAACTCTTCCTCTATGGTGGCCTCCCCCGATTTCGTATATTTGCGCAGCTTCGGCTGTTGGACGAGCATCTCCATATAGGCCTCCTTCGTCGGCCGCCCCACGGACACCACGCGGCACGTCTCCAAAATATTGTTGGGGATGAATCCGAGATGTTCTGTCATCAAGATAAACCGCAACTGAATAGAGGACAACTTGTTCCGGTATTCCTGGATATAACTGTAGAAAATCTCCAACAACTCGCTGTGAATCGCGTGGAAGTTCTTACAGACGACGATGCCGATTTTGTCGTGTTTCACAGACACCGCATCCACGATTTGCTGTATCACGTCGTGCCAGATTTGCTTGGCATTACACCCGAGGAGCCCCATATCCACCTCGTAGTGGATGTCGCTAATTCGGAATTGGTAGGCGTATTTCTCGGTCTGGACGTACATTTTCTTGTCGTATTCTAGGGCGGATGGACTGTAACGCTGGATGGCGTACAACATCTGCGAATACTTGCCGGAGCCGGGCGGGCCGTAAAAAATGAGATTGGTGAGCTGGTTAATAGAGTCGGGGAGTCCGATGGACAAGTTGGGGTGGATGTTGTAGTGCTGGACGGAGCGCAGATATTCTTCGTATTTGGTTTCGTAGTATTTCATTGGATAACATAGAGGAGCAGCCTCTATATTATTTGCGGGGGAGAAGAGAACAATGGATGTATTATTTAAATGTATTTATAGGGATTGTACCAATACAAACTAGACGATGAATGTTTACGCATTAGAATTGGATTCAGGAAAATATTATATTGGTAAAACATCAAGGGGTGTTTCTATTCGGGTTCAAGAACATACAACCGGAAATGGCTCCGAATGGACTTCAATGTATAAACCTGTAAAAATAATAGAAAATTATCAATCTGACAGTCAATTTGAAGAAGACATACTTACTAAGAAATATATGATGAAACACGGGATAGAAAATGTTCGGGGTGGTTCATATACAAAAATTGTGTTGGACGAATGGCAAATAAAATCATTAGAACACGAATTTAAAAGTGTTTCGGATTGTTGTTATAAGTGTGGTGAAAAAGGACACTTTGCACATGTCTGTCCTGGAGAAAACTTTCAGGGAACCGATGAAGAATTAGAAGAAAAAATAAAAGACCTTGAAGCAATTCAACATTATATAATTAATATACAACCACACCAATATGTATCATCTGCGTGCATAAAGAGATGTTTATATGAAGGAGAACGCAACTACTTTTATAAAAGCATACAACCCTTGCTATGCGTTTTGTGCCCCGAGTGTAACAAGACAATGTGTGTTGAACGCGATGCCTTTAGAACAAGTAAAAAAGAACCAGAATATTTAATTATTTGTGAAAAATGTGACATGGGTTATGAATGTATAATACAAAATTGTAAAGTTACGTTAAACTTTTTAGAAAATCTACCAAGAGATCATTGTATTAAAAATGGTGAAATATCTGGAATGCCAACTCGTGATTTAACCGATGCCGAATACAAAATACACATATATAAAACATTTGTGAATAATTCAAAACTTGAAAAAAAATACAATAAATTAGTTGAAAGCATCCGTACCGAAGGAGATGTTAATAAATATATTAGCAATATGCTTGTAAAATTGTGGCGCCAATTGGCACAAAGAGCATAAACATATTGTCTGACAATATACAACGATGAACCCCCCGTTAGATTATCCGTCATCGGACGCCTGATTTTCATGTTTCTACCCGAAGCACAAATAGTTTGTCTTTGTTGTTTTGCCTCCTCAACATCTGTTTTGTGGATTTACTACAGTGTCCAACCCGATGATAAGTCGTAGTTCCACCGAAATCACATTGCTTTTCATTTCGGCCGTGTATATCATCCGGAGAGGAGAATAAACAAGTGTTACCGGTATAGAGGTATGGCCTCTATATTATCTAATCTTTCCTAGAAGTTTCCCAAAAATATCCAGGTCTCCATAGAGGGCGTCCATATCTATGGATTCTTGGCGAGGGGTGTACAAATACTCAACAAATATGAACTGTAATTGTTTGAACGCCTTTGATTGAACGCCATTTGACCCTGGATTTTGAGAAAGTATTTCAAGTATTGGGTAATACGACATAATAAGTCCCCAGACATCAACCAACTGTGTAAAAACCCGGTCTACATAGCGTTTGAAGTTTATAAATACGCCGTCAAACTCGGTAAAATGGACCAATACATCCACGAGATAATCAACAATAAAGTCGTCGGCTATGGATTCAGCGGTCAATAAAGGTTCAGCCAATGAATCTGCTGATTCCCCAATATCGTGGCCAAATAAGACTCGCATAATTTGGCAAATCATCTCATAATGGCCGCGACCTTTGCCAGCATTCACAAACTCTTTTATAAACGGTATCAACACTTCGGCGGTTTCCCCCCCAACATGATAATATTTCATAGCAAACTCATCCGAAAAAAGAATGATGGAGAACGGCGCGTTAAATATGAGAGGCCGATTCCTCCACACATTGGGGAGATTATTCGCGAGAAACGGGATTTGGAGCCGGGCTCGTGGGTCATATTCGGCAGACAGTCCCCAGTCTATCAACCGAAGCGCGGTATCATCGACCAAAATATTCGTATCTTTCACATCGCCGTGATACACATTTCTCCGGTTTAATTCCACGATTCCGTTTCGCAATAATTCTAGTAAACCATGATGGACAATCCGCATGTTAGATACGATATCATCCCCTTTGCGTAAAAACTCGGAGACGCTGATTCCTCCATACGGCATATTCAGCGCCACCAGGTCTGAATGGTTGATGCCCTTTTTTTCTAAAACAGGACACTCAACATTCAATGGAACGATGGGTTTACAACGAGTTATATCTATTACAAAATACGCGCGATAGTTGGGTATGGATTCCATTCGTGCTTTTATTTTCATCAACTTGTCATATTCTCGGGCGCCATCCGCCTTCGACATCAATTTTGTAACCATATTTGGGGAAGTGTCTGTGTCGCAAGGCAATGCTGGAAAAAACACACATCCAGAGTTGCCGGTCCCAATGAGTCGTCCTCCGCGTACAATCATTTTCCGTCTAGAGTATTTGCGACTCTTACGTCTAGTTTTTTTCCGATTCATATATATTACATTCATCAATTTATACCGATCATAAATTGTAGTACTAAAAGTTAAAATCAAAGATGCCAATCCTGGAGGGTTGGCATTTGAAATGTAAAAAAGGAGAAAAAAATATAGACATTTTTTAATAGATAACAAAAATGGACTCTGTAAAAGAACCTCTATCTGTTTTTAGCGCGATTATTCCCGAAAATGTTGAGCCCCCACGTGAAATGACCGAGACTGTTTCAGTACCCGAAACAGCTATAACACCCGATGTGGTTTCAGAACCCATAAAAATGTGTAATTGCGAGTCTTGCGAAAAGAATATTCAATTGTCAAAAGCAAATACTTGTAAATGGTGTGACAGTGATTACGATAGCGATGATGACGACGATAGCGACGACGACGTAAATACAAACAAAAAACCCCCACATTTGTTTTGTAAAAATTGTACTCGTCGTTGTTTTGTCTGTGAAGTTAGAGGTTGTATAGATTGCGTAAGTACTGTATGCTGCGACTGTAGCGAAAGAATGTGCCGGAAATGCCGAAACGGCGATGAGCTATGCGGATGTTATGGTCATTGTTATAGTTGCGGCACCGACGTAAATCGTGGTTCAGATGGATGGCCGTGTGGCGAGTGCGATCGGTGGCTATGTTCTGGATGCTGCCGCTCTGGCGACAATCCGTGCCCAGAATGCGGACCCGGAGAAGAAGATGAATCCGAATAACAAATCTCGCAAGTAATATAATCAAATGATTTTGGTGGTTTATTTTGATGTATTCATTGAAGACCTGAAAAAACGATTGATAGAACACAACATCGCATATGAAGTTGTAAAATACGCGGATTTAGAACATTATAAGCCACCGGAACGCATTCGCCACGTCATTATCGCAGGGTCTAAACAGAGGATTTTGCGGAGCCACGATTTCCCGCTGTTGGACCCGTTTTTAGCAAAAAACGTTTATATTATTGGCATTTGCTTTGGATTCCAATGGCTTGCGTACAAATCGGGGGGCAAAGTTGTGGAAGGCAAGTTATTTAAAGGTCGCAGACCGACTGATGAAGGCCGAAAACCGCAGGTTGACCAAAAACCTAAGTCGTTGGGTCTCTATTTCAACCATCATGACCGAGTCTTGGATTTACCGGATGACTGGACAGTGATACAGCGCATCGACGATTTCATCAATATTGCCGCGACTAAAAAATGGCTTGGGTTCCAGTTCCATCCCGAAAAGGATGACAAACATTTCCGGCATTATTTGTTGCCGTTTTTACGCATTTGAAGAAATAAGTTGGCTTTTTACGTATATGCTTAATATATACGCAAAGAATGTTGAAGAGAAAAATAATGGCAACAATGGAAAGCCAGGTAGATATTCCTATTATGGAAAAAACAACATCTAGTTTGCCGATTGTCACAGAAACAGAGTCCACGGCAATATCAAAAAAAAAAGCCAGACTAAAAAATACAGAAGATTGTTGTATGGATAAATGCAAATGTCCAGTATGCCTTGATGACAAGCAGTTAAACCAATTATTCTTCAGACCAGATGAAGGTAAATATAAAGATACAGATATACCGTGTGGGCATTATGTTTGCGAGGAATGTATTATTGGTATAATGAAAACCAAACAAACCCCCGATTGTCTATGTCCTATTTGTCAGAAACCATTTACTCATTATGGGTGTTCTGATGACATCAAGGCTGTGAATAATTATAAAGTTGTATTTTCACAAGAAGCATTCAATAATCAGTTTCCAAAAAATAGCATGATGCGGAATTCAACACGGGGAGGCAAAACCCGGAGGCGCCGCCTACGGCGGCGGAGAACCAACAAGAGAAAGTAATAAAAATAATCATGTGTTATTTTTATTATAGAGGCCTTCATTCGCCCTTCTATAAGAGGCCTTCAGTCGTCCTCTTGTATAGAGGCCTTAAATAAAGACACTCTTCACCGGTCCCATCATTCCATCCTCTCCAAACTCACGGTAATGGACGTGGCTCTCAATCTTTCGGCCACTCGGCACAATATAACTTGTACCCTTGTTGAAAACCAACTTGGCAACCCCTTGCTCATTGGCCGCAACGACACCACTGTTCTCAAACTTGTCATAGGCGGCTTTTACTGGAGGATCAGCTTTATTACCTTCGGAAGCACCTACAGCACCTTCTTCGGCGCTCGGTTCTGCGGCCCAATAAACAACCTTGGTCCCCGGTTTCACATGGACATCCACCGTGGTATCCCCCGAGTTCGTCTTCAAGGCAACAATAGCCCCCGGCAAAACGGTTTCGCCTAAAAAGGGCAACCATGTATCACGCTGGAACGCAAGGATAAGAGCACTGATTGCGACAACCACGTAAATGATGCGGTCCAAAGGAAGGCGTCTCTTAAACACCCCCGATAAAAAACGATTTAGTATCTCTACTAAATTGTAGCCAAAAGTATGGAACCCCCAGTTGAGTGCGCCCACTAGAACAAGGGCAATTAGAACCATATGAAATACAGCAGCAGAATACATTATATATTAAGGAAAGTTATTGGCAGGTTAAGAGACACCATTCCATAGAGAAGGGCACGCTTCACTTCGCAGAAAAGAAGCTCGTAATCGGCCGCAGCCCCGCCTTGTCATTATTGATTTGCGTCAAGTATTTGTCAAACAACATCTCCTTCGCCTTGTCGCTACAATATTTTTCTTTCTTCTTCGCAAACTGTTCTATGTCGGGGTATTCTTTAAACAGCGCCGCCAGTTCCGCGCGGTGTTTTTTAATGGCGCTCATCTTGTCTTGGTACTTCCATATTTCTTCCAACGCGAGTCCTAAGAACTGGCACAGCGGTTTCATCAACTGATTGCTCACATAGAATCCGAAATCCAGTTTCAGCTTTTTCTCCAAGATGTATTCCGGCGTCTCTATCTTCTCACCTTGGAGCGCCTTTTTGTTCGCAGTCACCACATGTAGGAACTTCATACGGTCCCCCGCTTTCGGCATATTCCCTGGGTCCCGCTGCCCAATACGGTCGGCCAACACTCGATGCGCAATCTGCTGCGGATTCTTGTAATAACTCCTCAGCGCCTTCGTGATCGCCAGCTTGTCCATCGGCACGCGCCCCGCAATCAGATTGGCTAAACTGTCGTCCAAGAACCCAATCGCATCGCGAACGCTGCCCCCTTTCATAATAATATTGATGATTTGCCCATACGTGTCTTTCAAGTAGTCGCATGAATCGCGGCGTTTGAGTGAGAGACCCATATACTTCAGTTTCCCCTTATTGGGGTCTTCTTCGTAGAGGATTCCCACATATCTCTTCTTGGAGAGGAGCGCAAATGGCATCAGCGTCTTCTCATACGCGAGATTCATCGGTGGTTTCAAGTACTTGGTCGCATAATCCGCGGCGTGTTGCGCCAGTTCAATGGTGATTTCCAGCGCGTCTTTCCCCACGATTTTGGCACCGGTGTCCTTGTCTGTCAAGTTGAACACGAAGAATACCGAGTCTGTATTATGGACGATGAGCGACCCGATCCCCGCCGCGAAATGGTGGTTCTCCGTGGTCAAGTCATATACGTATCCGCAATATCCGGGAATCGTCTCAATGTCGCGCACCGTTTCGGCCTGCTCAAAGGGTGTGCTGCTATAGGTGAGCGTATAAGACATCCGACTCGTGCCAGTTGCCTTCTGTCTCACATAGTAGCCGCGCTCCCTCAGCAACAAATAGGCGTAGGCGGCATCCAGGCAATTGTTCACAAGCAGCGTATTCACCGAGTCCGTATATTCGTCTAAATACTGGCACGCCGACCGGTATGCCGCCGTCTGTCCGTATTCAATCGTACTGAAATCCATATCATGGTGTAAGAGCTCGGTCCACAAACTGATGTTCGTCGGCGACACTTCTTCGCCCGATTTCAAAAGGAGCGAGTGGTCGTCAGTTACATCCACCCATCCCGACGGGGTCTGGATGCGCACGATTTTCTTGTGTGGCGCGAGCGGGTGTCGGATTACGCGCTTGAGCGCGGTCCATCCCTTGTCTGTCCAGGTCTCTACGCCCGCTTCAATCTCGCACACTTCCTTGGTCTGCCTGCCGGGTTCCATACATTTGCGCCAAACGGGACCACGCACATACTTATTCGCGTCGGTCCAGTGTCCCGGCTCCAATTCCACGCCATAAAGCCCGCCTAAATCCGCGATTTTATGTACGGTCAGGATTTTACCGCGTGTCCGCACATACACAGGCGTATAGGTCGCCACCGAGTCGCCATAAACGTATTCCGCATTGGTCATAACTACCCCGTGATTCGTCGTCTGACACAGGCGATTTGCGTAGATTTCCTCAATGATTCTGCGGGCATAGGTGATCATCATTCGCCCGCTGGCTGTCGTGGAAGCGGCCACGTCCTTCTCATAAAAGGTGGATGTACGCGCACCACACTGCCCATAGAGCGAGTTGGCCGTCACCTTGTAAGCCTGCTGTCGCTTGTCCATTATATTCGCCATAAAGGGGTCGCTCTCCTTGTAAAGCTTTTCCTTCTTTCGCGTATCGGAGCGCGCCTTCAACAGCTCCATCAAGATAGAGGGCATCACTGACTTCTCGTCGCCTGGCAACTGCGCCCAGCACACCACGCGCTTGCCGACTTTCGTTTTCACGGCCTTGGCGGCGGGGCGCGCCGGGTTGCGCCGCCATTCAAAGGTGTCAAACTCCACTTCCACGTATTGGTATCCACTGAGTCCATAATAGATGTAGTTGCCTCGCGCGTCTTTTTCGCCTTCGTCTTTCACAAGTCGGCCTTCCAGGTCGTATTCTTTCGCCCAGACTTTGCTGCTGTGACAATAATTCTGACTAATCATAGAGGACGGATAAAGCGACGAATAATCCACACACGCGACGGGCTCGTCAATATAAATCTTGGTTTTGGGCGGGAGCACGATGGCGCCCTCGTAGCCGCCGTCCATTTTGCCCTTCTCTAGGTCGGGCATAATGTAGCCCTTTTCCATACACTTTTTTGCTACATAACTGGTGAGTTTGACGCCCTGGCCGCGAAACACGAGGAAATTGACGGGGACGGAACACAAGTTCGCCATCTCCATATATTCCGTCATCACATCAATCTTGCGCAACAAGTGGTGAACGAGATTACAATCCTGGATACAGTATTTCGCGACTACAGCGCGCTCGGCATCGGTGCCGTTGCTCATCCGGAAGATGTCTTGGGGGCTCACGTCATCTTTGGCCATCCCCCACTGGATTTTCTTCGTCTTGTCAATTGTGTGTTCGTGGTGGCCGCCGATGACGATGACTTTGTCTCCGGACTCTTTTGCGACAATGTCCAGGACGACGAACTTCTTGCCGTCCATATAATAATCCGATGTGAATGCGCTTACTTCAATGTGGATGAAGTCGCCCACGTGGAGACCGGTGAGATTTTTACTGTAGAGCTCGGTCACGGCACCGTGCGTCGGGTGCTCGGCATTTGCGACCTTCTTAATGGCATCGCTGATGTTTTGCGAGGCGACGTCGTCCAACTTGTACGAAGACAAGTTGAAGTTGCGGCGGAAATACGAGTACATATCAATTTGGAGCCGGCCGCTCATCAAGATATAGCGCAAGTCGTATTCGCCACTGGCAATGGCGATTTTCGTGTTTTCAATATCCACGAGTGTAGGGTCGTCGCGGTCCCGGGTTCCGCAAAACTCTTCGCGCCGCCTAGACAGTTGTAGGAACTCATTGACGCAATGCGTCTCTTCGGCGCGACGAAACATGAACTCGTAGTCAAAACCGAAGATGTTGTAGCCGATGATGATATCGGGGTTCTCGCGCTGGACGAGGGCGGCCCAACGAAGCAGGACTTCGCGCTCGGCGGCGACGCGGTCGCCCCCTACGATGGACACGGCTTCCACGACAGCGCCATCAATGGGCGCACATCCGTCCAAGACAACGCAGTGATTTAGATATGGCTCTAAACTCCCATAATTCACAAAGGTGGAACCAATCATTGTCACGGGATCGCCTTCTAGGGGCGGGAACGACTCCGTGAGGGCTTGGTCAATGTACTGGACTTTCTGGTCGCGCTCTACGTCGGCGCTGAGAATCAAATTGGCGATAGTGGTATTGACCCCCTTGAGCGAAGACTGAGTCTGAGGTTTTTTTTGTTCTTCGTCGTCGGACTCGTCGTTAATATCTCCCGCATCCTCGGCTTCGTCATCTGAACCATCTTCAGCATCTGCACCTACGTCAGCGTCTTCGGTTGTAGGAGCAAATTGGTTCTTTACCTTGGCAAACATCGCATCAATGGTTAATAACCGGGCAGCGTCGGCCGTTTTCACTTCCAACTTGCTGAGCTTATTGCCGACAATGTCTTTGATAATGGATTCCACGTATTTCTTGGCGGGGACACCCGACTTCGGATACACCAAATCAATGCCCATCCGGGTCCCGTACCCAAATGCCGCAAGAATCATCTCTTTTAGCGCCGCATTTACGAAATCAACGGTGAGCCCCGACTTAGGTTCTTTGTCCAACGCATCCATGATATTCATCGCGAGACGCTTGTATGTTTTGCGGGGAAGGGGGAAATCTCCGTGACTGCTGCCCGCCTCAATATCAAAACTCATAATCTTGTAAGGGACTAATGACTCCTTGTCGGGCAGCGCCTTGAGCTGTGCTTGAGAGACGACGAACTCGTAAGTACAAGTGGTGGTCCGGACGGCACATGCGCGAGCCCGATTGGAAATCATAACCCAGCCATTGGGGGACACGTGGTTGATGTGGAAGAATCGCAATAGGGGCGGCAAATTGGATTCGTAGAGCTGGGTTTTCGGGACAAAAGGGCTGGGACGCCGAGTCCCGTCGGGCATCCTCTTGTACCAGAGATTTTTCACTTTATTTAGCGCAATTGTGTTGGAGAACACGAGCTTGACGAACTTGGATTTCTTGCCGGCGGTGAAACCGTAGAGTTTCTGACTATCCACGATGTTGTATTGGATGAGGGACTCCTTGTAGTAGTCGCCCATTTCGCGGCGAATATTGCTGACCATCCGACCGGCGTGAGCATCGGTCCATTCATCGCCGACCTTGATATAGAAGAAGGGTTTGAAGTCATCCACCAAGATAGAGGCCGTCTCGCCGCGCTCGTTGATGCCGTACATTTGGACGACGAATTGCTTGTCATCGGTACGGGCTTTGTATTTCTTGTCGTCGGTATCCGAATCGGCATCCGCTGAATCATCTGATTCCAACTTGGTGTTTAAGATGTCAAAATAGAAGAGACGAAACGATTTCGCCACGACGATTTTTGGTTTTGTTTGTAGCATTTTTTTACAAGATTATAAAGGTTATATTTTATTATGGTTTCCGTTTATCTGGTTTTTAAGATTCAATTTTACGGCGATGGACGAGGTTGTAAATAACATTTTATACCGGTAACGATTTTAAACAAAACACACCATAGGTGTGCGGGTTTAAATCTTTGCCGGTACCGCTCCCTTGGAGATGTATGCCGGGCGGACGCCCG